>Ga0209550_10000471_pt1 | contig 37958 bp, 36 predicted proteins | sample LauGreSuBDMM15SN_2_FD_187567 | JGI IMG/M metagenome (GOLD analysis project Ga0209550, IMG submission 187567) | Freshwater lake microbial communities from Lake Michigan, USA - Su13.BD.MM15.SN (SPAdes) (version 5) | ecosystem: Environmental > Aquatic > Freshwater > Lake | place: Lake Michigan... | reverse complement strand
CGGAACTTTTGCCAAACTTACTATGGCGAAAACAATTGGAAACACACAGTTAATGAATATTTATATTCGAACAAATGTGGATGAAATTCAGTTAAAACTAGCTTTGACTTTCAAATTTCAAACCGAGGAAGAAGTAAAGATTTTACCAATTGAAGAAGGTTTGAACGAGCTAATTCCCTACATCAACAATCCTTTTATGTCGGCTTTACTTTTTACAACCGAAGCGGATGTAACGTTGAAATTGAACAAGAAAAGAGTCGCAACTATTACGGATCAAGCGCCAACTTTCAAAAACGCCGATCCGATTTTGTTAGAGTATTTATCAAATAAATAGCTATTTTTCTTTGCGAACCTTGCGTAAACCTTTGCGCACTTTGCGGTTAAATGCCTTAGTGCTTTTGAAATCTTTGTTCCTTTTGCGGTAAAAAAACTATAAATTATCAGGAAAAATTTTGCCTGGATTTAAAATTCCTTTTGGATCGAAAATAGATTTTATGCCTTTCATTAATTGCAATTGGGTTTTACTAAAAGCAATATCCATATAGTTTTTTTGAACATACCCAATTCCGTGTTCGCCCGATAAAGTACCTTTTAAAGAAACAGTTAACTCAAAAATTTCACGTATTCCCTTGGTGACTTCTGTGTTCCAATTTTCATCTGACATATCGCCTTTGATGATGTTTACGTGTAAATTTCCATCGCCAGCATGACCGTAACAAACCGATTTAAATCCGTATTTTGATCCGATTTCTTTAATTCCAAATAATAATTTTGGCAATTCATATCTTGGAACAACCGTGTCTTCTTCTTTATAAACAGAATTTGATTTTACAGCTTCGGCAACACTTCGACGCATTTTCCAAAGTAGGTTTTTTTGTATTTCGGTATCGGCAAAAAGCACTTCGTCAATTTTGAATTGCTCAACGACTTCCATTATTTTTTCGGCTTCTTGAAAAAGAATATCTGGGTAATTTCCATCAACTTCGATAAGTAAATGTGCTTGAATTTCATCTTTGACTTGTACATTTAAATCGGTTATAAATTTCAATGTCCAATCGATGGCATCGCGCTCCATAAATTCTAATGCACTTGGTGTTATTCCCGCTCTAAAAATTGCAGAAACAGCTTCACACGCTTCATTGGCATTATAAAATGGAACTAACATTAAAACAGTATGCGTGTTTTTTGGGATTAACTTCATAACGATTTTCGTAATGATTCCAAGTGTTCCTTCACTTCCAACCATTAATTGCGTTAGATTATATCCTGTAGAATTTTTCAAAGTATTGGCTCCAGTCCAAATAATTTCTCCATTGGCAAGAACTACTTCTAAATTCAGCACATAATCTTTGGTCACGCCATATTTTACGGCACGCGCCCCTCCAGCATTTTCGGCAACGTTCCCCCCTATCCAACAACTTCCTAAACTACTTGGATCTGGTGGATAAAAAAGGTCTTTTTCGGCTACAGCTTCACGCAAAACTTGAGTGATTACTGCAGGTTCGACAGTAACTTGTAGGTTTTGCTCGTCGATGTTTAGAATTTTGTTGAAACGCTCCATTGAAAGACCAATTCCTTGATGAACAGACAATGCACCGCCACTTAAACCGGTTCGGGCACCAATTGCAGTTACAGGAATAGAATGAAGATTTGCGATTTTCAAAATGGCAGCTATTTCTTCTGGAGTAGCTGGTTTTAATACTACTGAAGGTGGAAACACATACTCTTCGGTTTCATCTTTTCCGTAGTGGTTTCGGGTTTCTTGATCCGTAAAAACATAAGTATTCCCTAATATTTCATTGAATTGAGAAAGTATTTCTGGTGTAATTTTCATAAACTTAATTGAATTGTAAAAGTAAAAAATATATTATAATGAATTGTAACAAATTTATACTAAAAATGGAATTAATTACAAAATGCCCTAGCCCAGACCTATCTGCCGACAGGCTGGTGGAAGGGAAAATCCCGCATTGAAAAAAGGTAGTTTTTGAACGAGGATTTGGAATGACAGCTGGAAACCTGCCTGCCAGCAGGTAGGTAGCTATAAAAAAAATTGCGATAATTGGAAAAAGTTGAAAAAGATTAACAAATGTTAACAAAATAGATTTCTGTGAACGATAATAAATTGTATTTTTACATTTCAAAATTTAAAAAATAAATGGGTAAAATCATTGCTATTGCCAATCAAAAAGGAGGCGTTGGAAAAACAACAACTTCGATAAATTTAGCGGCTTCTTTAGGCGTTTTAGAAAAAAAAGTTTTACTTATTGACGCTGATCCTCAAGCAAACTCAAGTTCTGGGTTGGGAATTGACGTTGAAAATATTATTATTGGAACGTATCAAATTTTAGAGCACAGCAATCCTCCCGAGGAAGCAATTGTATCATGTACGGCTCCAAATGTAGATATAATTCCTGCGCATATCGACCTTGTTGCCATCGAAATTGAGTTGGTTGATAAAGAAAATAGAGAATATATGTTGAAGGAAGCTTTGAAAAGCATCAAAGATAAATACGATTATATTTTGATTGATTGCGCACCATCATTGGGTTTATTGACATTAAATGCGTTGACAGCAGCCGATTCAGTAATTATTCCAATTCAGTGTGAATATTTTGCTTTGGAAGGTTTGGGGAAATTATTGAATACGATAAAAAGTGTTCAGAAGATTCACAATCCCGATTTAAATATTGAAGGATTATTATTGACCATGTTTGATTCTCGTTTGCGTTTGTCAAATCAGGTTGTTGAGGAGGTTCAAAAACATTTTAACGATATGGTTTTTGAAACTATAATTCAGAGAAATACCAAGTTAAGTGAGGCTCCGAGTTTTGGTGAAAGTATTATAAATTATGACGCAACGAGCAAAGGGGCGACGAATTATTTGAAATTAGCGGAGGAAATTATTAAGAAAAATAGTAATTAATTTATGGCACAAGCAATAAAAAAACAGGTATTAGGAAGAGGATTGTCTGCTTTATTGAAAGACCCAGACAATGATATTAAGTCGGTTAATGATAAAAATGCAGATAAAGTTGTAGGAAATATTATCGAGTTGGAAATTGATGCTATCGAGATAAATCCTTTTCAGCCAAGAAGTAATTTCAATGAGGAATCATTGCAAGAATTGGCAACTTCTATTAAAGAATTAGGTGTTATTCAGCCGATTACGGTTCGTAAAACTAACTTCAATAAATACCAATTAATTTCTGGAGAACGGAGATTACGTGCTTCAAAATTGGCAGGATTGAATGTGGTTCCCGCTTATATTCGAATTGCGAACGACAATGAATCGCTAACGATGGCATTGGTAGAAAATATCCAAAGACATGATTTAGATCCTATTGAAATTGCGTTATCGTACCAAAGATTGATTGATGAAATTCAATTGACGCAAGAACAAATGAGCGAGCGCGTGGGAAAAAAGCGTTCTACGATTGCAAATTATTTGAGATTATTGAAATTAGACCCGATTATTCAAACGGGAATTCGTGATGGATTTATAACTATGGGTCACGGTCGTGCTATAATAAATATTGAAAATCAAGATGTTCAAACAGATATTTACCAAAAAATTGTAAGCCAAAACCTTTCTGTTAGAGAAACCGAAGCATTGGTAAAAAACTATCAAGAAAGTTTAAAACATAAAGCTACAACCAAAGTAAAAACGGCAACTTTTGCTGTAGCACCCGAAGCAAACAAAGCTATTACAGACTATTTTGGCGCTAAAGTAGATGTGAAAGTTGCGGGAAATGGGAAAGGGAAAATTACAATTCCATTTCATTCTGAAGAGGATTTCAATAGAATTATCAAATTAATAAAAGGGTAGTGATTAAATTCTATTCCATATTTTTAATTGGGTTCTTAATTGGAACTACTACTGTTTTTGCTCAAGCTAAAAAAGTGGAGATTTTGGTTGCAAAAGACACTTTAAAATTAAAATACAAGGAAATAAATCCTTTGGCTCCTGCAAAAGCAGCATTTTATTCTGCAATATTGCCTGGATTAGGACAAGCCTACAATAAAAAATATTGGAAAATCCCTTTGGTTTACGGTGGAATCGGAACAGGATTGTATTATTACTCCGTAAACAATACAAAATACAATAACTATCGAAACGCTTATAAAAGAAGATTGGCGGGATATAGTGACGATAATTTTAAATATTTAGATGATTCGAGATTGATTGCTGGACAGCGATTTTATCAACGAAATAGAGACATGTCGGTTTTAGTAACCGTTGGTTTTTATATATTAAATATTGTAGATGCCAATATTGATGCGCATTTGATGCAATTCAATGTAAATGACAAATTATCCTTTCGTCCTGAACTGTATCAGAATGAAATTAATTACAAACAAAACTTAGGACTGACTGTAAACTACCATTTTTAATGAAAATTGCACTTTTAGGTTACGGAAAAATGGGGCAAGTAATTGAAAAAATTGCGTTGCAACGCGGCCATGAAATTGTGTTGCGTAAATCTATTGAAGATGCCTTTAACGGACTTGAAAATGCTGACGTTGCGATAGATTTTAGCGCGCCAGATGCTGCTGTTGAGAATATTTCGACTGCTTTAAAACTTGGAATCCCGGTAATTTCTGGAACTACAGGATGGTTGAACGAATATGAAAACATGGTGCAACTTTGCCATGAGAAAAATACTGCTTTTATTAGTAGTTCAAATTTTAGTTTGGGTGTCAATATTTTCTTTGAATTGAACGAATATTTGGCAAAAATTATGTCAAAATTTGACGCATATAAAGTTGGAATTGAAGAAATTCATCACACACAAAAATTAGATTCACCAAGTGGAACTGCACTTTCATTGGCAAATGGAATCATAAAAAACAGTACTTACGAAAATTGGACTTTGGAAAATCCAATGTCAAATGATATCGTAATTGATGCCAAAAGAATAGAAAATGTTCCAGGCACACATACCGTTTCCTATAATTCAGATGTTGATTTAATCGAAATAAAACATTTGGCACACAATAGAGAAGGATTTGCATTAGGTGCCGTAATTGCAGCAGAATGGATTTTAGGTAAAAAAGGAGTTTTCACAATGAAAGATGTATTAAATATTGGTAATTCGGTAATTCGTTAATTCGGTTATCAATCATAAACTTTAAAATAAAATAGGATGACACTAATTCAATGGTTTGTATTTTTCTTGATTGTTCAAGTAATTCACTTTTTAGGAACTTGGAAATTGTATGAAGCCGCAGGTAGAAAAAAATGGGAAGCGGCAATTCCGGTTTACAACGCAATTGTTTTGATGAAAATCATAAACCGTTCGCCTTGGTGGACGATATTATTGTTTGTTCCAGTTGTAAATCTTATTATGTTTCCGGTAGTTTGGGTAGAAACTTTGAGAAGTTTTGGAAAAAACTCAACATTAGATACCCTTTTGGGAGTATTGTCATTGGGCTTTTATATTTATTATATCAACTACACTCAAAAATTAGTTTACATAAATAATAGAAGTTTAATACCAACTAATAAAACGGCAGATACAGTTAGTTCGTTACTTTTTGCAATCGTTGTGGCAACTTTGGTTCACACGTATGTAATGCAACCTTATACAATTCCAACTTCATCCTTGGAAAAATCATTATTAGTGGGCGACTTTTTATTTGTGAGTAAATTCCATTACGGAGCAAGAACCCCAATGACGCCAATAGCTGCGCCAATGGTTCACGATACACTACCGCTTTTAAATGTAAAATCTTATTTAAAAGTACCTCAAGTTCCTTATTTCCGATTTTTTGCAATGCAAGAAGTCAACAGAACCGACATTGTAGTATTCAACTGGCCTGCGGATACTTTATATAATATGTACAAAACTGCGGATAAAAGATATGATAAACCAATCGATAAAAAGACCAATTATGTAAAACGTTGCGTTGGGATACCAGGTGATAGTTTGTCCATAAAAGATGGGATTGTTTACATCAATGGCAAAATTATGCCGATGCCAGAAAGAGCAAAACCTCAATATTCTTATACGGTAACAACCGATGGAACTGGTTTTGACCAAACGTATATTACTAAAGAATTGAATATTACAGATGGCGTTTACCAAAGTTCTCAAAACACCTTTTATTTCAGAGCATTAACCGAAGAATCTGCCAATCGTTTGCGTTTGAATCCGATTGTAAAAAGTGTAGTTCGTAATATTTCTCACGAAGCAGAAGCGGCGATATTCCCTTATAATACAAAATGGAATTTGGATAATTTTGGTCCGATTTACATTCCTAAAAAAGGAGTTACTGTTGCCTTAAATACTGAAAGCTTACCTTTTTATAAAACGATTATTCGTGAATATGAACAAAATGATTTAAAAGTTACGGGTAATGAAATTAGAATTAACGGACAAATTACCACTACTTATACTTTCAAACAAGATTATTATTGGATGATGGGAGACAACCGTCACAACTCATTAGACGCAAGGTATTTTGGTTACACTCCAGAAGATCATATCGTTGGAAAACCAGTATTTATTTGGATGAGTTTGGATCCAAATGGAAAAGGATTCAACAAAATTCGTTGGGATAGAGTTTTCACAACCGTTAGCGGTGATGGGCAACCACAATCGTATTTCAAATATTTCTTATTTGCGTTAATTGCGTATTTCGGAATTAGTTATTTAGTTAGAAAGAGAAAAGAAAAAAATAGTTAATTTGGTTATTCGTTGATTTGTTGATTTGAAAAATTGGAGTCATGTATATTTATTCTTTTGAGAAATTGGAGGTTTGGAATGAAGCCAAGGAATTTGCAAAATCAATTTATTTGCTTACTTCAAAATTTCCAGATTCAGAGAAATTTGGTTTGGTTTCACAGTTAAGAAGAGCTTCAATATCAATTTGCTCAAATGTAGCCGAGGGTTCTGCAAGGAAAACCTATAAGGATAAAGCTCATTTTACAACAATGGCATTTGGTTCTGCAGTGGAAGTTATAAATCAATTGATACTTTCATTTGAATTAAATTTCATTACCGAAAATGATTATCTAAAACTTCGACAAGAAATAGAAAGTGTAACGAACAAATTAAATGGACTTCGTACCTATCAACTATCAAAAGGTGCGGAAAATTCCTGATTTACATCAAATAACCGAATCAACAAATAACCAAATGAACGTTTTACTTCTTCCAACCTATTTCCCTTCAATTAGTAATTTTGCGGCTATGGCAAAGGCGGATTCAATTGTGTTTGAAGTCGAAGATAATTTTCAGAAGCAAACCAACAGAAACCGAACGTATATTTATAGCCCAAATGGAATTTTGATGTTGAATATTCCTGTAAAACATAGTAAAGAAAGAAATCAAAAGACGAAAGAAATCAAACTTGAAACAGCTTTCGATTGGCAAAAACAGCATTTTAAATCTCTTGAAGCAGCGTATAGAACTTCGCCGTTTTTTGAGTATTTTGAAGATGCATTACAACCTATTTTAACAAAAAAACATACTTTTTTAATGGACTTGAATTTTGAAACGATTGCTATTGTTTCAAAATGTTTGGGTATGAAATTAGAGTTTGAAAAAACTACTGAATATTTTCACGAAGCCACCAATTGTGTTGATTTTAGAAATTTAACCGACGGTAAAAAAGACACTTCTGCTTTTGATTCTTACACCCAAGTATTTGGAGACAAACACGGATTTATTAATAATTTAAGTATTTTGGATTTGCTTTTTAATGAAGGTCGATTTGCTTTAGATTATTTGAAAGAGCAGCAAATATAGATTAATCCATTGCTAATCTTGCAATTACTGGACTGTGATCGGAATTTATAAATTCGGGGAAACTCGTAAAATTTTTGACTTTCATCACTTTGTCAGCAAAAATATAATCGATACGTGCTGGATAATATTTGAAATTATAGGTTTGTCCAAAACCAGAACCTGCTTCTTCAAAACAATCGTTTAGTGATCCTTTTATACTTCGATAAACGTAGGAATAGGGACTGTTATTCATATCGCCACAAATGATAATTGGGTACTCACATTCTTTTTTGTGGTTCATCAAAATTTCCGCTTGTTGCTGTTGTTTTTTAAATGCTTTACTGATTCTTATAATCAAAATCTGTGATTTATCTTGATTGATTCCATCAATATTATCAGAAATTTCATTTACATCAGGTGATATTTTTATAGATTGTAAATGCATATTATAGACCCTGATAATGTCTTTTCCTTTTTTAATATCAGCAAAAATGGCATTATTATTAGAATTTGGAAATACTAAATTTCCTTCGTCTATAATTGGATATTTAGAAAAAATGGCTTGTCCGGTTTTTATTTTTTTGCCTTGCATAAAAACATATTTATACGGATAAATCTTCAAATCTAATTTAGCTGCGGTAGAAAATTCTTGAATACAAAGAATATCAGGATTTTGCTCGTTTATAAAATCCAAAATTTCGTCGGGAACATTATCGTCATTCAACCATTTGAATAAATTAAACAAACGTACATTATAACTCATTACAACAAAGTCTTTTTCTTCATTAGGTAAATCTGTAGCTGAAAATTTATAGAATTTATTGATAAATGTAATTCCCATCAGCAAAACCAACGCGGGTAAGATTATTTGTCGTTTGAGTTGAATGCCCCAATAAATAAAGAAAAGACCATTAAGAATTAAAAATAATGGCAAAACCAAAGTTAACGCTGACAAAACTGGAAATAATTTAGGCGCTAAAAACGGTAAAACATAAGCAATGAAAGTCAATACAGCCAAAACTATATTGATAAAAAACACCACTTTATTAAACCAAGAAAGCTTTCTCATTTTTTTGTTTCAAGTTTAAGGTTTAAAGTTTAAAGTTAGGCAACTTGAAACTTTAAACCTTAAAAAAATTATTTCCCTGCTTTAAACAGGAATTCTTTTTCTTCTTTTGTTAAACTATCATAACCTGATTGGCTAATTTTATCTAAAATTTCGTCAATTTGTTGCTGCCCTTTATCTTTTGTAACAATTCTAGAAACTTTTTTTACTACTGGTGCTTTATAATTTCTATGCACTTTTTTGAATGGCGTTGTCTTTTTACCGCTGAATATAGTGGCAAAAAAATCTATAATTGAAGTAAACCATCCACAAATATCAGTTCCATTCTTTAATAATTGGGTGTAAATATAACCAAAAAAAGCACCACCAATGTGTGATAAATGTCCGCCTGTATTTTCCATTGGCAATTGAAACAAATCAATTACAATTAAAACCAAAGCGATGTGCCATAATTTTACATTTCCAAAAAATAGTAATCTAATTTCCATCAAAGGAGAATAGGAAACTGTTGCAAAAAGAATTGCCATTACTGATGCAGACGCACCAACCAAAGATGTATTTACATTTGCCAAAGCAGGAAAAAACATATAACTCAGCATATAAATACTGCCCGCAAATAGCGAACCAATAAAATACAAACTTAACAATTGCTTTTGATTGAAGAATATCAAGAATAATCTTCCTGCAAAATTCAACATTAACATATTAAAGAGAATGTGAAAAATTCCAAAATGAAAAAAGGCATACGAAAAAATTGTCCAAGGTTTCCAGAGTAAATCCAATGGATTTGAAGACAAACTTACATAATTGAGATAATCAATATTGACCTTAAACAAAGGTAAAACACCAAATACAATACTTGGAATAGCAAAAAAAGCAATGTTCCAAAATATCAATTTTGTTACAACATCACCAATTTTAAATTGCAATTTCAAATCTTCAATTATACGCATTTAATTTAAGAATTAAGATTTTAGAATTAATTCCAACGATTAGAGTTAAACTGATTTTTTTTCCAATACCAAACCATTAAAAACCCGAATAATGCGCCACCAACGTGAGCAAAATGGGCAATTCCACCACCAAAAACAGAAAATCCTGTAACACCTGAAAACAAGTCTAAACCTACAATTACAGGTACAAAATATTTTGCTTTTATAGGAATAGGAATAAACATTAAAGCCAATTCAGCATTTGGAAACATAAACGCAAAGGCAACCAAAACACCATAAATTGCTCCCGAAGCACCAACTGCAGGCGTCATAAACGCAGACGTAAAACTCTCAAAACCCGATTTTGATAAAATCTCTGTCCATCTTGAATCGTATTTGCCTTCACCCAAAACCTGAAAAATTTCAGATTTCTGAATTCCATTTGCCAATAGCGTATTCAATCCTTCGTGGAAGAAATAATAATTGGAAAGTATATGAATAAATGCAGCACCTAATCCGCAAGAAATATAGAAAAATAAGAATTTTTTAGAACCCCACATTTGCTCTAAAGCAGTTCCAAAAGAAAACAAAGCAAACATATTAAAGAAAATATGCATTAGATTTCCGTGCATAAACATGTGCGTCAGCGGCTGCCAATACTTGAAATCTGAGTTTTCAGGATAATATAAAGACAAGTATTTGTAGGCAACATCGCCTAAAATTTGTGTCCCAATAAAAAAGATAATATTAATGATGATTAATTGCTTAACCGTTTCGGATACGTTTCTCATAGTGCGAATTTTTTATCTAAATCTTCCACACGCATCGTGATGAAAGTAGGTTTTTGAAATGGGGAAACATTAGGTTCTTTGCAAGCAAAAAGCCCGTTTACTAAATTTTCTTGTTCTTTTTCTGTCAAATAAGTTCCAGTTTTTACAGCTAAACTTTTTGCCATTGATTTGGCAATACTATCATTTTGACTGAAACTGCTTTCGGGAATTCCGTCTTGCAAGTCGCTCAATAACTGTTCTAAAACTATCGAAACTTCACTTTCTGTAACATTAATTGGCAACCCAGAAATTACAACGTGATCGTCATTTGTAGCTTCAAAAACAAAGCCAGTATTGACCAATGAAAGTTGTAATTCTGAAATTAATTTCATTTCGCTTGACGAAAAAAACAAATTTAACGGAAATAATAATTGTTGGCTTGAAGCCTGATTTACCGTCATATTTGTAAGAAATTGCTCGTACAAAACCCGTTGATGTGCCCGCTGTTGATCTACAATAACCATCCCAGATTTAATAGGATTTACAATGTATTTTTTATGAATTTGATACGTTTTATTGGTAGCTTGTTCGATTTCATTTTCATTAAATAATGATCCCGTTACTTCATCACTTTCAAATTCAACATTACTAATTTCATCTGTATCTTGTTTTAAACCAACATATAAACTTTCCCAATTTGGAGTATTTTCAGTTTTGCGATAAGTAGTAAAATGTTTGTTTGGTGTTTCATCAGAAAACGGATTAAAAGCACCGTCAACTTGAATAGTTGGAGTCGAAGCTTCTTGATTTTTATAATTATAAGGTGTATCTAAATTAGAATCTCTATCGAAATCTAAAATTGGAGCTACATTAAATTGTCCTAAACTGTGTTTTATTGCAGAACGTAAAATGGCATAAAGTGCGTGCTCATCATCAAACTTAATTTCTGTTTTTGTAGGATGAATATTAATATCAATCGTATTTGGAGGCACATTTAAATATAAGAAATAACTTGGTTGCGCACCATCTTTCAACAATCCTTCATAAGCCGCCATAACAGCGTGATGCAAATAGCCGCTTTTTATAAAACGATCGTTAACAAAGAAAAACTGTTCGCCTCGATTTTTTTTAGCAAATTCGTGTTTACTCACAAATCCTTGAATGCTTACAATTTCTGTTTCTTCCTGAACAGGAACTAATTTTTCATTGGTTTTCCCCGAAAAAATATTTACAATTCGCTGTCTCGAATTCGATTGTGGTAAATTGAACAAATCACTTCCATTGTGATAATATGTAAAATGGATATTGGGATGTGCCAGAGCGACGCGCTGAAATTCATCAACAATATGACGATGTTCCACAGTTTCCGACTTCAAAAAATTACGACGAGCGGGAATATTAAAAAATAGATTTTTAACTGAAAACGAAGTTCCTTTTGGTAAAACAGCAACATCTTGAGATATAAATTTACTGCCTTCAATAACTATGTGCGTTCCCAATTCTTCTTGATCTTGCTTGGTTTTCATTTCCACGTGAGCAATCGCAGCAATTGACGCCAAAGCTTCCCCACGAAATCCTTTGGTATGCAAAGAAAATAAATCTTCAGCTTGACGAATTTTAGAAGTTGCGTGGCGCTCAAAACACAAACGCGCATCGGTAACACTCATACCAAGTCCATTATCAATGACTTGAACTAATGATTTGCCAGCATCTTTAATGATTAATTTAATGTCGGTTGCTTTTGCATCAACTGCATTTTCAAGAAGTTCTTTGACCACCGAAGCGGGCCTTTGAACAACTTCTCCAGCGGCAATTTGATTGGCAACATGATCTGGAAGTAATTGAATGATACTTGACATTAAAAAAATTTAGTTTTAAAATTAGGGACTGAATCTTCTTTACAAAGATTACAAATTTAACGAATTTTCATTGGGTTTTCACACCATAATTAAAAAATAAAAAACCTCTACAAATAATAAAATGTAGAGGTCTAAATTTATTTAGTTAAATACTTACTCTTCAATTCTCAATTGTAGTTTTTCTATTTGAAGTTGTCCTGAAGAAAGTAATTGTTGGTCTTGAAATTGATAATTCAAAGTTGCTTGTTCCCGTAAATAGGCCATTTTTAAGGCAGCAATTGCAGCTTCTGTTCCTTTATTTCCGTGAATTCCCCCACTTCTATCCAAAGATTGTTGTTCGGTATTATCGGTAAGCAAACAAAAAATTACGGGAACATCGAATTTAACATTCAGGTCTTTTATTCCTTGGGTTACACCTTCGCAAACAAATTCAAAGTGCATCGTTTCGCCTTTTATAACACAACCAATTACAATAATAGCATCTACATTTTGAGTTTCAATCATTTTTTTGGCACCGTAAATCAACTCAAAACTACCTGGAACATTCCAACGAATAATGTTTTCCGATACCGCATCACAATCTAATAATGCAGTTTCAGCACCAGAATACAAACCGTCGGTGATGGTTTCGTTCCATTCTGAAACAACAATCCCAAACCGAAAATTTTTCGCGCTTGGGATTGTGTTCTTATCGTAATTTGATAAATTTTTATTTGCAGTTGCCATAATCAAGGATTTTATTTTTTTTCAGAATATTCAATCAAAGATAAGAAATTCTTCAATTATGAATGCAAAATCCTAAGGCTACTTTATTGCACTAAACCAATTAAAGCGTCAATATTTGCTGCTTCAGGTGTTGCTTCGTATTTTTCTTTAATTTCTGTGAAATATTTCAACGCATCTGCTTTGTTTTTTAATCCTAAAGCAGTTTGTCCTGCTTTCAACAAGAAACGTGGCGTTGTAAATTCGTTTTTATTAGTTTCTGATGCTTTAATATAGAATTCTAAAGCTTCTTTTGGTTGATTTTTTTGAGAATGAGCATCACCAATTGCTCCAATTGCCAATGCACTTAAAACCATATCATCAGATTTGAATTTCTCTAAATAAGAAATTGCTTCGTCGTATTTTTTGGTATTCAAATAGGCCATTCCAGCATAATAATTAGCTAAATTTCCTGCATCCGTTCCTTCATATTTTGAAGCAATATCAACAAACCCGAATTTACCTTCAGAACCTTTTAAAGCTAGATTATATAAGGAATCGCTTTTTGTTCCGTCAGTCGCTTTTTGGAAATTTTGTTGTGCTAAAAACATTTCAATTGCCGCAGTATCTTCTTTTGGTTCTGCAACAAATTTTTGGAAAAGAACATATCCAACAGTTACTAAAGCAATAACTGCAACTATGCCGAAGATTGCTTTTTGGTTTTTAGCTACAAATTCTTCTGTTTTTGAAGCCGTTTGGTCTAATGAATTAAAGACACCAGCAGTTGTGCTGTCTTTTTCGTCAATAGTTATATTTTCAACTTGTGTGTCATTTTCTACTTTTTCTTTTGGAGTTTTATAGCCTCTTTTATTGTACGTTGCCATTTAATTTTAAATTAGTGAGTGGCAAAAATAAAATTTTTATTGAAACTGTCATAAAAAAAACGCTTTTATATTCAAATAAATGTAACATTTTATTGATTTTGAGGTACATTCATACAAATTACAATATATTTAGAATTCAAATTCCCCTAAATGAGGTTTTATCGATAATTTTCAATAATTTGCACCTTTAAAAATAAAACAAATTAAGATTTTCAATTCTCTCATTATCAGTAAGTTTCATAAATGTATCTAAAAAAAATTTCTTTATTCAATTATAAAAATTTTTCAGAAGCCAATTTCGAGTTTGACAGCAAAATAAATTGCTTTGTTGGAAAAAATGGAATTGGAAAAACCAATGTATTGGATGCTATTTTTCATTTATCGTATGGAAAAAGCTATTTCAACCCATTGGCAGTTCAAAATATCAAACACGGCGAGGAATTCTTTGTTGTAGATGGCGAATTTGAAAAAAACGAGCGAACAGAGCAAATTGTTTGTAGTTTAAAAAAAGGGCAAAAGAAAATTTTAAAACGAAATGGAAAACAATACGATAAGTTTTCCGAACATTTGGGTTTCATACCGCTTGTAATAATTTCACCCGCCGATAGAGATTTGATTGTTGAAGGCAGTGAAACCAGAAGAAAATTTGTTGACAGTGTGATTTCACAGTTGGATTCAAATTATTTATACCAACTAATTCAATATCAAAAAATCCTCAATCAGCGCAATGCTTTATTGAAATATTTTGCTTTGAATCAGGTTTTTGAAATGGATACATTATCCATATATAATGAACAATTGAATGGTTTAGGACAAACGATATTTGAAAAAAGAAAAGCATTTTTAGCTGATTTTGTTCCAATATTTAACAAACACCATCAAGCAATTACAGATTCTGAAGAAACAGTTCAATTGGTCTATGAAAGTCAATTGTTTGAAAAAGAATTGTTGTTGCTTTTACAAGAAAACATCAATAAAGATAGAGTTTTGCATTATACAAGTGTCGGAATTCACAAAGACGATTTGTCATTTGAAATAGACAATTATCCGATAAAAAAGTTTGGGTCTCAAGGCCAACAAAAATCATTTTTAATAGCATTAAAATTGGCTCAATTTGAATTTGTAAAAAAACAATCTGGGGAAAATCCAATTTTGTTATTTGACGATATTTTTGATAAATTAGATGAAACTCGTGTTGGAAAAATTGTAGAAATGGTCAATAATGATGATTTTGGACAACTATTTATTTCCGATACACATCGGGAACGAACGGAAAACATAATAAAATCAACCCATCAGAGTTATAAAATATTTAACTTGTAAGTTTTGCAAATTTCATAATTAACCGTTTCCTTTACTGATAAATTTTAAATTAAATTTAAATAAACATGCAATGAAAGCAACCCTTTTCTCCTTATTATTTATCGGATTCCTATTAACAAATTGTAACGGTCAAACCGAAAAAAAATACGAATCAATAGCACCAACAGCTTTTGCTCATAAAATAAAAGCAACTACAAATGCGCAAATTATCGATGTTCGTTCTCCAGAAGAATTTGCAGGACAACACATTGAAAATGCGAAAAACATCAATTGGAATGGTGATGATTTTGATGGAAAAGTCAGTGAATATGATAAAACAAAACCTGTATTCGTCTATTGTATGATTGGCGGAAGAAGTAAAAAAGCAGCCGAAAAATTGCAAGAATTAGGTTTCAAAACCATTTATGAATTGCAAGGTGGAATTATGAAATGGAATGCCGCAGGATTGTCAATTCCAAGTGATAAAATCATCGGAATGTGCAGTCAGGAATTCAAAGAATTACTAAATTCTGATAAAAAAGTTTTAATTGATTTTTATGCTGAATGGTGTACGCCTTGTAAAAAAATGACACCGTATCTATTGAAAATGCAAAAAGAAATGGCAGAAAAAGTAACTATTGTTCGACTAAATGCAGACGAAAACAAGACTTTAATCACAGAAATGAAAATTGACGCACTTCCTACCTTATTACTATACCAAAATAATAAAGTAATTTGGAAACATTCGGGATATATAAGCGAGAAAGATTTGACGAAACAATTACAATAAATTATGATTTCAAAACATTCATTAGAATTTCTTAGGGATTTAAAAACTAATAATAATCGGGATTGGTTTTTAGAAAATAAAAAACGTTACGAAGAGTTTAAAAAGGATTATCATCAATTAATTCAAGCATTTCTTGAGATTATGAAACCACAAGATTCTAATTTGGAACTGTTAGAAGTGAAAAATTGTACGTTCCGAATCAATCGAGATATTCGTTTTTCTAAAAATAAATCGCCTTATAAAACTCATTTAGGAATTTGGATGAATACCAATCAAGGCAACAATAACGGGCCTGGATATTACATTCACATTGAAAAAGGCGGCAGTTTTATAGCTGGAGGAATGTACAGTCCTGAATCTGATGATTTAAAAAAAATCAGAAAAGAAATTGCCTTTTTTCATGAAGATTTGGAAGTGATTTTGAAAGATAAAAACTTCAAAAAATTCTATTCTGGATTAGAAAGAACAGAATCAAATTCCTTGAAAAACGGCCCAAAAGATTTTGACAAGGAACATCCTGCAATTGAATTTTTGAAACTTAAAAGTTTTGTTGCGATTCATAAAATAGCAGACGGAACGCTATTTAATGAAAATTTCGTGAAAGCTACAGCAGAAAAATTAATCGTTTTGAAACCACTTCTAGTATTTCTGAATCGTGGATTGTCAATGGATTAAATAATAAATTATAATTTTTAATAGGTTTAAAGTACATTTGCTTTTTACTTTTATGCTATGTAAATGGAAATTCTAAATCATTTTTCTTTAAAAAACTACAATACTTTTGGTATTGAAGCCAACGCAAAACAATTTGTAAGCGTTCATTCCGTAGCAGATTTAAAAACTGTTTTGATTGAAAATAAAGCTAAAAACAAATTCATTTTGGGTGGCGGAAGCAATATGCTTTTAACCCAAGATATTGATGCTTTGGTAATTCATATTGATTTAAAAGGCAAAAAAATAGTTGAAGAAAATGACGATTTTGTATGGATAGAAAGCCAAGCAGGAGAAAATTGGCACGAATTTGTTTTGTGGACAATCAATCAAAATTTTGGTGGATTAGAAAATATGTCATTGATTCCTGGAAATGTCGGAACTACACCTGTTCAAAATATTGGTGCCTATGGAACCGAAATAAAAGACACTTTTGTTTCTTGTTTGGCTATTAAAATTGACACTCTGGAAATGAAAACCTTCTCAAAAAAAACATGTCATTTTGGTTACAGAGAAAGTATTTTCAAAAATGAATTAAAAGACCAATATATAATCACTTCGGTAATTTTTAAATTGACGAAACGCAATCATAAAATCAATATTTCTTATGGCGATATCACACTAGAATTAGAAAAAAATAACATCGTAACGCCAACACTAAAAGACGTAAGCAATGCTGTAATAGCAATTCGACAAAGCAAATTACCAGATCCAAAAGTATTAGGAAACAGCGGTAGTTTTTTTAAAAATCCAATTGTTTTAAAATCAGATTTCGAGAAAATTCATCAAAAATTCCCTGAAATGAAATTCTATGAAATTTCCGAAACCGAAGTAAAAGTTCCCGCTGGCTGGCTAATTGAACATGCCGGTTTCAAAGGGAAACGCTATGGCGATGCGGGAATTCATAAAAATCAAGCTTTGGTTTTAGTAAATTATGGCTCGGCTACAGGTCAAGAAATTTTGAATGTTTCCAAGGAAATTCAAGATACAATTTTCAATACTTTCGGAATTCATATTGAAGCGGAAGTAAACATTATCTAAAATTAATTCCAAGCAGAAAAATTTTATTTAAATACGAAATCTCTGTTTGTAAATCCTATTTGAATTCATACCTTTGCGCACATCCAAAAAAAAAGAAAAATTGATATGTTAATCACTATTTTTTATATATTTATTGTAATTGTTGCTGTGCAACTTTTTTATTATGCAGGTATTTTCACAAAATTTGCTTTTGCAAAAATTCAAAAAAGCACACCTAAAAGAATTCCAATTTCGATAATTGTTTGCGCTAAAAATGAAGAAGAGAATGTAATTAATTTTATTCCGCTTTTGGCAGAACAAAACTACCCAGATTTTGAAATTATTTTAATTGACGATGCTTCAAGCGATACAACATTAGATATTTTTGAAGAATTTGAAAAAAAATATACCAATATTAGATTGGTAAAAGTTGAAAATAATGAAGCTTTTTGGGGTAACAAAAAGTTCGCATTGACATTAGGAATCAAAGCTGCCACAAAAGACTATTTGCTTTTTACAGATGCCGATTGTTATCCGACTTCGAAAGACTGGATTACATTAATGAGTTCTCAGTTTACGATGCAAAAAACATTTGTTTTAGGTTATGGCGCTTATGAAAAAATTAAAGGTTCTTTCTTGAACAAAATCATCCGTTTTGAAACGATGTTATCCGCAGTTCAATACTTCTCTTGGGCGAAAGTAGGCCGTCCTTATATGGGGATTGGAAGAAATTTAGCCTACAAAAAAGAGGAGTTTTTCAAAGTAAATGGTTTTATAGACCACATGAAAATTCGTTCCGGTGACGACGATTTATTTATCAATCAGGCAAGCAAAGGAAACAATACGACTTGCTGTTATTCCCCTGATAGTTTTACGTATTCCAAACCAAATATGACTTTTAAGGATTGGATTACTCAGAAAAAACGACACGTAGCTACTGCAACTTTTTATAAATCATTTGACAGAATTCAACTTTCCGTATTTTTTATTTCGCAAATATTGTTTTTAATTTTACCTGTAATTCTCTTAGTTTCTCAATATCAATGGATTGTCGTTTTGAGTATAATTGGTTTTAGATACCTATTCACTTGGATTATTCTTGGATTTTCAGCAGGCAAATTGAAAGAAAAAGATGTAATGTATTGGTTTCCAATAATTGAGATTGTACTTATATTCACACAAATGAATATCTTTGTATCTAACATTTACTCAAAACCCGTACATTGGAAATAATAAAAAATATAGAAAAAGCTAAAATTGGTGATCAAGTTGCCTTTACTTTTTTATTAGATTTTTATTGGAATGAAGTCTATGCTTTTATGTTGAAACGCACTGAAAACGAAACAGACGCCGAAGATATTACCATTGAAACCTTCTCAAAAGCATTCGATAAAATAGCCACTTACAATCCTGAATTTCAATTTAATACGTGGTTAATTGCTATTGCAAAAAACGTTCACATTGATATTTTACGAAAGAAAAAATCATCGTTATTTGTAGAAATTACAGAAGAGGGTGATTATCAAGCTTATAATATTGCCGATACTACTCCATCAGCAGAAGACAAATTGATTACAGAACAAAATTTATCGCAATTACTTCAATACATCAAGGAATTGAAACTTCACTATCAAGAAGTCATTCAGTTGCGTTATTTTCAAGAAATGAGCTATCAGGAAATTGCAAACCAGCTAGATGAACCATTGAGCAATGTGAAAGTTAAAATTCTACGTGCTAAGAAATTATTGGCAGAAATAATTCAAAATAAAAGGTAACTATAAATTCAGAATTATATTCCATTTTTACTTTTGAATTTCCAATTAAATAAAACGGCAACTAATCTACTTTCCGTATATTTGCATCATTAAAATACCTATTATGGAATCTGTTTTAGAAAATGTACTTCCAACTGGAAAACCAAAATGGTTAAAAGTAAAATTACCGATTGGTCAAAAATATACTGAGCTTCGTGGCTTAGTCGATAAATATAAACTCAACACCATTTGTACTTCTGGAAGCTGTCCAAATATGGGTGAATGTTGGGGCGAAGGAACTGCTACGTTTATGATTCTTGGAAATATTTGTACGCGATCTTGTGGTTTTTGTGGGGTAAAAACGGGAAGACCCGAAACTGTAGATTGGGATGAACCAGAAAAAGTAGCCCGTTCCATAAAAATTATGAATATCAAACACGCTGTAATTACAAGTGTTGACAGAGATGATTTGAAAGATGGCGGTTCTATTATTTGGATTGAAACTATAAAAGCAATTCGAAGAATGAATCCAACGACTACATTGGAAACCTTAATTCCAGATTTTCAAGGAATAGAAAGAAATATTGACCGAATCGTTGAGGCAAATCCTGAAGTGGTTTCTCATAACGTAGAAACTGTTCGAAGATTGACAAGAGAAGTTAGAATTCAAGCAAAATATGATCGCAGTTTGGAAGTTTTGAGATACCTAAAAGAAAAAGGAATCAACAGAACTAAATCAGGAATTATGCTTGGTTTGGGTGAAACTGAAGAAGAAGTTTTTCAAACAATGAAGGATTTGCGTCAAGCGAATGTTGACGTTGTAACCATCGGACAATATTTGCAACCAAGTAAAAAACACTTGCCTGTGAAGGAATTTATAACTCCTGATCAATTTGCAAAATACGAACAATTTGGACTTGAATTGGGTTTCCGACACGTTGAAAGTGGCCCACTGGTGAGGTCTTCTTATAAGGCTCAAAAACATATATTATAGGCCCCCTAGCCCCCAAAGGGAGAAAATATGACGATAAAATGATAAAAACAAGAATAGTCATTAATGGATTTGGAAGAATTGGTCGGAATTTATTTCGATTGCTTTTAAACCATCCAACAATTGAAGTTGTAGCGATTAATGACATTGCCGACAACAAAACGATGGCACATCTTGTGAAATATGACAGTATTCACGGGAAACTTCCTTACGAATGTAGTTTTACAGAAAATTCAATTGTTGTAAATGAAAAATCCTATTTATTTTTTCATGAAAAATCAATATCAAATTTAGATTGGAAATCCTTAAATATCGATTTTGTTATTGAATCTACTGGAAAATACCACACTTTTGACGAAATAAACGCACACATATTGGCTGGAGCCAAAAAGGTAATTTTGTCAGCACCATCAGATGTTGATTCTATAAAAACAGTGGTTTTAGGTGTCAATGAAACTATTCTTGATGGAAGCGAAACTATAATTTCAAACGCTAGCTGCACCACTAATAATGCTGCCCCGATGATTAAAATTATTGACGAATTATGCGGAATTGAACAGGCCTATATTACGACGGTTCATTCTTACACCACCGACCAAAGTTTGCACGATCAGCCCCATAAAGATTTACGCAGAGCACGTGGCGCCTCACAATCTATAGTTCCAACAACTACTGGAGCAGCGAAAGCACTGACAAAAATATTTCCAAAATTTGAAGGAAAAATCGGGGGTTGTGGTATTCGGGTTCCCGTTCCAGATGGTTCGTTGACCGACATCACATTCAATGTGAAAAGACAAGTTTCTATTGCAGAAATTAATGCTGCTTTCAAAACTGCATCAGAAACCAATTTTAAAGGGATTTTAGATTATACTGAAGACCCAATTGTATCAGTAGACATTATAGGAAACACCAATTCTTGTGTATTTGACGCACAATTAACATCCGTTATTGATAAAATGGTGAAAGTGGTGGGTTGGTATGATAATGAAATTGGATATTCTTCAAGAATTATTGACTTAATTTTATTACTAAAAGTTAATAATTAACTGTTTATTGAACTGAATTCCAAATAATTAGTAATGATTTTGTCAAAATTTTCCCCTTCTGAAATAAATTTAATTTGTATTGGAAGGTAAAAAATTTGTTCTTTTGAGATACTTCCTTTCAATCTAACATAATCTTTTTCGGTGGTAATTATGATTTTGTTATTGGCTTTATTTTTAATTCCTAAAATGTCTTTTTCTGTAAAATGATGATGGTCTGGAAAAGTCAAACACGCCTCATTATTATTATGTAAATGTGCGAAAAAGGATTGAGGTTTTGCGATTCCTGCCAAAAGTAATTTATCAACATTTTTAATCTCTGAAACTTTGCGTTTTTCATTTTCTGAATACACAAATTCATCGTGAGCGATTGTTGTGAAATATAGTTTTTGAGTGTCTAAAATAGCTAATTTTTTTCTTATTTTTAGTTGCTCTTCATTTGATAAATCAGATGGGCATTTTGTAACTAGTATCACATTTGCCCTTTTTGCTCCGCTCCTATTTTCTCTTAAATTTCCAGTAGGAAGCTGAAAATCATCAGAATACAATTCGTTATATGAAGTCAACAAAATATAAAACCCTGCTTTTACTTTTCTGTGTTGAAAGGCATCATCTAATAATATCACTTCTGGTTTTAAAGATTGAGAAAGCAATTGTTCTATTCCATTTTTTCGATTGGCATCAACGGCAACTTGAATATTTGGGAATTTTGAGTAAAACTGAAACGGTTCATCTCCAATTAAAGACGCATTAACATTGGCATCAGCCAAAATAAAACCTTTTGATATTCTTTTATAACCACGACTCAAGGTTGCAATTTTATATTTTTCAGATAATAATCGGATTAAATATTCTATTTGAGGTGTTTTTCCAGTTCCGCCAACACTTAAATTTCCAACAACTATAATAGGAACTTCAAATGAATACGATTTGAAAAAGCCATTATCGAATAGGAAATTTCGAAATGAAGTTATTACACCATATATAATGGCAAATGGAAACAGTATTTTTCGCAATAAATTCATAATACGAAAGTATACTATTTTATCTTTATAAAAAAGTTGATTTGTTTTTTCGTTAATTTGTATATTCAAAAAAGTAATAAAAAAGTAACAAGTGATAAAAATCAAAGAAATAATTTCGGTTCTTGAAGAAATGGCGCCTTTAGCATATGCTGAAGATTTTGATAATGTTGGATTATTAGTAGGTGATATAGAGAACCCGACAACTGGAATTTTAGTTTGTCACGATGCTTTAGAAAGTGTAATTGACGAAGCTATTGCAAAAAAATGCAACTTAGTAGTTTGTTTCCATCCAATATTATTCTCTGGATTGAAGAAAATCACAGGGAAAAATTATGTTGAACGCTGCATTATTAAAGCAATCAAGAATGATATTGCAATTTATGCAGTTCATACGGCATTAGACAATCATCCTGAAGGTGTAAATAAAATTTTCGCAACTGCTTTAGGTTTACTAAATACTAAAATTCTAATTCCCAAAGAGCAATTTATTAGAAAATTAGTCACTTTCACCATTCCTGAAAATGTAGAAAAAGTTCGAAATGCCCTTTTTGATGCTGGCGCAGGAACGATTGGAAACTATGAAAATTGTAGTTTTAGTTCTAAAGGAATGGGAACTTATATGGGAAATGAGCGCAGCAATCCTGAAATTGGAAAACGATTTGAGTTTGTCGAGGCAGATGAAATTAAGATTGAAGTTACCTTTGAAAAACAATTAGAAAGCAAAATTCTAAAAGCACTTTTTGAAAGTCATGTTTATGAAGAAGTGGCTTATGAAATCATAGAATTACAAAACAAACATCAAAATATCGGATTGGGATTGATTGGAGAATTAGAAAATCCGATGACCGAAAAAGATTTTTTATTGTTTGTGAAAGATAAAATGCAATGTGAGGGAATTCGTCATTCTGAATTTATCGGAAAACCAATAAAAAAAGTTGCGCTTCTTGGAGGTGCTGGAAGTTTTGCAATCAAAAATGCAATTGCTGCTGGCGCAAATGTTTTTTTAACGGCAGATTTGAAGTACCATCAGTTTTATGAAGCCGAAAATCGAATAATTTTAGCTGATATTGGTCATTTTGAGAGCGAAAGATATACAAAAAATTATATTGTTGATTTTCTTAGGAAAAAAATCCTTAATTTTGCAATCATTTTATCGGAAGAAAATACAAATCCAGTTAAGTACTTATAAATTATTATGGCGAATACGAAAGAACTAAATGTAGAAGACAAATTAAGAGCATTGTATGATTTGCAATTAATTGATACAAGAATTGACGAAATCAGAAATGTTAGAGGAGAACTTCCTTTAGAAGTAGAAGATTTAGAAGATGAAGTTGCTGGTTTAAGCACTCGTTTAGATAAACTTAAAAATGATTTGACAGTTATTGAAGACCTTATCAAAGCTAAAAAAATAGCTATTGACGATCACAATGATTCAATGAAAAAATATGTTAAACAACAAGAAACTGTTCGTAACAACAGAGAATTCAACTCTTTAACAAAAGAAGTTGAGTTTCAAGAGCTTGAAATTCAATTGGCTGAAAAGCAAATTAAAGAAATGAAAGCTACTATTGAACATAAAAAAGAAGTGATTTCTCAATCTAAAGAAAAATTAGATATTAAATCAACTCACTTGAAACATAAAAAGACAGAATTGAATGCAATTATGTCTGAAACTGAAAAAGAAGAAGGTTTCTTGACTGAAAAATCAGCTGAATACCAAGCTTTAATTGATCAAAGATTATTAGCTGCTTACAAACGAATTAGATCAAGTGTTCGCAACGGATTAGCAGTAGTTTCTATTGAAAGAGGTGCATCGGCAGGTTCATTCTTTACAATTCCACCACAAACACAAGTGGAAATTGCATCTAGAAAAAAAATCATCACCGACGAACATTCAGGAAGAATCTTAGTTGACAGCTCACTTGCTGAAGAGGAAAGAGAAAAAATGGAAAAGTTATTTTCTAAATTTTAATTATATGAAGCCACGTTAATACCGTGGCTTTTTTATTATGAAGAAAATCAATTATTTCCTACTTACAAAATCCATAGGTTTTTACATCAATGTGCTGAGTTTTATTTCCCCAAAGAAAGCAACTCAAAAGGCGTATGATTTATTCAGCATTCCCAGAAAAGGAAAAATTACATTACATTCAATCCCGGAAATTCTTCAAGATGCGGAAGCCGTGACTTTGGATTTTGAAGGAAATGCTATTCAAACCTATATTTGGAAAGGAGATGAAACCGTAATTTTCTTAATTCACGGATGGGAAAGCAATTCGGCTCGTTGGAAAAAAGCACTTCCTTTTTTATTAGAATCCGGAAATACTATTGTTGCAATTGATGCTCCTGCTCATGGATTATCAGGTGGAATAGATTTCAATGTTCCAAAATATGCAGAATTCATAAATCATGTAGCCAAAAAATATAAACCACAAATTTTAATTGGCCATTCCATTGGTGGGAAAGCGTGTTTGTATTATCAATCGCTATATCAAAATCCTTCAATTCAAAAGATGGTCATTCTTGGAGCGCCTTCAGATTTTAAAGTAATTCTCAAAAATTATATTGTATTATTGAGTTTGAATTCCATTATATATAAGGGTTTAGAAAACTATTATTTGGAAAATTACAACCTTACTATTACTGAATTTAGCGGTCAAATTTTCTCATCCAATATCTCAACCAAAGGTTTTATTGCTCACGATATTGAAGATAAAATTGTTGCTTTTTCTGAAGGAGAAAAAAATGCAATCGCTTGGAAAGATTCGATTTTTATACCAACAAAAGGAATTGGACACAGTATGAATGATACTGATTTATATCAAAAAATAGTAGCTTTTTTAGCAGAAGCGTAACTAATAAACGATTTTCTAATTAACTTTGCACAATGGAAGAAAATCTAAAGCGTCTCAATAAATTTATCGGAGAAACAGGTTATTGTTCGCGTCGGGAAGCCGATAAATTAATTGACGAAGGTCGAGTAACAATTAATGGCGTAATTCCAGAGTTGGGCACGAAAGTTTCTCATTCCGATGAAATTCGAATTGACGGAAAATTAATCCGAGAACAACGAGAAAAACCAGTTTATTTGGCATTCAACAAACCCGTAGGAATTGAATGCACGACCAATTTAGATGTTCGAAACAATATTGTAGATTATATCAATTATCCCAAACGGATTTTCCCAATTGGAAGATTGGATAAAGCCAGCGAAGGATTGATTTTTATGACGAATGACGGCGATATTGTAAACAAAATACTTCGTGCTCGAAACAATCACGAAAAGGAATATACGGTAACAGTTAACAAGCCAATAACAGCGCAATTTATTGAAAGAATGGGCAACGGAATCCCGATTTTAGATACGATTACAAGAAAATGTAAAGTAGAACAAATCAGTCAATTTATATTTAAAATTGTTTTGACACAAGGATTAAACCGTCAAATTCGTAGAATGTCGGAATATTTAGGTTATGATGTGGTGGCGTTAAAACGCATTAGGATTATCAATATTTCATTGGATATTCCCGTGGGAAGATTTCGTGATTTGACAGATGCAGAAATCCTAGAATTGAACCAACTTATTGAACCTTCGAGCAAAACAGAAGAAGCGAGTTTACCAAAAATAGAGCCTGAGAAACGGAGAACAGAATTTATCAAAAAAGACGATCCGAGATTTAAAAACCGAGGAGATTATTAAACAGTTTATATTAATCTATTTTGATTTTTATCTGGCCGATTCGTTCCAACCTCTTTTAAATTCTTTTATTGAAGAATCCCAATTATAGATTAATTCTACAAGAAAAAGAGAAACAAATCCCAAGATAAATATTTTAACGTCTCTACTGCTAATTTTCATTTTTAGTGATTTATAAAGTTCATATTTTTACATAACAAATGTACTAAATTTATCGTTATTAAGCATAAAAAAAACTCTTTATGGTAATTGAATAAACAAATATAAAAGCAATACCCAAGACTCTCATCTTGGGTATTGCTTTTTATATATTGGGAATATTATTTTTTCATCCTGATTTGTCTTGCCAAAAGCGTATTCTTCAATAGCATAGCAATAGTCATAGGCCCTACTCCGCCAGGAACTGGGGTAATATAAGATGCTTTTTTACTTACATTTTCAAAATCAACATCACCAGTAATTACATATCCTTTTTCGTTAGATTCGTCATTTACTCTAGTGATACCCACGTCAATTACAACGGCACCGTCTTTTACCATTTCTGCTTTAAGGTAATTTGGAACTCCCAAAGCCGTAATAATAATATCGGCTTGAATTGTAATCTCAGCAATATTTTTAGTGTAACTGTGCGTTAATGTAACGGTAGAATTCCCTGGAAATCCTTTTCTTCCCATCAAAATACTCATCGGACGACCTACAATATGGCTACGACCAATAACAACGGTGTGTTTTCCTTTGGTTTCAACATTGTAGCGTTCTAATAATTCTAAGATTCCAAAAGGAGTTGCAGGTATAAAAGTGGTCATATCCAATGCCATTTTACCAAAATTTTCAGGATGAAAACCATCTACATCTTTACTTGGATCAACAGCCATTAAGACTTTTTGAGTGTCAATTTGTTCCGGTAAAGGCAATTGAACGATAAATCCATCAATGTTGTCGTCTTCGTTTAACTCCTTAATTTTTAAAAGTAATTCCGTTTCAGAAGTGGTGCTTGGCAAATTTATTAATGTCGATTCAAAACCTACTTTTTCGCAAGCTTTAACTTTGCTTCCAACGTAAGTTAAACTTGCGCCGTCATTTCCAACGATAATTGCAGCCAAATGCGGCACTTTCTCATTGTTGTCTTTCATCTTTTGTACTTCAGCCGTGATTTCGACTTTAATATCTTCAGATACTTTTTTTCCGTCTAGTAGTTGCATAGTTGTTGTTTGTAAAGTTTAAAGTTTAAGGTTTAAAGTTCTTGACAGAACGAAAAAAATTAAGCTAAAAACGGTTGTTGTTGTTGTTGTTGTTATGTAAAGTTTAAAAGTTTAAGGTTTAAAGTTCTTGACAGAACGTAAAAAATTAAGCTAAAAACGGTTGTTGTTGTTGTTGTTGTTATGTAAGGTTTAAAGTTTAAGGTTTAAAGTTCTTGACAGAACGGAAAAAATTAAGCTAAAACAGTTGTTGTATGTTATTGTTTTTTTTGACTTTCGACTTTCGACAATTTTAAGTCTTTTATCTCTTCGTCTATTATCTTTTAGTCTTTTGTTTAGACTTTAAGACTTTCGACATAAAAAACTACCTCATTCCAGGCATACCCCCTTGCATTCCGCCCATCATTTTCATCATGTTTTTTCCGCCTGGTCCTTGCATCATTTTCATCATTTTGCTCATTTGCTCAAACTGTTTCATCAATTGATTCACTTGATCAATTTTAGTTCCAGAACCTTTTGCAATTCTGGTTTTTCTTTTCATATCAATTATTGCGGGCTTAGTTCTCTCTTTTGGCGTCATTGAATGAATAATTGCTTCAATGTGTTTGAATGCATCATCTTCAATTTCTACATCTTTCATTGCTTTTGTTGCTCCAGGAATCATTCCAACTAAGTCTTTCATGTTTCCCATTTTTTTGACTTGCTGAATTTGAGAAAGGAAATCATCAAAACCGAATTCGTTTTTGGCAATTTTCTTTTGAATTTTTCTCGCTTCTTCTTCGTCATATTGCTCTTGCGCTCTTTCTACCAAAGAGACAACATCTCCCATTCCAAGGATTCGTTCCGCCATACGTTCTGGATAGAAAATGTCAATGGCTTCCATTTTTTCACCAGTTCCTACAAATTTAATTGGCTTATTAACTACTGATTTTATAGAAATGGCAGCTCCACCACGAGTATCACCGTCTAATTTAGTAAGGATTACCCCGTCAAAATTTAATATATCATTGAACGCTTTTGCAGTATTTACAGCATCTTGTCCCGTCATTGCATCTACAACAAATAACGTTTCTTGTGGTTGAATTGCTTTGTGAACACGAGCAATTTCATCCATCATTTGTGCATCAACGGCGAGACGACCGGCGGTATCGACAATTACAACATTGTAGCCTTTTTCTTTGGCATATTTAACTGCATTTTGTGCAATTTCAACTGGATTGTTATTTCCTAATTCAGAATAAACTTCAACACCAATTTGACTTCCAACCACGTGCAACTGGTTGATTGCCGCGGGACGATACACATCACAGGCAACTAAAAGCGGGTTTTTATTCTTTTTAGTTTTAAGAAAATTAGCTAATTTCCCAGAGAAAGTAGTTTTTCCAGAACCTTGCAAACCCGACATCAAAATCACGGTTGGCGTTCCAGAAAGATTAATTCCCGACACTTCACCACCCATTAATTCGGTAAGTTCGTCTTTGACTAATTTAACTAATAATTGTCCTGGTTGTAAGGTGGTTAATACATTTTGTCCAATGGCTTTTTCTTTTACTTTGGTCGTAAAGTCTTTGGCTATTTTAAAGTTAACATCGGCGTCTAATAAGGCACGACGAACTTCTTTTAATGTTTCGGCAACATTAATTTCTGTTATTTTTCCGTGTCCTTTTAGTATATGAAAGGCTTTGTCTAATTTATCACTTAAATTATCGAACATAATTGTACTTGTTTATTGAAATACAAATATAAGATAAAGTTGTAAAGCGTCAAAGGTTCAAAGTGGCAAAATTGCAGTTGTTTTTTAGCAGAATTATTTTGGTGCTGAAATGTTGAATTGAACCGGTTTTGCGTGAGTGATGGCAGTGAAAAGCCCACAGCCTCGCTTTTTAGCGTGGTGAGGACTTGCAACGAACAGCACGACCGAGTTTACGACAAATTATGATGTTAATTCAGTACGTTCTAAACGAGGGCACGCCCAAACAAAACTACATTCTCTCAGGAACATCAATCCCCAAAAGTTGGAAAGCAGCGGCAATCGTATCAGCAACTTTTTTAGACAATTGCACACGAAAAATCTTTTCGTTTTGCACATTTGAACCTAAAATCGGCACCGCTTGATAGAACGAATTGTACTCACGAACCAAGTCATAGGTGTAGTTAGCAATTAATGCAGGGCTGTGATTTTGCGCCGCATTTTGAATTACTTCAGGAAATAATTCCAATTGTTTGACCAATTCTTTTTCCTTTTCGTGCAAAGTTTCAATGGCTGCATTTACAGAAAAATCGAAGTTGGCTTTGCGAATAATCGATTGGATTCTCGCATACGTATATTGGATAAATGGGCCTGTATTTCCAGCAAAATCGACGGATTCTTCAGGGTCAAAAAGGATTCTCTTTTTAGGATCGACTTTCAAAATGTAGTATTTCAAAGCACCCAAACCGATGGTGTTGTACAATTTGGCTTTTTCTTCGGCTGAATAGCTTTCTAATTTTCCTAAATCTTCGGAAATTTTCTGAGCCGTTTCGGTCATTTCATTCATCAAATCATCAGCATCGACAACGGTTCCCTCACGACTTTTCATTTTCCCAGAAGGCAAATCTACCATTCCGTACGACAAATGAAACAGGTTTTTAGACCACTCGAAACCTAATTTTTTCAAGATTAAAAACAAGACTTTAAAGTGATAATCTTGCTCGTTTCCAACGGTGTAAACCATACCTCCAACGTCTGGGAAGTCCTTTACGCGCTGGATTGCGGTTCCAATATCCTGTGTCATATACACAGCGGTTCCATCAGAACGAAGGACGATTTTTCTGTCCAAACCATCGGGAGTTAGATCAATCCAAACCGAACCATCAGGGTCTTTTTCGAAAATTCCTTTTTCTAACCCAATTTGAACCACATCTTTTCCTAATAAATAGGTGTTGCTTTCGTAATAGTAACTGTCAAAATCAACGCCTAAATTTTTGTAGGTTATTGCAAAACCGTCATAAACCCATTGGTTCATCGTTTTCCAAAGTGAAATGACTTCGGCATCGCCAGCTTCCCATTTCAATAGCATTTCTTGTGCTTCAATGATAATTGGCGCTTGCTTTTTAGCCTCATCTTCTGATTTTCCTTCGCTCATTAAATGCGCAATTTCTTCTTTGCACGCTTTGTCAAAAGCAACATAAAAATTACCAACTAATTTATCGCCTTTCAATCCTGAATTTTCTGGAGTTTGTCCGCCAGCCTTTCCGCTAGGCAGGTTCCCAAATTTTTGCCACGCCAACATTGACTTGCAAATGTGGATTCCACGGTCGTTGATGATTTGTGTTTTATATACTTTTTTTCCTGATGCTTTGATGATTTCGGCAACAGAATATCCTAATAAATTATTACGAACGTGTCCTAAATGTAAAGGTTTATTGGTGTTTGGTGAAGAATATTCAACCATAACCGCAGCTTCATTTGGATTTGGAGCAACAAAACCAAATTTAGGATTGTCTTTAATATTATTGAAAAAATTTAGATAATATTCATCTGAAATTACAATATTTAAAAACCCAGAAACCACATTAAAAGTTTTAACTTCCGGGATATTATCTACTAAATAGGTTCCTAGTTTATTTCCCAATTCAACGGGATTAATTTTTATGACTTTCAGTAAGGGAAAAATTACCATCGTAATATCACCTTCAAATTCCTTGCGTGTCGATTGAAATTCGATTTTGTCAAGAGCTACATCAAATAGCGATTGGATTGCTTTTTCAATTGATGGCGTAAGTAATTGAGATAATGTCATTTTGATATCTTATTTTAAGACCTCAAAGATAGTTATAATGTGGGAATTTGAAAATTTAAAACTGTTTTAATGGGCAATACTCGTTTTCTCCGAGGCATATTTTTGTTTAGACAAGTACTCATTATGCCAAGAAATTGAAAATTCTTGAACCTTAACCAATTTTTTTATGCTTTTTAATAAATGATTCAAAGCGAAATCTGGACGACCTCCACGGCAAACAACTGCTTTAATTTTGTTTTTAAAATGTGCTAAAGCTGCTCTGTATTTGCCCCAATAATTAAAATGAATTATTCGGGTAAAAATCAGAAAGATTTAAAAACAAAAAACCATTTTACTTTCGTAAAATGGTTTTTTTTTAAAAGAGCCGGCGGAGGGACTCGAACCCACGACCTGCTGATTACAAATCAGCTGCTCTAGCCAACTGAGCTACGCTGGCGACTTATTTTGTGTGCAAATATAGAATTGAATTTCTAAAATCCAAAATAAATTTGACCTTTTTTAAAACTTATTTTATTGTAAACCGTTGATTTTAGCAATCAATTGATTTGCAACTTGTTCCAATTCAACATTGATTTGTTTGAAGTGCGTTTTTTTGTTTTCAACGTTTTTTGCGTTTACTTTAGTGATCAAAGTATCGAAACTTGCAATAGCTTCATCTATCAACGCATTCGTTTCATCTGTTGGTTTTCCTGTTGTAGCGATTTCATATAAGTAAACTGCTTCAATAATATCTCCTAAAACGTAGTTGATGTCTTTTTTTAAATTTTTAACGTTTGCCATTTTGTATTTTTTAATTTGAAATTTAAATTTTCGTCTGCAAAAGTACATATAATCTTTCTATAACCGACTATGAAATATAAATTTCTAAAAGTATGGCGGTTCCAGTCAAATTATAATTAGTCATCGCAGCAGGAATTAAGACCGTATCCCCTTTTTTATAGTTATAAAAAACATGATCCCATTCCAATTGAAACGTTCCTCCCGTACACATATAAACCGTGAAAGATTCTGATGTTTTGGTAATTTTTATTGTTCCGTCAAGCGGTAAATAATTTGTCGTAAAATAGGGACAATTTACTATTTCATTGGATTTGTTTGTCTCTTTTGAATAGGTTTTATGCGTTTCTATAGTATCATAATTGATGGCGTCTAAAGCCAAATCAATGTGCAACTCTCTCAAATTTCCATCTGCATCGACTCTGTCAAAATCATATAATCGGTAGGTAATATCAGATGTTTGTTGGATTTCCGCAACTACCAATCCCGCACCAATAGCGTGAACCGTTCCAGTTTCAAGGAAGAAAACATCGCCCGTTTTAACGTTTACTTCTTCCAATAAATCAAGTAAGGTTTTGTTTTCCAAATGCGTAACGTATTCTTTTGCATTCGATTTTTCTTTGAAACCAACAATAATTCTTGCATTTTCATCGGCTTGCATAATGTACCACATTTCTGTTTTTCCAAAGGAATTGTGCCGTTCTTTTGCCAATGCATCATTAGGATGTACCTGAATTGACAAATCGGTTTTGGCATCCAAATATTTGAATAACAGAGGAAATTGCTTCCCAAATTTTTTATAAACTGCTATTCCTAAAACTTCTTCAGGATGATTTTCAATTAATTCTGTCAGTGATTTTCCTTTTAATATTCCATTTGAAACAATACTAACATCGCCTTGCACAGTTGATAATTCCCAACTTTCTCCTGTTATTTGAGAAATTATTGGTTTGTTAAGTACTGTTTTTAATTTTTCCCCTCCCCAAATTCTTTCTTTCAGAATTGGGTTAAATTGCAATGGATAACTTTCAAATTTCATAATTAAACTATTTTTTTAATAGCGTCAAGCGCTTTAGAAATGTGTTTTGTTGCCAACATACTATCAAAAATCATAACTATAATTCCTTCTTTATCAATTACATAAGTTACTCTTCCAGGCAATAATCCAAACATTCCGGAAGGAACACCAAAGAGGTTTCGGATTTTTTTATTGGAATCTGACAAAAGAATAAAAGGAAGTTTATATTGCTTCGTGAATTTTTGATGCGCGGCAACACTATCGCTGCTAACGCCAATTACCTCAGCACCTAAATCGATAAAATCTTCATATTGATCACGGAAACTGCAGGCTTGAGCGGTACATCCTGGTGTGTTGTCTTTTGGATAAAAATATAGTACAACTGGTTTTTTCCCGATAGTATTCTGGCTGTCAAAAGTAGCTCCATTCGTATCAATTGCTACAAAATTCGGCACTTTATCACCTACTTCTAATTCCATTATTCTCCTTTATAGGTTACAAAATTACGAGGTGTTTCATATAAAACCACTTCCAAATCAAATTCGGGTTTAATTCGACTTCTGATTTTATTCCAAATCACAACTACAATATTTTCGGCTGTAGGATTCAAATCTTGAAATTCAGGAACATCCAAATTCAAATTTTTATGGTCAAATTTATTTTCAATTTCTTCTTTAATGATATCTGAAAGAAATTTAACATCCATAACATAACCCGTTTCAGGATCTATTTGCCCCGTTACACTAACTGTCATATCATAATTATGACCGTGAAAATTAGGATTGTTGCATTTGCCAAAAATCGCATCATTTTTTTCAAATGTCCAATCTTTTCTGTACAAACGGTGCGCTGCGTTAAAATGTGCTTTTCTACTTATGGTAACTCTCATATTTTTGAATTTATATTTCGGAAATCAGCTTCCAAAATAAAATATTTTAATGCATCTAAATTTTATGGTCTTCTAAATAATGGTAGAATTCATCGAAAATTATTTTAAACCAAATAGTATATAATTCAGGATTGACAAACATATCTTCCTTAATAGCTTCAATTTTCATCCATTTCCAACTTTCAACTTCTTCGGTATTGATTTGAGGTTCGTCATTAAAATAACCAATCATCACGTGGTCTAGTTCGTGCTCGGTCAGGCCATTATCAAACGGCGCTTTATAAATAAAATGAAACAACTCTTTGATTTCTGCTTCAAAACCCATTTCCTCTCTCAATCTTCTGGTTCCGGCTTCAATATTAGATTCTCCAAATCGTTGATGACTACAACACGTATTGGTCCATAATAAAGGAGAATGGTATTTATGATGTGCGCGCTGTTGGAGCATAATTTCATTGTTCTTATTCAAAATAAAAACAGAAAAGGCACGATGCAAAATGGCTTTCTCGTGTGCTTCCATTTTTTCCATCGTTCCTATTGGTTCGTCCAATTCATTTACCAATATTACTCTTTCTTCTGTCATAAAATATGTATTGCTTGTCAAAAATACAAAAAAAGAAATGGTTTTTCATCAGATTTTGAAATTGTGACAAGTTTAACGAGTGTCGAATGATACCATAATTAGATACAAAAACCGCAAACAAATAGTGCTATTGTGTTTGCGGTTATACAATCCGTTCTAATTTTCAATATGATAGTACTACAAAATATAATCCGTATTGATAAAATTCGATTCTTTACTATTCAACAATGCCTGTAAGATTTCGTTGTTATACTCATTGTCTTTAGATGCTACGAAAGTCCTAATGGAAAATGAACGCAAGGCATCGTGAATACTCAAAGTTCCCACAGCAGAATCTTTTCGACCTGTAAACGGATACACATCTGGGCCTCTTTGACAAGAACTATTTAAGTTTACTCGGGTTACTAAATTAACCAAAGTATCAATAAGTGGTGCGATGGTTTTAATATCTTTCCCAAACAAACTCACTTGCTGACCATAATTCGATTCGGCCATATCTTTCAATGGTTCTTGAATATCTTTGAAAGTCAAAATAGGCACAACAGGTCCGAATTGTTCTTCTTGATATACACGCATTTGTTTATTTATAGGATATAAAACAGCTGGAAAAATATAATTATCGTAATGTAACCCGCCTTTCGCATTGATTACTTTGGCACCTTTGCTAGTGGCGTCGTCAATCAATTCTTGAATATAATCAGGTTTGTCTATTTCTGGTAATGGTGTTAAAAACACCGATTTATCCCAAGGATTTCCAAAAACAAGCGCATCTACTTTGGCAGCAAATCTTTTGTTGAATTCCTCGGCAATGGATTCGTGAACATATAAAATTTTCAATGCGGTGCATCGTTGGCCGTTAAAAGATAAACTTCCCGCAACACATTCTTGAATCGCCAAATCTAAATCGGCATCAGCCAAAACAATAGCAGGATTCTTGGCTTCTAAACCTAAAATCAAACGCAATCTATTTTTATTTGGATGTTGATCTTGCAATGCAATTGCCGATTTACTATTTCCAATTAAAGCCAAAATAGATATTTTCCCTGACTCCATAATTGGCGAAGCAACATCGCGACCTCGTCCATAAACAATATTGATAACTCCTTTTGGGAAACTACTTCTAAAGGCTTCCAATAAAGGTGAAATTAATAAAACGCCGTGTTTTGCTGGTTTAAAAATCACCGTATTTCCCATTATAATTGCAGGAATTAGCAAGGAAAAAGTTTCGTTTAAAGGATAATTGTAAGGTCCAAGACACAATACAACGCCAAGTGGCCCGCGACGAACCATTGCATTAATGCCTTGACTTTTTGTAAATCGAGCGCTATTTCTGTCTAATTTTTTATAATCTTCAATTGTGTCAACAATATATTCTACTGTTCTGTCAAATTCTTTTTCAGAATCTGGTAGCGACTTTCCGATTTCCCACATCAAAAATTTAACGACTTCATTACGAGTCAATTTCATTTGATTTACGAAATTCTCCATGCATTTAATTCTATCCGTCACTTTCATCGTTGGCCAAATTCCTTGACCATTATCATACGCATTTACAGCGGCTTCAACAACTTCATTAGCCTCTGAAACTCCCATAGTTGGGATAGATCCTAAAAGTGTTGGCGCATAATTTTCTGTAGATGATATGGTAGAAAAAACTTCTGTAGTAGGTCCTTTCCATTCTTTTAATGCTCCATTAACCAGGTAGGTATTTTGAAATAATGGGGCGGTAATTTGAAATTCTTCGGGTATAAAACTCATTGTAGCTATTTTTTTACAAATTTACACTTTATAAAAATTGGACGTTGCTTATTTCAAACTATTTGACTCTAAAAATAACAGAATTATCATTATCTTAAATAATTTTAAAAAACTTAAAATTTATTACATTATTACGATAAAAAAAGGGATTTTTGAATAAATAATTTTTAATATAACGTTTTCGTTTTAAACGATATTTGTATTATAAATGTAACGCTTCATGAATTTTAATGGCACATTTCTCGCCATCAATAGCTGCTGAAATAATTCCACCAGCATAACCTGCTCCTTCACCACAAGGATAAAGTCCTTTTATTTGAACATGTTCTAATGAAATCGAATCTCGAGGAATTCGAACTGGTGAAGAAGTTCTGGATTCTGGTGCGTGTAAAACAGCTTCATTTGTCAAATAACCTCGCATAGATTTTCCAAATTCTGAAAAACCTTCGCGCAATATTTGCGATAAAAAACCAGGGAAAACTTGCCCCATTTCTACCGAAGTAGTTCCAGGAACATAAGACGTTTTGGGAATATCCGATGATATTTTATTTTGAGTAAAATCGACCATTCTTTGGGCTGGAACTTTTTGAGATTCCCCAGCCAAATGCCACGCTTTTTGTTCGATGCTTTTTTGAAATTCTAATCCTGCCAGGGCTCCGAATTTCTCAAAAGGTTTGAAATCTTCTAATTTTAATTCAATTACAATTCCAGAATTGGCAGTTGCTTGATCTCGTTTTGACGGAGACCAACCATTGGTTACAACCTCGCCTGGGCTTGTCGCACAAGGTGCAATTACACCACCGGGACACATACAAAAAGAATACATTCCCCTTCCTCCTACTTGTTTCACGATAGAATAGGGTGCTGGTGGCAAATGCTCGCCACGATAATCGCAACTGTATTGAATGCTGTCAATTAGGGTTTGTGGATGTTCTGCTCTAACGCCCAAGGCAAATGGTTTTGCTTCAATGAAAACTTTTTTTCTGTCTAACAATTCAAATATATCACGAGCGGAATGTCCGGTTGCCAATATGATTTTACTAGACAAAATTGTATCTCCAGATTGCGTTACAATTCCTTGAACTTCACTGTTTTTTATCAAAATATCCGTTAGACGCGTTTCAAATAGTACCTTTCCTCCCATTTCAATGATTTTCTCGCGAATATCCTGAATGATTTGAGGTAATTTATTGGTCCCAATATGTGGATGTGCTTCTATCAAAATATCAGTGGAAGCACCAAAAGCAACTAATAATTCTAAAATTCGAGTTACATCGCCGCGCTTTTTGGAGCGGGTATATAATTTTCCGTCAGAGTAGGTTCCTGCACCGCCTTCGCCAAAGCAGTAATTGCTATCTTCATTGACACTATGATCCACATTGATGGCTTTTAAATCGCGTCGACGGCCACGAACATCTTTTCCACGCTCGATAATTATTGGCTTTAAGCCCAATTCTATTAATTGTAAAGCGGCAAAAAGTCCTGCAGGTCCAGCTCCAACAACAATAACTTCTTGCGCATTGGAAACGCTTTTATATTCGGGTAGTTGAATTTTTTCTTCAATAAATTCATCTCCTTGAAAGTAAAGCATCACTTTCAAATTCATTTTTATTGCCTTTTGACGAGCATCAACAGACCGCTTGTAGATGGAAATATGTTTGATTTCATTG
>Ga0209550_10000470_pt1 | contig 37987 bp, 26 predicted proteins | sample LauGreSuBDMM15SN_2_FD_187567 | JGI IMG/M metagenome (GOLD analysis project Ga0209550, IMG submission 187567) | Freshwater lake microbial communities from Lake Michigan, USA - Su13.BD.MM15.SN (SPAdes) (version 5) | ecosystem: Environmental > Aquatic > Freshwater > Lake | place: Lake Michigan... | reverse complement strand
TTTCTTTTATCCTCTCTCTCTTTCTTTCTTTCTTTCTTTCTTTCTCTTTCTCTTTCACTTTCTCTCTCTTCATCTGGCTTAAACTCTATTTTACAGCGTGAAAGTAAAGATATAGTTACTGTCACTTCTATTCGTGAGAGAGTGTTACAGTTACTCAATATAAGACTCTCTGATAAGGATATAGTTATCTTGACGAGTCGTTTCGATAGAGAAAGTAATGGGCAAGTTGATTTAGTCGATATTTTGGGCAATGCTAAACTATATTATGCACGTATTTTACAAGAACAAAAAATACAAGATGATACAAACCAGTTGAAAATCAAATACGAAGAATTTGCCAGGAAGCAACGAATTGCTCGCATGGAGGAGAAAACAGTGATTAATAACATTCTTTCCTCGAAGATAAGAGAATTAGAAGGTACAAGCGGCGGCGGCGGCAGTGAGTCTGAAATTCAGAATTTTTCGTATCTTAATTTGATAAAGGAGTTGTGAAAGCTACTTATTGCTTAGTAATTGCTATCATAGTAGTATATCATGGTATTGTATTATTGTATATATATTTTAAACTTAAAAAATATTAAAATATGTTAATATTTTTTATTATGTAAATAGTAACAATATATTACAAAATATATAATTATTATAATGATAATAAATAAACTGTGTTGGTTTTAGGAATATAAATATAATTCTACTTTTATATTATTTTTTCGTTATTATAAAGAAGTAAATTAATTGTATTACAATTTTACTAAATATAAATATTTATTTATATTTAGGGTTTGATGAGGAATTATAATATTTTATAAAAATATTTTATTGGTTATAATTATAAATGGTTCGATTGGAAAAGTTAGATAGTGCAATATATAGTGAAGCTTCACCAGGAGAAGATAGTAATTTTTTATACTCTGGGTACTATAAAAATATATCTCCTAGTAATCCTAGTAATCCTAGTGATTTTATTGGATTATATTTACCGACTGAATATGTTTCATTTTCTGCTTTTACACCAGATAGTACTCCGATACAACAAAAATATGGTAACCAAGTTACAGGTATAGCAACTAGTATAGATAGAACAGTACCATTAACACGAAAAAATGACCAAAAAAATAGTACTGATTGGGCTCCTGGTTATGCACTTGTAAGTCCTATACCAGGTTATGCAAAAACATATTTATTCAAAACAGGACCTAATGATACAGACTATAAATGTATGAATATATGGCCATCTGTAACTGAAGCTAAATATACTAACAATACAACTTCAAATAGTACGACATCATTTTATCTTTATGAAAATTTTACAAGAACTATTAAAAATAATGTTGTTGAACTTAATAACGAGTTAATTCCAAATGAATCCGATAAATTACCATTTGACAAATATATTGCTTTTTCAACTACAAAATATATAAATACTACAGGAAATACATCATTTTCAAATCCCGATAACTCTGGTAAAACAATACAATCATTGATTGTAACCAATAAAAATACAACTAACGTAACTGTTGATTTAAAAATGTATTTGGGTACTACAAGTTTTACTACTAATAGTGTTAAATATAATCCATATTGTGTTAAAATTCAAGTATTTAATAGTGATAAAACAATAAATTATAATTCACCATATTATTGTAGTAAAAATCCTTCTGATTCCTCACCTATTTACAATAATTCTTCTGTACAAGTTAGTGTTACTGATTATATAATTAATAATGATAATTTGACTATTCCTTCTGGAGGTTTTCTTTCTGTAAGTTTACTAAAATTCGAAGATCCTATTATTTCCTCTCAAAGAGGTGTTGGTGCGTCTGACTCTAGTGTATTATTTATAGATTTAGACTCCTTATTATATAGGCAACCCGGTTTACAGCTTGTTGAAAACCCTGATATTGTTTATGGAGATGAAACAAAAGGAGAAATAACGTGTAATATTACACCAACGAATATTAATAATGACAATTTAGATGGACAAAAGGTAAGTCTAACTATTAACGACACTATAAATGAACCATTTAGTTTAGAATCTACTGTCAGTAATAATAAGGCAAAATTTTCATTTCCAACTGATTATCAATTAAATACAACATATACTTACTCAGCATCTGTAACGTATACTCCACCACTTCTAAACCAGGCAGTTTTTCCAGATGCTCTATCTCACTACTATTCAGCTGACAGTCAACCTATTTCATTTACCGTTATACAACAAAAAATAAATATCGTTTATGATGCTACACAACTATCAACAGAAAAGTCTATTTTATCTATGTTGGACCTTTCTGATTGGAGTGTTAAAGATGATTATGATAGTACTGATGAGGGACAACGGTTGTTATATTTAGCAGGTACTTTTTTATTAAAAATATATAATCCTAGTGGTTCATCAATAGAGATTCCTGGTACTTCTAGTGGTAGTTCTACGACTGCAAATTTTTCAGATCTAAATAATATTGATATATCAGACTTAGCGATTGGTACACAGTATAGTTTTGATATTACATTTACTCCATCTGATTCACAGATTAATCCAGCAACTAGTATAAAATATTTTTTTACCACAGAAACTCCAAGATTAGTGCTTTTATCTGATCAAAATATTGGTACTCTTGGATATACTAGTGAAAGTATTGTAAATGTGCAATTACAAGACTCTGCCTCTAATATATATAGTAATGCAAAAGTGCCAGGAACTGTTAGTTTTGCTGTGACTAATTCAAACTCTCCATACGAACCAATTACATTGCCAGGAGGTGTTAGTTTTGAATATAATAACACCAATAAAGTATATACTACTACAATATCTCCAAAAAAATTACAGTTAGTAAAGTATGATTATACAAATTACAAAGTAACTCCAACATTTACATTTAATAATAGTTTAACCCCAATTACAACTTTACAAGATGAAAATCCAACATTCGAATTTAAAGGAGTAGGAATAAATTTAGAAAGAGCCAATAATGATGTTATTTATTCTTTTGATGGTGTACCAATATTAGCAACTTTATTAGATATTAACAGTGGATTTCCGATATCATCCATTGATTTACCAGGTATAATGACTTTAAAATATGGTTCAACTGATATAGATAGCATCTCAACTCAAAATTTTAATAAAAATTATCTTTTTTCTTTTGTACCAAATGAAAAACAAATGACTCCTGCAAGCGGTGATATTCAGTTAACGGCACAATTTAATTTATCTGGTAGTTCACCTTTAATAGATAAAAAACTAATAACACTACCAATTACTATTAAAAAGATTACACCTACTATCGGTGTAAAAGTGAAGGATGATACAGGAGCTGACACTAATAATTTATCTTTTGAATATAATGAACTTTTTAGTTTTGATATTTCTATTGAAGAAAAAACTACAGACGCTACAAAAAATGGTACTCTATCATTATATAAAGGTGCTCCTTCAGATGGTAACAGTGTTAATACTAGTTCTTACAATTTAAAAAGTGGTTCTAAACTATTTACTACCTCTATTGCAGAATTAATTTCAAAAAATTTTATTTCTATTGCGGATCTAAAATCAAGTTCTAGTTTTGATTATAGAGTGAAGTGGGATCCTACTAGTGTAGATATTTATGAATCAAGTGAAACAGATAGTATTACCATTAATTTAAAATCTACTGAAACTTCTTTTACAAATGTTAAAATAACTCCAGTAACTACTGATTTTACAAACAAGATTACGGTGTCAGGAGAAGTATCATCTGGCAATACAGGGGAAACTTTCTCTGGTGATGTGGATTTGATACTTAGTGATGAATTTGGAATCCTAATTAATGGTGAAGATGGAAGTCCGATCATAAAATCAACAGGGACACTTACTCCTCTAGTTGGTAAGAATACATTTTTATTAGAACTGTCATCTGACATACCAATAACTTATTATTTTGCTCTTAGATTTAGACCAACCCAAATAACGATTTATAGTCCTATTAGTAACAATCATCTATCGAATTATAATATATCATTTATAAAAAAAACTATAAAACCAACGTTATTGATAAATAACGTTCCTGCAGTACCAGAAACTTCCTTGAAATATACTGATACTTTTGCAGTAAAAATGAGTGGATTAACTGAATTAGTTAATAATACAAATACTGTAAAAATACGAATATTCAATGGTACAAACACGTTATTTGAATCTGCACTTCCTTTAACAATAAATTCAGATGGAACAGTAAGTGTAAATGACCTTAATTTGGTAGATATTAATATAAATAAAATAGCGAATTTACAAAATATTACTGTAACTATAGAGGTAGTAAATATTGCTAGTAATCAATATTACGATATCTCGCAGCCAGAGAATAATGAAATAACAATAAATACAGATACTTCAAACCCACAACTAAATAGTATTGAAATAGATGGCGCTGATGCAGATGGAAGTGGTATTCCATTATTAAATTATAATGGCTCCTATAATATATCTGGATCATTTGATACTATTAAAAATACAGCAGGAACCATTTTGCCTATAACAGGGAAATTACAATTATATAAAAATGGAACTGCATTATTTTCACAATTCGAGATAACAATTAATACAACATCGCCAGATAAACAAATTATATTTTATGGATTTAATCCAAGTGATTATAGTCTATCTGCAGGTACATATGTTATAACATTTGAATTTAATCCAGATGACAAAAATATACGTTCTTTAACCTTAACAGAAGAAATTACAATAATTCCAGATACAATAACTATTTCAGATTTTAAATTACAAGTGGATACAATATATTATGGTGAAACATTTACAGGTTCTTTTGTTTGTAATACTAATGATGCCCAAGGTACTATTGATGTTTATGTTGTTAACCCTTCAAATTATGAAGATGTAAGAAAAATAAATGCTCCTTCAGTTCAAATTAATACTAATACAGAAACTACATATTCATTTACTTGTGCACAATTTCCATTTGACATAACTGATAATACTACCGTTTTTGATGTTATCTTAAAATTTACTTCAAACGTTCCTACTAAAGTCTCCAATAGAGATAACATTTCTTTTCCTAAATCTTGTACCATTTCTAAAATGCCTGTCAAAATATCAGAGTTAGCAATTAAAATAAATGGTGTTAATTATACTCTTGAAAACCTTTCCAATGGTATCTTATTAACAGTTGGTGATTCGGTAATTATGGACGGAAAACTTAAAACATTAAATGATATAATTGTTAGTGGAGGAAATATATCCCTCATTTCATTTAATTCAACTAATGCAAGTGGTATGTATATTAATGGTATTACTAACCCAAATTTACAATTAAACGAAAATGCAATTATGCTTGACAATAAATTTGGATTTGATAGTACAACTAAGAATGATTACGTTAAAGTAGATGATAACGGAAAGTTTTCCGTTAATTTTACTGTGTATCAAAATTCAATATTTTATACAAATCCTGGTACTATGTTACAAATTTTATATTACAATAGTATGAATTATCTTGATAATTATTTTTGGTATGACGGAATACAAGGTATTTATTCGGTTGTAGCAATTGATAGTACTAGTGACATTCAATTAAAATTGGATAATTCAAATCTTACAAATAGTTTATCTTTCCCATATCATGAAGATTCCTTACATTTTGTTGTTGAAACCTCAGTCCCTTATGTTAATAATGCAAGTTGTACATTAACTATTGCTTCTAGTACTGTTAATCAATCTTATTCATTAATAGTAGTTGATGTTAATGGAAGTTGTTATGCAGAAATGTACCTAAATCCGAGATTATATGGTCTAGTATATAATTTAAATAATTATAGTGCTTCTGCAACATTTGCATTTGAAGGATCTGCAAGTCAATCAAGATCTAATACTAAAATATTTTATATTCAGAAAACTGAAAGTACTATATCTTTGGAATTTAAGAATGATAACGGTCTCATAATTAGTAATATTGATTATGAAGGAAATGTGAATATCGGAGTTGAAGTTAAAACATCATATGAAATTCAAGAACCATTTAAAACTTTTCCAACCTTAATAAAAGGAGAAGAGACACCAAGACCAATTGTAACAAGAGATATTAATGGAACATTTGTAATGAAGAATAGTCATTTAAATGGTAGTTTAGGTAATGCAATGGATTTAACTAATGACGCGAAAACGTTTAATAGTTATACTTTTGATAGTACAAAATTATCATCTCAAACGACAACTTTTAATTATGCGCCTTATTTGAATGCATATGATCCAATTAGCCAAATTTACCAGTTATATGCTGAATTTACAACTAATGACAGTGCAAATTATAATCCAATAACAACATTCCTCAAGGCGTTTACAATTGGACAATATTCGCCAACTTTAACTATTAATAGTATCGAATCATTAACTGATAAGGATCCTGATACAAATCTAGCTGGTTCCACTAATAACTATAGAAATTATATTAACTATGACGAAGACATTAAGGTAACTGCTACACTTAGTAAAAATATACTTGGTAGCTTTAAATATTATTATAGTACTGTTAGTGATTACAATGCATTCACACAAATTAATCCTATAACAGGACCGACAGTAAGTAATGGATCTCACAATGAACCAGCAACAATAGAAGCGATTTTTGACCATAAAACTCTAAAAGTTATTAATACAAATAATAACTCATCATACTTACTAAAAGTTGACTTTATACCTAGTTCTGGTAATGATTATAATATTGCAACAAACAATAAAAGTTTTAATGTATATGAAGCAAATAATTTTGCAGATGTTTCACTCTCCTTTGATAATAATAATAATACTAGTAAAACTGTATCCTATGATGGAACAAAATCCTACAATGTTACTATAACAGCTAGTTTTAATAGTGATGTTTCTTATGAAGAAAGATATGCTAAGGTAGATGTATATTATGATAGTTATGATACTAGTAATAAAATAGATATAGCTTCAGTTATAATTTCTTCTGAAAATCCAACTCCAATAATTTCTATTTCAAATACAAAATTAATGTACAAATCTGCTCCGTATGTATTAAAAGCAATAATTACTCCAGTAATACGTAATAATTCGGATGTTACAAATATTAATTATCCTCTAGTGAAAGAAGTTGGTTCAGCAGCCTTAACTGTTCAACCATTTATTACTTCTACTGAAACTAATTTTACTTATCAATATAGTAATTCAAAATCATTCTCTATGTTATTACATACTGGTAGTGATGCGTATGATCCATACGATACTTTAAATGTTAAAATTACAAATCAGGAAGGTACTAATACGGATAGTTACACTCACGAAACATCAACACCATTTGACTATATTGTTATCATCAATAATAACAATGGTACTTTCACCTTTAATTTTGCGAACTTCGAAGAATATATTAATAGTAATGGTATAAATTTAGCACCAGGTTCGTATATATTAGAAATAAATGCTACGCAAGAAGATAATGAAGCGAGTTATACAACAGAAACCTTTACTACAAATTTTGTCATTGAGAAAAAAGATGTAATATTAGATGTTACCTTTGATTCTTATAATACAACTTATAGAGGTGAAAGTATGTTAAATATTAATATTGGAGAATTACCAATTGACAATGGTGATGTTGCCATTACTTTTACAAAAGTTGACAATACTAATGTAACGTATACTAAAACAATTAATAGTAATGACTTACTTTCGACTACTACTACTACTAATCAATATCAATATAACATAGATGATAACTCAAGTGTCATTAAAATGGTAGGTATATACTCTTTGTATGCTGAATTAAATAATAAATTTTACAGTGGAAGTGTAAATTCCACAAATATATTAACCATTAATAAAGAAACCGAATGCTTTATTGATTTTAGTTCAGACCGAAATTTTTATACTATGAGATATGGTTCTGAACCAATAAATTTTGCGATAGATTTGTTATATAAAAGTGATTCTTTGAACACTATGCTACCAAATAGTAATTTTACTTTATTCATAAATGGTGAAGATCAACAATACGATACAGGATATTTTGTACAAGACTTTGAATTTGCTATTGACTCAACCAGTTTACAAATTGGTACAAATCAATTAGTATTATCTTATCTGGATCCAAACTATAGTTTTCCATCTCAATCATTTCAAATAGAAGTATTAAAACAAATAGAGTTTGATCCAGAGCCAACTTTAGAAATAATAGAAGTTGATAATGAAAACGAAACTTTTACTGCTATAATAGAAAATTACGAGTATATGAATACTGATTCTATCATCTTTTATGAAACCGCATTAAAAACGCAATTAGATTATACATTTAATTCGACAACAAATGAATATACAGTAGATTATTCAAATTTATCAAATGGTGCGCATTCTGTTTATGTTGTAGTTACTGGAGATAAATATGAGTTTGATACAAATACACGGTCTATCGATAAACAACTCAAACCAACTACGCTAACTCTAAAAACTAGTTTAGATCCTAGTTATTATGCAAATACGACTATACAACTTGAATATAAAGTTCAAAGTGAAAATCATTCTGCTGAACCAATTAATGACGGGTATATAGAATTCCATTTGATAGAAGATAGTGTTGATAGTATTATTGGATATGTTAAAGTTGTATCAAATCGGGCTACATTAGCTTACACACTTTTACCTCGTGAAGATCAGACCGAACATTTAGCGAATTTTTATGCGGTATTTATGAAAAGCGATTTCTATTCTTCTTCCACAAGTAATATTTTAGCACCACCTATAACTATTCTTGCACAGCGGACGGTTAATGTAATTAATAATAGTAGTGTACCAGATACGCTTCATCTAGGTGATACAGTTTCGTTGGAATTTTTTGTTGTAGAACAGCACATTGGAGGGTCCTACACAAATCAATTAATGAGTACCATTACAGATCAAAATGTTGCAGTTTTAGATTATCAAACCAAATCCAAAGCATATACTGAGTCAGACGTTGCTCTAACTATTGCTACTGATAATTTAAGGCTAGCTACTGATACATTCCAGATAGCCCAAACTGAATTTACTAATGCACACGCTAGACTAGGTACCGCTGTAACTACATTAAATAATGCAGAATTTTATTTAAAAAATGCTACATATACATTAAATGCTGCAGAAACTGATGTACAAACATCAGATACACAATTAAGAATTGTTCAAACTGCATCCAGACATGTTATAAGTGGACTATCTCTTGCTGATGCAGAGGAGGCCAAAATAGCCGCTGAAACCCAATTTAGTTCAGTTGATATAGAGTATAATCTTTCTATTACACCAGGCTATCCTTATGATTTAACAAAAAAAGCAGTTTCAGATCAAGAAGTAGTAGTTTCCACGGCAGCAACAAATTTAGCGTCCGCTGAAGCCACACTTAAAACAGCTACAGCAAATCTAAAGACAGCTCAAGAAGCATATATTGCAAATGGTACAACATATGCAGGATATACAGAAGCACACAAACAAACAATAGAAGATATTGTTGAAAAAGAAGCAGAAATTGGAGACGATTTACAAACTATTATTGATACCCATCTTGACGTTGATACAACACTTAATTTATATAATGAAAAATTAGAGTCATCCTTTACTAGAGAAGATATTAATAGTATCTGGGTAGTAATCGACCAAAACAGCACAAATGAAACAGGACAAAACCCATTTATTATACTCTATACATTACCAGATACGTCAACTTCAAATGCTGAAAATTGGTACAAATCTAAAGCATTTTATGGAAGTAATGAAGGTGCAAATATTCCAGGTCCAATGCTACTATATGTTGGGGAAGATCCGACAAATGTTCATCCAGAGATAGCAAGACGTGTGCAACTTCTATATAATCCAGACTTATCTACCGGACTCCTAGGTATGAGTGAAAAAGTAAATTTGATATCTTTAGCAACATCTTCTAATACAAGTTCTACTTTCGACGGAGATTATGACTTTGTTTTAAGAGAAATCGGAACTGGTAGTACTATAAATGAAAAGGCAAATACTCTAATTTTTACACCTACAGCTCTTAATAATACACAAAGTATATATGCAGATGGCAGTAAAGGTACAGATATACAAGACGTATATGGTAGTGGTTGGGGGTTCAGTAACATATTATCAAATATTACTATGCCAAAAATAAATTGGTATTTTTACAACAGTTTAATTGGTGAAACTTACTCAGACTACCAAACCGCCCTAACTGCATATAATAATGCAGTAACTAAAAAAGACACTGATGAAACTGCATTAAGACAATTAAAACTTACTGAAACATCCGCTAAAACTACCGCTTCCGATTACAAAACAAATTCTTTAGATCCTGCAAAAAATGCATATGATAGTGCCACTTCTTCATATGACGATGCATTCGGTGATAATATAACTAAAAAAGAAACATATGATAGTCATGTAAGTTTATTAAATCAATATAAACTCGGTCATAAACCATATTTAGATCATCTTTCTGCAGTAGAATCAGATAGAACAAGATTCCTAATTATAGTATCCGCATATGAAATGTATTTAGATTTTTTAAGATCTTCTAGTACAACTTCCATCTCTTTATCAGAACAAATCCAATTAGCTATGAATGAAGCATCTTCAACCTATGCAGCAAAATATGCCGAATGGAAGACAAAAGCAGGACAGCAAAAAGATGCTCTAATTGCAAGAGATCTTGCTAAAAGTGCAAGAGATAGTGCTGAAACTGCAAGAGATAGTGCGGATCAGGCAAAAACGACTGCTCTAACTGCAAAAATGGCTGCTGATCAGGCAAAAACGACTGCTCTAAATGCAAAAAATATAGCTGAGTACGCCAAAAATCAGGCAACTGGTAATACAAATCTATTAACACATTACTTGGTTAAAGATGGGTATTTAAGATTTGTTAAAAAGCTAATGGTAAACGATCAACCACAATACGAGATATTAGAAGAACAAATGTTGGCTGGAACAGAACAACCCGGTATTGTAAGATTTAGTCATAGAGTAACACAGGATGGAGCGGTAGAATTTTATGCTCAATATAGAGGTTCATCTATTTACGCTGATAAGGTATCAGAATCTAAAAATACTACTGTTTTACCAAAAAATAATGTAACTGTTAGTGCTAGTTATAGTAATAGTGGCCAATTCAATGAATTAATAACAGGTGATGAAATTACATTAAGCTTTAATGTAGCACGTAATGATAATGTATATGTTACTGATGGAACTGTAACTATTTTTCAACAAATAAATGGTAATGCTGAAATAATAGCTATTAAAACTATAGATGAAACCAATAAAGGTGTCATAGCTTTTAAACATAACGTTCAAGGTACAAACTTTACTGATCGTAATAATAATATACAATATTATGCTGAATATAGTAATTCATTAATAAATAATTATCAACAATCATTACCAATATTAGAAATTGTTATTAAAGATAATTTAAATACAACAATATATCCTGTTAGTTCTACCAATTTTGGAGATTATAAAATTGGAACTACTGTTGAACTTGTATTTGACTTACCTACGGCAGTTCGAGATGGTCAATCCATACAAATAAGAAGTGGGTTTGTAGAATTATATAAAAGATTCAATAATATAGATGATGTTATCGATTCCGTAAGATTAGATAATATAGGTAACACAATCAATACCGTAAAATTTAATACTATTGTAGTAAATAATGGTAGTGTAGGTTATTATGCAAGATATCTTAAGAATGAAACGTATAAGTCATCTCATACTTTGTCTTCTATTATAAATTTAACAGGATTTCAACAAGTACCTGTAACTCTCGAAAATAGAACTGAACCACCACCACCAGAATCAAAATTAGGCGACACCTTACAGTTGGAGTATTATGTTTCTTCTAACAGTCTTCCTGTAAAAGAGGGAGCGTTTGAAATTTTTAAAATGATAAAAAAATCAGGTAGCAACGTTTTTGATTTGCCACAATCATTAGGTTATGCTTTAGTCGGAGATGATGGAATTGCTAAAATGGATTATACTATAACAGATTCACCTGGTCAAATGAGAATAACTGCAAAATATAGAATGTCTGTAAATTATGTTGATGAAAATAACATTACCTTAACTAATGATTATACTATAACACAATATTACCAATCAATCCTTACACAAGTATCTGAATTTGAAACTTCCTATAAAATTGGAGACACTGTCTCGTTAAAATATAAGGTTACAGACACTGATAGTTCTCCAATACAAGAAGGTAATATTTATATTTATATAATTAGGGGAACTTCACCCGTATTTACTGAGTTATTGTATGTAGACAGTCCAGATGTTAATGGTTCTGTATCAACAGAACATATTATAACAGATGATAATATAGCTTTTTTTGCAGCATTTAAAGATTCTATGAATTATGAATCAAACGAAATTAATTTTGAACTAATTAATGTTAGTACGGAGTCGGAGGAGATAACAGTTGAATTACGTATTACAGAAGGTAGTGAAGATAAAAAATTTGGTGATAGTATTACACTAGAAAGTACTATTGTCACTTTTGATGCATTAACAGACGGTATAGTTACATTTTATGCCCGACTACCAAACTCTGAAGATGAAATAGACATTGGTAGTTCTCCAGTCGACAGTGGAAAAGCTACAATAAGTTATACATTAAGTGAAGTTGGTGATATAACATTTACGTCAAAATTTGTGAATAGTGTGGTTTATAGTGATACACCGTCAGATGAAACAATAGTTAGTGTTGAAAAACGTAATATCAATTCTATTGAGATTACACAAATCGCTCCTGCATATGCAGTTGAACATAATTTTGTAACAATTGAAGCTAAAGTAGAGTTTGGAACAGCATTATCAATTTCAAATGAAGGCACCGTTACCTTTTTTATTAACAATGAAGAATATGATGAACTAGTTGTTCAAGTAGATGTAATTGGTGGTTTTGCTCGTCATTCATTACAATTAAAGAATACATCCATTTATGATATTAGTGCTATTTTTGACGGAAATGAGACTCACTACGATTCAACAACAAGTGCAGACACTACTATTACACCATCACCTAACCCAAACTATTCATCATCATCATCATTTTATACGTTAAGTAGAATAGGTAATACGGAATATGTTAACAATAGGGCAACTATAGGAGTAAGTAATAGTCTGAGTGAAGTAAATAAAACCATAATGAAAAATACCGGTTTTGTATTATTTATCCAAAAGAATGATCAAGGAACAGAAACTTATAGATATGTAGCCCCTGTAGTGAACGGTGAGGCAACCGCAATACTAAGATCAGGTTCAGGATATACAGTTGATGTACTTTTCCAAGATACTCTTATAGATCCAACTGTAACTCTAGAAGTTTTAGAAGATTAAAAATAACTTATACTAGAAATATTTTGATATGAAAATTGTAGTAAAAACATATAATAATTATTATTATATGTTTATCAGTAATATAGTAATAAAAGTTTATTTAATTAATGTCTTTTCTTGGAACGTCCGTACTTACAATATTGTTTTTGAGAGAAACCACGAGGTTTATTACAGTGAATGCTTCGTTTGTATTTATTAGACCATTTTTTTGATTTAGGTTTGTTTAAGCGTTTAATTGTTTTTTTACCACCTTTTTTAAAATCGTTTTTGTTTGTTTTCGAATTTATCCATTCCACAAATGAATCAATAGTTCTCTCTTTATTATCAATGGAACTATCTTCATAATTTTCAGTTGTTTTCCCACCATTCGTAATATATCTCATCGTAGGAAAAGCACTTGGTTCTTTTACTCCGGTTAACTTATCTGATAAAACGTGATCGATATCTACTATTACAACATCGTTTTTATTTTTTGTATGTTTCAATACATTTTTTAATTTTTCCCATTCAGGCCGAGTTGCATTACACGGACCACAACCGTCCATATAAAAAAGTATAAACACATTGTTGTTATCATTATGTAATAGGGAATTTAATTGATCTATTGGTGTTTTCCCATTTTTATCTTTTATATTATAATTTTTTGAATTTATGGATAAAAATACCATTATAATAGAGAAACAGAAAATAATAAAATACTATATTTTACAATTTTATCCTCATTAAATATATAATGACTTTACTAACTTTATTATTTATAATAGTATTTTTGATTGGACTTTTTTTCTACGCAAAAAATGCTGATCCTAAATACTCAGAAGGTTTAACAAATAGTACAACAAAACAACCAAGATGTCCTAATTTGTTAATTCAAAAAGGTTCAAGATTTTATCTATATAATTCCAAACTGGCACAAGTTCCAGGAGTCAATCCTGTTGAGTTTGACAATTTAGAAGATTATACCGAATTTCTAGATTGGCAAAAAAGTCAAGGTATCCGGTGTCCCGTATTGTATTTACAGGAAAGTTATGATGCCCAAGGGAATCGAGTATATAAAACGCGACCTAGTGTATCCGAACCACAAGCAGGTTTGCCACCTAGCATCGCTAGTTCATCTGGAAATATGATAATGGACTCTTCCTTAGGAAATCCAAATGCATTGGCTTACCCGAACCCAACTCTTTTAGTAGATGCTACACGAAATGATCCACCATATAATAAAAATTCATATCCGGCATATGATAATACAGATTATTATGTTGGTACAACTACACCGCTAGATGGGATGAATATAAAACAACAATTACCTGCTAATAGTCCTAGTCCAGATCCTATGGATCCTAATTGGGGTGGTGCAGCATATACCCAAAGTTTAGTGGATAAGGGATACTATAAAGAAGATGAGGTATCTATTTATATTCCATAAACAACCCAGAACAACCCACTAATACGAATATATTTTAATTACAATATATATAAAAAGTAATGTCATCTTTCGATTTTAATATTATGTTTCCAGATACCAAAAGTTTAGAAACCTATATTGATGATAACAATCCGCTTGATATAATAGATACAAATTCAGATACAATTTTAATATATGTTTCTACGCACATTTTGTACGATAGAGATAGTCAACCTTGGGTTGAAGTCGCATTAAAAATATTAGATCATACACCAGAAGAGATTAAACTTAATTATCAAGCACCGAATGGTTTAACTGCATTTATTTTGGTAAGTGGAATTAATGATGAAATTGTGATGAAAATGTTAAGTTTTGGTGCTGAGGCTGTAAATATAAATGCTATAGAAAAGAATAATAAAAACAATGCCTTGATGTATGCGTGTCAAAGCGCGGAAAGTGACCAGGCATTAGCAATGTTAGCATTTCCAAGTATATCTGAATCATTAAAAGTAATCAATATAATTGGAGAAACACCATTAATCATTGCGACTTCCCAAGGTTTGAATGAGGTAGTACAAAAAATGTTAGAGTTCCCACCCGAAGTTTTGCAATTATTTCATACAGATAACAATGGTAATACCGCGTTAGATTTATCTGTCGATTCACTTTCGAATGCTACATCTCGTGAATTAGAAAGTATAATGAGAGACTACGAAGGAAGTGAAATGGATATACCGAATGATAATGATAACAATGATAGCAATAATAACAATAATAGTAGAAGTCAAATGAGGCCATTTGCAGAAGGTGAAATGCCTACTTTACCGAATATACCTGAACAAATAATTGACAATAGTCAAGAAGGGTTCAATCCAATTATGAGAGAAGATGAAAATATTGCAGAATATTTAAATGAAAATAAAGAAGATAATATTGTTATTTTATATCAAGATAAGAACTATTTACTGTCAAAGTCAACTATCCAAAGACAATTAGAAGATGGAATTGTATTCGAATGCATTAATGCAGAGGGAATTAAAGATCCACCAAATATTATTAAAAACCTTCCACTATTTAATATTAAAATAATCGGTATAGATATACCTACAGACAGAGTTGGGTTAGACCCAGAATTCATCTATTTGGATGGAATACAATATATTTTGGACAATAACCACCAATATTATAGTGTAGTTCCATTAATGGATAAAATTTTGGTTTCGGTAATGAGTTTACACGAAATTAAGAAGGTTGGTACTGATGCAGGCAGTGCTGCTGGTTCATTACATTGCCAAAATGGCCAAGGTGGTATGGCTGGAATAATAGTACCTGCAAATGTAACTAATAGTGGTGGAAAAAGAAAGAATAAAAAAACGAAAAGTAGGAGAACAGTAAAACAACGTAAATATGGTAGTAAAAAAAAGAGAAGAACCGTGAGTATGAGAAAAAGAAGAAGTAGTAGTAGTAGTAGAAAAACAGTAAAACGTAAATAAACTATAAAAATAGAAATAGAAATAAAAATAAAAACACTAGAAAACATTAAATGAAAAATGGTAATATATTTTTCATTTAATTTAACTTACTGACTAATTAATTAGTTGCATCGACAAACTTCATCACACTATTTAAAGCAGATTTTGCCTGACCCATTTGTGATAATTTGGTAACAGCCTCTTCCGGTTTATCTTTATCTACTGATAATGCGGTTTTTAACATTAGGTTATTAATTAAGTCATCTAAATTTAAGATAACCGTTTCATAATCAGATCTATATTTACTAATTAATAATATATCCTGTAATTTTATGGTTTCTGCTTTTATTTTTGCACCATAGGCTGCCGCATTTCCCGCTATTCCAGTATTTTGTGTGTTTCCAGATGCATCTGTAGTAGTCATTCCTTCTTTAAATTTTAAATTTCTAAATAATAAATATAGTATACAACAAATACCTAAAAAAATAAATAAATACATCAGTTCATCTTTCATTTATATATTATACTTTTATTTTTTCATTAAATATTTAACTATATTTTCAATACTTGTTTTGGATATTTTTCGTGTTTGACCCTTTGCATTTGTATATGTAATATCTTTCAGAATATTGTTATCTAATTCAATTGACTTGATTAATAATGCTAATGATTTATATTTTTCTATTATTGCCAATGCAGTTACAGAACTAATACCAGGAATTTGACATAACATTATCTCATCAATATTATCTACCGTAATATTTTCTTTTTTGACTTTTTTAACAACTCCTATATAATCTTTATCAGATGGCTGTATTATTTCAACATCTCCTTCTATTTCTACCACTTCCTCTGTTTTTTCTAACACTTCCACTATATTTTTATTTCCTCCTTGTTGTATAGGTGCCGATAATCCTTTATAAAAGGGTGCTTTTCCAGCTACAATATCTTTTTCTAATTTATAACACATATTACATAATATCAAAGCAGATTCTTCAATAGAAAAAGATCTAAATACAGAAAACCCTTTGAAATAATTAAGAGAGAACATCGCTGAATATGCAGTAAGTTTTTCAATATTATTATCTTTAAATCGGTTTACTCTATTTACATCTCCTTCAATTAAATAAATAATATTATGATTATGTTGTTCTAAGCCATTTAATCTATAAGACTGTTCTTCATAACGTGAATCTTTAATACTTGCTAATAAATCGTTTATTGATTTTCTCTCTATTATCAATTTATCTTCTTTATCATCAGAAATAATACAGTCTCCTAAGGGCAATGATTCTGAAACTACATTTATCTTTTTAAAAATCGGAATAAATAGTACTAATTTTTTAATTTGAGATAATAATTCGTTCTCTCTGACATCAACCTTTAACAACATTAGTAATTAAATAATTTAATAATATCTTATTAAATCATTTTAACATAAATAATAAAATTCAAACACAATATATAATAAATTCTGAAATATACTAATAAAGTTATTAACCCATATTTCCACCAATAGTAGCACGGTAACCGTATTTCTGGGTTTGGATAGTTCTACTTGGGATACAGAATCTTGGAATGGTTTGAGGAGCACCAATTAACATAGGATTGTTACTCAAAAACCATCCGACACTAGGAGCCAGACCGGCTTTCTTATTCCCACCACACGTATTTCCTCGATTACAAATAGATGCTGCATTACGAGCTGCTTTAGAACCTGACATATACACCATTTTTATATACTACAAAAATATTTTATTTTTTGTTAGTAAAATTAATCTAAATATTTAAAAATATATCCTCCTGCTTTGTTTTGTTTTTTATATAAAACAGCCTTAATACTACTATAACATATATTCAGTTCTTTACTTGCGTCTTTAATCGCATCAAACATTTTAATTTTATTCATTTCTGAATCATATTGAATAATTTTTCTTTTATTACCCTTTGTTAAACCTATTTTGTGGCAATGTACAGAATTTTCCGAACTTGTAACCCAGTCTAAATTACTAATAGCATTATTGGTTTTATTGCCATCCATATGATTTACAAATGGTTTATTTTCTAAATTTATTATAAATGTTTGTGCAATTAGTCTATGTAATGCGTATTTATTACTATTAACTCTTACAAGAATATAACCACTATGGTGCGGTTTATAATCTTGCATTATAACATTTTTTTTATTTTTAAATCTTCCTAAAGTTGACACATAATATCCTTCTATTTTTTCATTATTTATTATTATTTCTCTCCATTCTTCGTTTTCTAAATCATTTTTTTCTACTTTTTCCCATTTGAAACCAAAGGATGATTTATATATACCTCTTATCGAACAACTTATAGAACTACTAACAGAATTGAAGTTGGTTGTTAAGTTTTGAGAAATTACCCAATTTGCAGCGTCAACAATAGAATTGTATTTTTCTAGTTTTTCATTCGTAATAGGATCTATTCGATATACTTCTAAATTTTGATTCGTTGTTTGTTTCACTCCATTACTTCTATGGATACTATTTTCTTTGTTAGTGACCCATTCTAAATTACTTACATTATTATTAAGACTATTTTTGTCTATATGATTTACTTGTAATTTATTTTCAGGATTTTTAATAAAAGCTTTTGCAACTAATCTATGCACATCATATGTTTTCAACTTTGAGTTTTTACTTAAACCAGTACTATAATATCCACCTTTTATACAAATTTTTAATATTCGATTTGTCTTCTTATTTCGAATATTTCCCAAATTACTTACCTCATAATTTTCATATTCTTCTATCTTTTGCCATTCTTCTATTTCCATCATATATATTAATAAGTTTAGATGTGTTTATATTGAAATAAATAATATTATTTCTTAAACCATATAAAGAGTTATTGTTAATAATATATACAATGGTTGATATCAAAATAAGTCACGACGAAGATATTATTAAGACGGAGGAAGGTCTTATATTTAATCCATATAACCCTTTTAATGCAAAGATTACATTGTGCGAAGTACAATCTATTCTTTCTAAATATAATATACCTAGCACTATCCATAATATGGCTTTATATGAACGTGCGTTTGTACATAAATCTTATACCAAGAGACCAAACTATGAAAATGTTTTACAAAATATTACTATTGTAGAAAGGCCTCCAGATTGTATGCCCTTAAGTAGTAAATCCAATGAAAGACTTGAATTCTTAGGCGATGGTGTATTAGAATGTGTGACAAAATACTATTTATATCGCCGTTTTCCAAAAGAAAATGAGGGGTTTATGACAGAGAAAAAGATTGCTATAGTTAAAAATGAAGCAATTGGAAAAATTGCACTTGAAATGGGATTACATAAATGGTTAATATTATCGAGAAATGCAGAAGAAAAGAAAATTCGTACCAATTTGAAAAAGTTGGGTTGCTTGTTTGAAGCATTTATAGGGGCACTTTTTTTGGATTTTAATAAAATCGTTGTAATGGATGATGAAAAATGGTTTCAACAAATGTTTGTCACTGGTCCAGGTTTTCAGATGGCACAAAAATTTATAGAAAATGTTTTTGAACAGCATATTGATTGGATTGCATTAATTCAAAATGATGATAATTATAAAAATATCCTACAAGTTAAAATACAAAAAGAGTTTAAAGTTACACCACATTATTTAGAAATTGAGCACGATGTCGATTTTGGTTATAAAATGGGAGTATATTTATGTTTAGGACAGCAAATACATACGTTGACACATAATGACTCTGTAGATATTTCGTTTTTTAAAACATTTAAATCGATTCAGGAATATATAGCTGAAAATAATAAGGCATTTATTTTTATGGGAGAGGGACAACATAAAATTAAACGTAAGGCAGAACAAATTGCGTGTAATGAAGCCATTACTTTTATTGAAGCTAATAATGTGCCAACGGAAGAGATATTAGATCAATAAATGTCTCATTTTATCAATACATAAAATATCAAAAAGTTTTATATATCAAATATATAAGTAATGAATCCTTTAGAGTCGTTAAAACAAAAATTAATGATAAAACCAACGGTAGAAGAAAGAGAGAGAATTGTGGTTGTAATTAAAGGGGAACGAAAACCCAGAAACAAAGAAAAAGAAAAAGACAAAGAAAAAAGATTAGAATCGAATATTTTCAATCAAGACGAAGGAAAGGAAGAGAGAGAAGTAGAACAAGGAAAAGAAAGAAAAGAAGTACTAGAAGAAAAAAAAGGTATTACAAATTTACCTATTATTGTTGATGAAACGGATAGAGGTTATGATAGAGCAGCATTATTTCAAAGATTAAAAGATAGTAAATTAACCAAAGTTACATTACAACCAATGAAAGCAATAGAAGAAATGAAAGAAGAACCAGTATCTAATTATTATCCTATCAAAAGAGCGAAGAAAATAAATATTGCAAAACCGTTAGTAATTGAAGAAGGGGAAGATGAAGATCAAGATGATGATCAAGAAAAAGAAAAAGAAAGAAAGATAGGAGAAGAGGAAGATTTTCTTCCTATGTTGAAAAAAAAGAAAGTTAGATTACTTATAGAGGAAGAAGATGAAGATCAAGAAAAAGAGAAAGAAAAAGAGAAAGAGAAAGGAGACGAAAAGACAGAAGAAAGAATACAAGTAATCGTACCTGCAAAAAAAACCAGAAAAACATCGAAGGTAGAAAAAGGGGTAGCCGTTTTAGGTCCAGAAACAGTTGTTACCATAGGTGATACGGATTTAATGTCACGTTTACATAAAAAGAAATCTCCAGTTCATATCAAAGTTTCCAGTTATTATATGAACAATCGAGAGATATTTGTCAATTTTATTAATTCCCTTTTTGAACCTTATCGCAGAGAACTACAAGAAAATAAAGAAAGTATATCTTGTGATAATATCGGTCAAAAAAATACGAATTTCACTCTATTAACACATCAAAAAATTGTTCGAGATTATATGAATTTATATACACCTTATAGAGGATTACTTTTATACCACGGTCTTGGGTCGGGAAAAACAGCGACTTCTATTGCAATTGCCGAAGGGATGAAAGATTCTAAACGTATTATTATTATGACACCTGCTTCTTTACGTGCTAACTATATTGAAGAACTTAAAAAAGCTGGAGATCAATTCTATAAGAGAAATCAATTTTGGGAATGGATTTCAACGGTAGAACATCCTGAACTGTCAGACACTTTATCTGCTGTATTGAATTTACCTAGAGAATATATACATCGACACGGTGGGGCTTGGTTTATTAATATTAAAAAGAAACCAAATTTCGATGAGTTAAATGATGTGGATAAACGATCACTAGATGAGCAATTAAATGAAATGATAAACCAAAAATATTTATTTATTAACTATAATGGATTACGAAGTCAACGATTATCAGAAATGACTTCTGGCTATACACGCAATCTGTTTGATAATTCAGTAGTTATTATTGATGAAGCACACAATCTAATTAGTCGAATTGTTAATAAAATTAAAAAGGAAAAACCTATTCCTGAATCAAAAAAAGGAGAGAAAGATAATCTTCCGGTTAATTTATCTTTGAAACTTTATGAATTATTATTGAATGCCAAAAATGCACGAGTTGTATTATTATCTGGTACTCCTGTCATTAATTATCCAAATGAATTTGGAATACTTTTCAATATATTGCGCGGATACATCAAAACATGGAGAATTCCATTAAATATAAAAACGAATAAAAAAATAGATACTTTCGCTTTACAAAATATGCTTTTAGGAGAAAAAACCCTTGACTATATTGAATACTCGCCTTCTAGTAAGATTTTAACAATCACTCGAAACCCTTTTGGCTTCAAAAACAAAATTAAAAAGGATTCTGGTTACCAAGGTGTATCTAATGTGAAAAAAGATGAAAAAGGAAACGTAGATTTAGATGATGAATTTATCAGTGATAATGATTTTGAACGGAAAATTATTAGTATTTTAAAACGAAATGATATTGATGTTGTACCACAGGGGATAGAAATTAAAAATAGAAAGGCACTACCAGATGATTTAGATGGGTTTTTAAATAGATATATTAATGATGCCGATAAAAGTCTTAAAAATGTTGATGCATTAAAACGTCGCATTCTAGGTCTATCTTCGTATTTTCGTAGCGCACAAGAGAGTTTATTGCCAAAATATAGTAAGACACTCGGTGTTGACTATCATATTATTCGTATTCCAATGAGTAATTTTCAGTTTAAAATATATGAGTCCGCAAGACACGAAGAGAGAAAAACAGAAAAACCAAAAAAAGCACCGGGACCGGATGATCTTTTTAAAGATTCTTCTTCTACTTATCGCATATTTTCTCGTTTGTATTGTAACTATGTGATGCCAGAAAGACCAACACCAAAAGATATAAAAATAGAACAAATCGCTAAAGGATGGGAAAGTCCAGTTATGTATAAAGATGGAAAACCGATAAAAGAAGAAGAAGAAGAAGTAAAAGAAGAAAATAAAAAGAAAAATATTTCTACTATGGAATTATTATTAAAAGAAGCTAGAAAAGAGGATAATCAAGATATTGGAGATGGAAGAGAGGGTGAAGTTGAAGGAGATGAAATTTTAGAGAAAATTGGTGGTCAAGATTATAAAGAGAGAATAGAGTTAGCTTTGAAAAATATTGAAACCCATCCCGAGGATTTTTTAAGTCCGGAAGCACTGCAAACGTATAGTCCTAAATTTTTAAATATTTTGGAAAATATAAAAGACCCAGAATATCAAGGGTTACATTTAGTCTATAGTCAATTCAGAACGATAGAAGGTATTGGTATTTTCAGTTTAGTCTTGGATAAAAATGGGTTTACACGATTTAAAATTACGAAAAATACCGCAGGAGTTTGGTTTATTGATATTCCAGAATCAGAAAAGGGTAAACCCACTTATGCTCTCTACACAGGTACAGAGAGCTCCGAAGAAAAGGAAATTATTCGACATATTTATAATAGTGAATGGGACGATATTCCCGAAAATATTGCTATCGAATTAAAAAAAATAGCTAATAATAATTATATGGGTGAAATCATAAAAGTATTTATGATTACATCCTCTGGGTCTGAAGGTATTAATTTAAGAAATACACGATATGTACATATTATGGAACCTTATTGGCACCCTGTACGTGTAGAACAAGTGATTGGACGTGCTAGACGTATTTGCAGTCATAAAGCATTACCAAAGGCTTTACAAACGGTGGAGGTTTTTGTCTATTTAATGATCTTTTCACAAGAACAATTAAAATCCGACGAAGCCATTGAGCTAAAACGAAAAGATTTGAGTAAAAGTGTTCCAAAAGTACCTCTAACTAGTGATCAGTATCTATATGAAATTTCCGAAATTAAAGCCAATTTAACCACACAATTAACAGATGCTATTAAAGAATCCGCATTCGATTGTTATATTTATGCAAATGGAAAATGTGTTAATTTTGGTGATCCAACGAATACTAAATTTGCATCGGTTCCGGATTATGCAGATGAACAAAATGATATAACGGTTCAAGCAAATAAGGTGGCCATAGAATGGATTGGTAAACCGGTAACGTTAAATGGTACTACCTATGTTTATCGCAGAATCAATAAAAAATTATTGTATATTTATGATAAGGCTAGTTATGAAGCGGCAATCAAAGATCCACAATTAATTCCTTTACAAATTGGTACATTAGAAACAAATGAACAGGGGGAACAAGTATTTAAACAATTAGTAACATAGAGATATAACTGTTTCGATTAATGTTTTATCTTCTTCTGATGCAGAATAGTAATATCTACAAGTATCATAATATTTAGAGAGAAGCTTTTGGTTTATTTTGGTATAAATATGTTTGGTGAAAATTTTAATATTTTTTAAAATAAATTGTGTTTTTATGTATTCATTAGATAAATACACTCTTAAAGCAGTGTTTCTTGCCATTATTTTATAATTATTATTACTCATAGAATTAACAAATCCAATCAAATTAATTACCATAAATAATGAAATTAGCTTCATATTATATATAATAATAATACAATTTTATTTATATTTTAAATTATAAAATATAAATTTTTGTTTCAATTTTTTATTTAATTGATTTTTGTCGTTACAGAATGGTAGATTAGATTTTTCTTTATAGAGTTATAAAGTTACCTGCAAATATTAAGTTACCGTCTGGTACCACATTAAAGACATTTGCTTTCAGTATATTACTTCCTGTCTGTGATCCGGTGGAAAGAAAACTACTCGCCGTTGTGATAGTAGTTGTTGACGTCGCATCTTTTAAAGCATTTACCTCGGTTGATGAAAGTGTGGCACCACTAGCAAGGCTTAGTTCTACGTTTTCAAATTTTTTTGCATTAGCAATGGCTTGGGTAGTAGGTCTGGTGTTTGTATTTAGTGTGTCATTGATATTTGAAGTTATACCAGTGAGCTTAGTTAATAATTCTTTAACAGATACTGTATTGTTAGGTGTTGTTCCACTAGGTAGACGCTTTATAGTACCATCATCGTTTAATACAAATCGTCTATCTTCATTTTCTTTCTTCAGTAGCTCTACGACGTGTTCTATCCCTTTCTTAATGACTACACTAGAGATACTACGCTGACCAGCGTGTTTACACAAAGAGTGATAATCATCTACACGTTGTCTAAATGTTCTTGTATTTAATTGGGATAAATCAACTGTCATACCATCTTTCGTTTCTTCTTGTAGAACATCCAATACATTTTTATTAGCTTGAGCAGATTGACTTTTAGCAAAGGCGTTATTTCCTGTATCACCTTTGCTGAATTTTTGATATCGCATGATTACTTTATTATATTGTGTAATAACATCTTCATTTCCAATGGTTACTGCTAATGGTATTAGTGTTTTTGCAATAGGTTTAGCTAAACAATCATTCACAAAATTTTCTAATTCATCAAAAGATAATGCAAGATAATGGGCAGCAAGTTCTATGTCTTCTTGCTGCCAAAATTCACTATCGTCAAATTTTGGGTTTAAAAATATTAAAATATCTCTTATTGCTTTAATATTCCCTATTTTAGTTTGCAGTGTAGAAATCTCTGGACTAGCAGTAAGAAAGTCTAATATACTAGTCTTAATCGTAGTTAACAAGCTCTCTGCAAGATTTTGCGTTGTATCTGGCATTTATATACTAACCTAATATTTATTAAAATAACAAAAAAATGATTCTATACGTTTTTTGTTATTAACATCCAGGATTCTGTTTGTAGCTAATTTATTCTTGGCATTATATTTGTTGACATATTGGTAAATTGAAATAGAGAGGATTATCGCAATTTTCGGGGTTAAATGATGAGGGACCTAATGCATTTTTGATTTTTCCCGTCATATCAATACCATCGGTACGTAGTTTAACTACATCGGAATCAGCCGTTGATTCACTACTAAGTAGTGCCATAAGCCATTCACTAATTAGATTCTGAACATCTACTGGCATTAATCCAGCGGCAGCAGGATCATTGAAAGTACCATCACCCCCTTGATAAATAGGATCAACTCGAGCGTTTACCCATCTATTTAATTCCTCTTTAAAACCATCACTCTTTCTACCTAGAGAAACTTTTAATGAAGCATAACCTTTATTCATATTTAGATAATCATTATGAACTCTTAATAATTCGTGTATATCTCCTTTTTCGAATGCTAGTTCTAATTCTGCAAGTTTTACTTTAAGGTCAAATCCCATATCGGTTAACTTCTTGTAACTCGTCTCTAGAGTATTAAATTTCGTTTGTAATTTGGTTAATAAACTTGCATCTAACGCAGGCATTGCTGATTTATATTGTGGTAATTGGTCCATTACAGGACCAAGTAAAGCATCAGCTATAAAACTGTTTGTACTTTGAATGATATTATCCACATTTGCAATAGCAAGTTCGATTTCATCTATTGACCATAGTGCTTCAAAGAGAAAGATGGAATTAACTTGTGTTAATAAAGCTCTTAAAGCTTGCATTAATTCAATTCGGATTATAGGATCACGTTCCCATTGTATAGCTTGTAAATACGCGTCAATTTGAGCCCAAATGGTATCAAATACATTACTAGCAGGAGCAGAAGGAGGACACATTATAAATTATACTAAGGTTATAATATTTACAAAAATAATAATTATTTTACTATTTTTGTTATTTTAATAAGTTAAAACTGGATAATCCCGTATATTTTTAAATATATAGACCAAATTTTAACTTTTTATATTAAAAATATGCATTAGTGTAAAGACCCTCTATTTAGGTGATCCGTAGGCTTTCGCTATATTATTAACCTCACTAGTTTTTGTATTCAAGTCATCAAAAACAGCTTTAGCTTTGGTCTCCATATCTTGAATTTGTTGTGCTAGTATAGAGAGAAACAATTTTACTTCTTCTACAGATAGCATTGTACCACCTGGACCTTCGCTTGTAAATGTTCCACTACTACTTTTAAAGACGGTCTCCTTACCAACTTTTTTATCGGCAGCTTTGAACAGTCTTTCAAATCTATATGCTATTCTTTTATTTTGTACACCAATTGTATACAATTTTTGCCTTTGATCATTAAATTTTTTTATATAATATAGAACCTGTTTGTCATTTTTTGCAGGTGGTGCTTTTATAACATCCGCAAAAGCTTGGTCTAATTCAGCTTGTAGATCCTTAGAGGACTCCATTTCACTACCACTAACAATAGCTTGCATCATATTCATTAGGTCTGACAGTCTCATATTGTCATATCTGTTAACACCGACCCAATTTGCAGCCTTATGTAATCCAGTGACTAGAGGACCTAACAAGGCATCAACGCAAAAATCTTTCAAACTATCACCAGTTTCCCCAATTTTTAGAGAAGCATTTGTTTTTTCTGCCTTTGTCCAAAGAAAATCAGCAAAATCTAGAGTATTTAATAGAGCTTCAATAGCTGCACGAAATTCGACTTGCGCTTTAGGGTCAAGATCATACCCTGGTGTTACGATCACGTTTTCGATATAAGATATAAAAGGAAAAGACCAATCTTGAAAAGAAAGAGCAGGAGCAGGAGCCATTATAATTTATACTAAGTTATATTTTTTTACAAAAATAATAATTATTTTACTATTTTTGTTATTTTAAACGGCAGGAGCAACAGATCTATGTAGTTTTTTAACATACCTCTCTTTTTTCACTTTTTGTCCTTTTACTTTTGTTGATAGAGCCTTAGAATCTAGAGGTTGGGATCCCCAGGAAAGACCCGCTTTAAGTCTTTCTTGGGCAAGATATCTAGTCACTTGGACTCCTTCGACATTACTACTAGCTGTATCATTTGAAGCAACTGCTTTAATTTGTTTTGCTAATTGATACCACGCTTTATTATATACTGTAGTTTCGCTTTCTTTCCGAGCAGCAGATTTTAACACGTTCTTCGCTTTTGCATAATAATCAACTAGGTCGAATTCTTGGATATCTTCTTGTCCATCTAATCTTGATTCTATTTCAGCTAACACTTTGTTTATCATCTCATCTCCTTCACAAAAAATTGAATATGTTATTCTAGCATTTTGATAGTCATCTACAGCAGCTTTCAACTCAGCCATATCTGGTTGAATTTCAACTTCACCATCATAATCAGCAACGCATTTATCAGGATTAATTTCAAATACATCTTCTTCTTCAAAAACAATATCAAATTCTACGTCTCCCATTTTTATAATATATACTAATGTTTTTTTTTAAACAAAAAAAATAATTATGAAGTATTGAATATAATTTTTATAACAACTTATAATCAAAGAAAATAAGTTGTTATAAAATATACTTGAATAACTATATTTATATTTCTTGTGTTTTTCTAATAGGTTGCTTTAGTTTAGATAATAAATGAATAGTTTGAATGTGACGTTCAACTGGGTTAACAATAGCAGTTTGAAATAAATCTTTTACATTATTATATATATTAGTAGCGTCAGTAGAAACTGTTACTATTTCCTCTGGAGACCATATAGGACAATAGTTTTTATTGATATCGTTTAGTATATTTTGAATATTTTCAGTTAGAGGATCTTTTTCTTTTTCTTTTTCTGGTTCGCTACTATTCATAGGTTGAGATGGAATATCAAATTTAATATTTTCTTCTCTAATATCATTTCTAGATATCGGTGTAGTAGTAGTATTACTTCGTTTAAAATGTGGAAATAATGGATAATTATTGTTAATTTTACGATCAGATTTACTATTATTGGTAGATTGTAAATAACGGTTTAAAAAAGACATATAAAATAAATGTATAGTAAAATATTTACCAATAAATAAATTCGTTTCTTTTTTTGTAAAAAATAATTTATGTGTTTAAATTATATGTATAATTTCAGTATTAATCGAAATAATAAAGCAAAAAATATACAGTATCAAAATCTCCAAAACAAAATAATGATGCTAAAATATCAAAATTACCAGAATTATCAAAAAATAATCACTAATCCAGATAATAATACTAAAGAGGAAGAGAAAGAAGATATAGAAGAGGAGGAACAAGAAGAAAAGGAAGAAGAGGAAGAAGAGGAAGAGGAAGAGGAAGAGGAAGATATAGTATTAGTAGAACACGATATAGTACTAGAATACGATATAGAACAAGAAGAACAAAAAGAAGATATAGTAGAGGAGGAACAAAAGGAAGAACAAGAAAAAGAAGAAAAAGATATAAAGGAAGAAAAAGAAGATATAGTAGAAGAACAAGAAAAAGAAGATATAGTAGAAGAAGATATAGTAGAAGAAGATATAGTAGAAGAGGAGGAACAAAAGGAAGAACAAGAAAAAGAAGAAAAAGCTATAAAGGAAGAAAAGGAAGATATAGTAGAAGAAGATATAGTAGAAGAACAAGATGAACAACAACAAAAAGAGGAAAATATAGTACAAGAAGATAAAGAGGAAAATATAGTAGTAGAGGAAGAACAAAAGGAAGAACAAGAATTAATTTCTGATAAAAATAATAATTTAGAGGTAGATGTTGTTAATGATAAAATAATAATTGAAGATATTGATATATCTAGTGTAGAACCAGAAATAAGTGATGAGAATGATAACATACCTATCTCTATAACAATTATTATATCTAAACCTACACCTATACCTGAACCTGTAGCTAAAACTATATATATACCTGAATCTATACCGTTACAAGGTAATAAAATCAATGTAAATACCGAAGAAAATATTATTTTAGAAATTTCTGAAATGTTGGATGAAAAAACAGATCCTATTTCTGCTTTATTATCACCACTAGATGATAATATTAAAAATGTTTTTAAAAACGACATTGTACATAATATTACAGATGCATTTCAACAAACCAATGAATTTATGGATAAAAAATACAATGAAGTGGTTATTAATTGTACAGAAGTAACTGAAAGTATTAAAAAAAGTTTGTTAAATTTTGACAAAATTAAAGAGATGGAAAATAGTAATAAAAATGAAGTAACAGATATAGTAGAAAGTGTACGAATGAAATTAATTAGTAAAAATTTTATTAATGTTAATAAAATAGTAAATAATTTTAATAGTGATATTGCACAAGTATTATCTGTTTACAATTCTAATAAAAATATTCCAAATACAATGTTATTACTCTTTGATAAATTTTTAGATAGAGTCGAGGATACCAAATTATTCCAATAAAACTCAAAATAAAATAAAATAAAATACCAAATTGTTTATTTTATTTCACAAAATTATTCAAAAATTATTCAAAAATTATTCAAAATATAATTTTAATTTATAAAAAATCTTTTTAAGATATAACCCAATACACATTTTAATTATCTCAGGAATATTATCATCTAAGATACTAAATTTTAAAGAAATATCATACACATTTTTATTCATTTCAACAGAAATATTAAAGTCATTAATATTCACATTTGCATCACGTGTATTGGATGTGTTTTTAATATTAATGCCTTGTATTTCGCATTTATTTGCATCAATAAAAACAGTTTTGGTTTGCAAATTCACAATAATTTCTTCATCTGAATCGAGAACATTATTTTCATCGGATAAATCTACAAATATAAATTCTAAATCATCTAAATAATTTTCATTTAATTTTATATTGATTGTTTTTGTGATATCCTTATTTAATTCATAGAGTAGATCATATAGTTGTCTCTCTTTAATAATATCCATAATAGAATATTTATTCTCCTGAGATGCTATAATAGTAAAATTCATTCTAAAATCCCCATTATTATTTTTTTCTAATATCATATTTTTATTTTTACAAACCGGATAGTATTCTTCATCTTTTTTGCGTTCCATTTATATATTACTACATAAAAATAACCCCAAATATTTTATTTAACAGAGTAATTTATCCGGAATAATAAAACTCTTAAATAAGTCACCAAGTGGTCTATCTTTTAAAAAAACATTTAAAATATTAAAAATACATATTAAACTTAATAATAGTTCACATACATCCTTTTTAATATTGAGTTCGTATCCGTGTAGTAATGTGAATATAATATCTAAATCACTATTTCGTAACATACCATCTTTTAGTAAATTACCATTTTTGTGTTCTTGCATAACCTTATAAATAATTTCATCAAATATTTTATTATCTATTTCACGTCTATTCTCAATACTGTTATCAAGTATTTCTTTATAAAAATTTTCATATTCTTTATTCATAAGGTTCACTAATAATTTATACATAAAACGGTATTCTAGATCATTCATTTCTTTGATAATGCCAAAATCGATTAATCCTAATTTGTATTTTCCGTCCACATACATAAATATAAGATTCCCTGCGTGTACATCACAATGTATTAATTTTTTTACCATTAAAGCATTTAATACATATATATTAAACACAGATGAATACATTGTCATTTCCTCTTCATTTAATTGGTATAATGATTTACCCTGCAAAAAGTCCATTACAATTAACCGATTATCAAAGACAGTATATTCTTTATATACTTGTGGTATAATGATAGTTTTTGATTTTCTATAACGATCTGCAAAAATATTAATATTATTTACTTCTTTCAAAAAATCACATTGATCATATAAACATTTTCGAATATTTGTCATATAATTACTAGCAGAGGTTGTATTAAAACCAATATTCAGATATTTAATAATATTCAACAGATAGATAGTATTATCTAAGCATTTTTCAATTTCGGTTTGAATATTATATCTTAACATCTTAATAACAATCTCTTTATCATTTAATTTGCCTTTAAATACTAAAGCTATGGTACCTGAATTGATTGGTCTATAGTTATTTTCAATAGTTAATATATTATTTGTTTGTTTTGCATATTCTATCATATTATTTAATGCATCTATGTCAATGTCTTTTTCACTATATTTTACATTATTATTAAATTGTCTAAAAAAATCCGTCAGTTCGCTATTAAAATTGGAATTTAATAATTGCCATTGAAAGATTTTTACATAATAAATATTTATATCAGACACTAAAATTGCAATACTTTTGATAAAATGCGTGTAACTATGAATATTTAATTGATAACAAATAAAAAAATACAAAAACTTGAAAAGAGTAATGCAAATAGAAAACATTAATATTATAATAAATCATAATATTAATATTTTTAGTAATATTATGATTTATTATAATATTATTAAAATTATTTATTTTGCGTCTGTAAAAATTTGATTACAAATTCTATTTTATTATTTAATTCCCTCATATGTTCTTCTATCAAATCCATTCTTATTACTAGATTTTCATTTGTAGTATTATTAATTTCATTTGTAGTATTATTAATTTCATTTGTAGTATTATCTTGCGTTTTTCTCTTTAATTTTTGAAATAAATTAATTTCTAACGTTGGTTCAGGTTCTATATCAAGACTAAAATATGGAATTTCTGTTGGTTCCTTATTGTCCCACGATACGTTCTTTAAGTTCGTTTTGCTAATATTACTATTTATTTCATTTGTATTACTATTTATTTCATTTGTATTATTACTGCTATATATATTATTATTATTATTACCTAATTCATAATTTCGTTGCCGCATCATTTCCTTTAACATTTTATCCATTTCTTTAATAGGTTCATCTCTTTTGTCATCTGTAAAATCTGGTAGAGGTGGCACTGGAATTGTCATAGTATGTAAAAAATCATCCTGTCTTTGTTGTAAATCCATTTCAAATTGGCTTTTTCTATCATTCTGAATTTCTTCATAGGTAATTAATGGTTTTCTAGTAGTTTCCATTATTTCCTCGTGTATCTTGATTTTGCTAGGATATTTCTGTGGATATAGTTTTCTTATATGTTCTAAAATTAACAATATATATTTTTTATTTATTTCCATTAAATGATTAGATTTTGTTTTTTCTATATTATAAAATCCTCCCAAATTTTCAGTAAACACTTGTAATATTTTATTTTGAATATTTTTAGAGAGAAACTTAAATATATCTTCGTCTGTAATTACATCCCATAATGTCGAAATATTGTCTTTACTTAAAAATTGATGAATAGACATTTGTTGAATATATAATTAATACAAAATTTTTATTTATATATTTATAGCGCATCATTAAAATATATTTTACGAAATTGTTGCATATATTCATCTTTTAATATATGTGTTTTTAGATAATGGTCTGTTGTTTTATCCTCTAACATATGTACAATAAAATATAAACAATATATACCACATTCCGTAGTCCCATATTGATGCTCAATATCTTCATTACTATCGAATGTAAACACTACTTTTGGTTTCAGATTTAATCCTTGTTCCTTAATCCTATCTACTAGATCTTTAATTTCTTTACTAGGAGGATCTCCAGTACTATCAAAGAAAAAGATTTGTTTCTTTTTAATGTTAATAAACATTGAAATCCAATGTTGTCCTGGTTTGTTATGCGGATCAGTATTAAATATTATACCTATTTTTGTCTTTTTGCTTTGAATTTGATGTTTTAAGTTGAAATTACACAATTCATCCCATACACATTCGCCATATAATTTCCGCGTATCAAAATCATTCGGCGATGGTCCAATAAAATCAAAACATTTATATGCTTTTTCATATTGTTTCATTACATTCATTATATCTACACTAGAAAGCCATTCATTGGGATTATTTTTCCATTCAGCTGGAGATTCTGGTGCAAACGAATCCGCCAAATCATCGTCTACTACACCAAAAGCTGATTTTTGTTTTAACCAACACGATTCTTTATTACAAATATTACCGAGTTTTTCTGTTAATAACCTATGTATTTCTTTTGGTGAATTAGATTCTATTTTGACATCTGGATGTCTTGCATTCCATAAGTCTCTTAATTTATATAAATTTTTATTAGTATAACACGTAAAATCATTTAATTCATCTTTTGGTTTAGGACTACAATTTATTTTTTTAAGGTGATTTTTTTTAGCACCATATTGATTGTAATACGAGCTCCGTGTATGTTTATTGATGAGTTTTTTTTTAATGGTTTTGTTATTCTTATTTTTTGGTTTTTTTTTGGTTTTTATCTTCATATAAATAACCAGATATTTTCTTTTACCCATTATTAATAAAAATTTCTCACTCTTTCTTTTGTTTAATTTGTTTGTTTAGTTAAATCTCGTAACTGACTTCTAGTAGAATTCATAAAAATACTAGAACCAATAATTTCTGAATGTGGATTTGGGTTAAAATCTTGGAATTTTTCATTTTTAAACAACAAATTATGTGGTTGATCGATTGTTTTCGTTTTAAAATGATAGCTATATAGATCACTTGTACTATTTGGCACATAAGCCCCTTGATTACACTTTTGAATAGCATAGACTTGATTTCTTAATTCGGATTCCATATTAATATTAGACGCAAATCCTGACCAAGGAGATTGTGTATTTCCTGGATTAAAATTATTATGCACATTAAAAGTAGGCATTTGAGTTAACGGTGTTTGGATCTCTTTTCTAGGGTCTACAATAGGAAAATAAGAGTATTTGGTCATTACGGGACGAACATCTAAATATGGTTGTAAAAGTTGTGATGGAATATTTCTATCATAAATACGTTTATTTGTTTGTTCTTGTATTTTGGAACAACATTCGGTGCTCTGTGTATAAGGTTGATTCATTGATATAAATATATATATTATTTTTATTATATATTATTATAACGACAATATTATAAACAAAATATATATATTATTGTCGTTATAAAGATTTATCTAAAATATATAAAGGTTACGCTATATATAGTATATACTTTATATAATGTGTGGTATTTTTGCTCTACTGAATTATGAATATTTATCAAAAAAAACAATTCAAAATGAATTTAATAAAGGAAAGAAACGAGGACCTGAAGTTTCTAAATTAGATTTTTCTTTTATGAAAATGGTAGTCGGATTTCACCGTTTAGCAATCAATGGGTTAAACCCAGAATCAAACCAACCATTAATTGTGAATGATATTGTATTATTATGTAATGGTGAAATATATAATTACAAACAGCTATACAAAAATATGAATATACTACCTACTACAGGTTCTGACTGTGAAGTAATTATACATTTATATTTACGTTATGGTATTGAACAAACACTGACTATGTTAGAAGGTGAATACGCGTTTATATTATTTGATAATCGCATAACAGAAAATCTACATAATCAAGTTTATGTAGCAAGGGATCCATTTGGCGTAAGACCGTTATATTATCTTAAAAATAAAAATTTTTACGGTTTTGCATCCGAATTAAAATGTTTAGTAGATATTTTCCCGAATCATTATAATGTAGATTATAACGTAGAATATAACGAAAAATGTGAGATTGGTTTTTTTGAACCAGGTACATATACTGTTTTTAATATGTCAAATAAAAGCAATTCATTATGGAAACCATTGATAGAAAATAAGTTGTATTATATACCAAGTTCTCCTCATAGTTGGTTCATTAACAATGATAATTCTCCTATTTTTATTGAAAATATGTATCTCAAACTTGCAAACTATTTGAATGCTGCTGTGAATAAACGATGTTTAGCAACGGAACGCCCAATTGCCTGCTTATTATCAGGAGGATTAGATAGCAGTTTAATTGCCGCCTTAGTTAATATGTTTTACCAATCCCAGAATCTTTCATATAAACTGGAAACGTATAGTATAGGTCTTAAAGGTTCAGAAGATTTAAAATATGCAAAAATCGTTTCTGATTATTTGGGTACGAATCATACAGAAATTATTGTGACAGAAAGAGAAATGTTTGAAACCATTCCTGACGTAATTCTCGATATTGAAAGTTATGATACTACAACGGTACGTGCAAGTATAGGTAATTATCTTTTAGGTAAATATATTGCAAAAAATAGTACTGCAAAAGTGATCTTAAATGGTGATGGTTCAGACGAGTTATTTGGTGGATATTTATATATGAACAAATGTCCAGATGATATTGAATTTGATAAGGAAACACGACGTTTGTTAAAAGATATTCATATGTTTGATGTACTTCGTTCAGACAAATCCATTGCATCCCACGGACTTGAGCCAAGAACACCCTTTTTAGACCGAACGTTTGTTAATTTTGTATTGTCTATTCCACCTTATTTCAGAAATCATAATAATAATCCTAAACAATGCGAAAAATTTTTACTGCGTAATAGTTTTACCTTACCGAATTTTCAAGATTTTTACGGTAGACAATTATTACCAGACATTATTCTTTGGCGTCGTAAAGAAGCTTTTAGTGATGGGGTTAGCAGTCAAGGACGTTCTCTTTACCAAATACTTCAAGAATTTATTGCATTAGAATTAAATATACAAGAAAATACCGATAAATATAAACCGTGTATTGATACGGAGAAATTTTTTTATAAAATGGTTTTTGAATGTTTTTTCAATAATTGTTCTACTATTATACCATATTATTGGATGCCAAAATATACCAATGCAACGGATCCTAGTGCACGCACTCTTGACCTTTATGCGGTGACTCATCAAACCATTTAAAAATATATTAAAAATAATTAAATATAAAATGATAAAAATGTGAAAATATAGAAAACAAATTTATTTTATAATGATATTGTATAATTATAAAATAATGATAAATAAAATCCAATTCAATAAAAACCAATTGAATAATATTCAAGAGCGAATTTTTGATATTTTTATTTATTTATCATATATATTGATATTTATTTCTGCGTTAGGATTATGGAAAAATGCACCAACTTTTTTGTTCGATTTAGATTATTATGTACGTATTTATATTTGTCTCTTTTTAATATGGCGTTTTAATCCATTTAGATCACATTATGAATTTACAAATTTAGATAGAAAAATTGCATTTAGTGCAGGTTTGTTTATTTTAACTACTACTGCATTAAATAAATATCTTACTGATACCACTGATATTCTTAAACATCTTGTAATGACCAAACAATTGTAATTGCTATACATTTCATCGAATTATATGCATTCATATCTCTTTCATTAAAAGATATTTCACTATCTGGAAATATCTTTGTTAGCCCTTCCCTTATATCTTCCTGTATTTCCATCATTTTATTTTTAGGGAACAATTCAGAAAAAGACACTTCGCCTTGTTTTGCTTTTATTAATATATTTTCTATAAAATGATCTATTATTTTGTTTATAGAATTGTGACGAATTAGTATTTGCTCTTCAATATATAATTTATTTAATTCAGCGCGAGTATATTTCAAATTACTTGTTCTTATCATTTCTAATAGGAGAAGAAATGTCTTTATGTTAAAATATAAATAATTGCATTGTTGATAATATAATATTATTTGTTTATTTTTTTGCGTTTTATTTTTTATTTTTTTGCGTTTTATTTTTTTTATAACCAGTATTATATTTACGTGTTTTAACATTTATTTTGGGATTTTTTGTTTTCTTAAAAAAATCTTTAAGATGTTGTATTATCTGTTTTCCTAATACAATATCAATATTGTATTCTGTTTTTTCTTTTTTTATTATTTCGTAATCATACCTTTTAAAATCCTTCATCATAAAACTAGTAAATTTTTCCTCATTATCTATCCTTTTTTTACCATAATTACTGTTTATAAATCGTTTAACCATTTCATCAAATGGTATATCATAATAATATGGTTTTACATTTATATAAAATATATTATCTGTAGACATTTCTGGATAAAAACTATCATCTAAAAAACATATTTCTGCATCCTCTGGAATTTTGGTACATTTCACTAAATCTTTATGTGTTTTACTATGGGTAGTTCTACAAATTTCTACAATTTTACCATCTACTTTAAATGCGGAAATAATTTGATCAAACAAATTGCCGCAAATTATATTTTCAAAATAAGACGCGATACGTTTTGCCCATTCTTTCGGTCCTTGATTGTTCGTATAAATAAGCATCTTATGGCAATGTTGGTTACATTTTCGTTTTTTTAAGTATAACAATATATTTATTATATTTGGTCGTAAAAATTCTGGAAATATATCAAGCGTTTTATTAAAATCGTTTTGTGAAAGGTCATTTTTATTCGTTAATTTATTATAATTGGATAAACAATCCCAAAATATGCCTAATTCTGTAAAATAACCTAACGTTTCATCTAAATCAAATACTACAATTTTCATTATATCCTAATATATGTCAAGTTTTTTAGATTTTCAAAATACTTTATTGTATAATTTGTTACATTTTTATAATAATGTACTTTTTTCTCGTAAATAAAATAAAATAAAAT
>Ga0209550_10000468_pt1 | contig 38007 bp, 28 predicted proteins | sample LauGreSuBDMM15SN_2_FD_187567 | JGI IMG/M metagenome (GOLD analysis project Ga0209550, IMG submission 187567) | Freshwater lake microbial communities from Lake Michigan, USA - Su13.BD.MM15.SN (SPAdes) (version 5) | ecosystem: Environmental > Aquatic > Freshwater > Lake | place: Lake Michigan... | reverse complement strand
TTCTTCGAACGCCTCGTCGTCGAACTCCTCCTTAAAATGGGCTACGGCGGCTCCCGGCAAGACGCCGGCCGCGCTATCGGCCGCAGCGGCGATGGCGGCATCGACGGCATCATCAACGAAGACCGGCTCGGCCTCGATAGCATCTATCTCCAGGCAAAGCGCTGGGAAAATCCCGTCGGCCGCCCCGAGATTCAGAAATTTGCCGGCGCGCTCGCCGAGCATCGCGCCAAAAAGGGCGTCTTCATCACGACGTCTTCGTTCACCAAAGAGGCGCTCGCGTCCGCCACGAAACACGACGCCCGCATCGTCCTCATCGACGGCGAAAAACTCGCCACCCTCATGATCGACCACGGCCTCGGCGTCACCCTCGAAGCCAGTTACGAAATTAAACGCATCGACTCCGACTACTTCGCCGAAGAGTAAGCGGTCTTCCAAAATCGCATTTGTCATCCCTGACCGTCCCGCTCACTTTCCCACCATGCCCACCATCGCCGCGATCAAGGCCGCTGCTCGCAAACTCCCGGTGAAGCACCGCACCGATTTACTGGAAGACCTCGCGCGCGATGAGGCCGTCCACCGGGAGCAAATCTCCCGCCTGCGTGCAGCCGTCGAGGAGGGCGAACGCGATTTTGCCGAAGGTCGTTACATTGAAATCAACTCGAAAGCGGAACTGCGGGAATTTTTCGATGACATCAAACGCCGCGGGCGGGCTCGGCTGAAACGCAGCGCTTGACCAATGTCTCGGCTGCAATTTTCAGCCCGCAGCCGCGCGGACTTGGCTGAGCTCTGGGATCGCATCGCCGACGACAGTCACCGTAACGCCGACGACGTGCATGAGCGCCTCCACGAACGCTGCCTGCAATTGATCGACCAACCCCTCATAGGACACAGACGCGACGAGGTTAAAACCGGTCTGCGTTGCATCAACTCCGACGGCTATTCGATTTTCTACCGCCTCACCGGCACCACTGTCCGCATTTCCCGCATCGTCCACCACGCGCGCTATCTCGGCCGCATTTCCTTCGACGAACCATGAATCGCCGCTTCCTCACTTCCGTTCGCCTCGTAGTTCTCCTCACCGCGCTCTCCCTCGCGCCCTTCGCCCTCGCCGCCGCCGACCCCGCCCTCCGCGACGCCGTCGCGAAAAAAATCGCCGCCGAATACCCCGCGCTCGAAGCCATCTATAAAGATCTCCACGCTCATCCCGAGCTCTCCTTCATGGAGACGCGCACCGCCGCCCTCGTCGCAAAAGAGCTCCGCGCCCTCGGCTTCGAGGTCACCGAAAAAGTCGGCAACACCGGCGTCGTCGCCGTCCTGAAAAACGGACCCGGGAAAACCGTGCTCATTCGCGAAGACATGGACGCCCTCCCGCTCCTCGAAAAAACCGGCGTGCCCTACGCCAGCAAAGCCACCGTAAAAGACCTCGCCGGCAAAGACTCCCCCGCGATGCACGCCTGCGCGCACGACACCCACATCACCTCCCTCCTCGGCACCGCGCGCGTGCTCACCACTCTCCGCGATCGTTGGTCCGGCACCCTCGTCCTGATCGCCCAACCCGCCGAGGAGATCGGCGCCGGGGCCCTCGCGATGATCACCGACGGACTCTTCACGCGTTTCCCCGTACCCGACTACGTCATCGGCATGCACGTCTGGGCCGGCCTCCCTGCCGGCACCGTGGCCTACGTGCCCGGTCCCGTCACCGCCAATGTCGATTCCATCGACATCCTCGTGCGCGGCGTCGGCGGCCACGGCTCGCGGCCGCACACCACCAAGGACCCCGTCGTGCTCGCCAGCGAAATCGTCCTCGCGCTCCAGACTATCGTCAGCCGCGAACTCGAGCCCGGCACCCCCGCCGTCGTCACCGTCGGTACGTTTCACGGCGGAACCAAACGCAACATCATCTCCGACGAAGTGAAACTCGAGCTCACCCTCCGCTCCTACGACGATGCCGTCGCCGCCCACCTCATCGCATCCATCAGGCGTATCAGCGAAAACCTTGCACGCGCCGCCGGTGTCCCCGCCGACCGCCTGCCCGTCGTCACCGCCGCCGAGACCAACACTCCCGTTTGCTCGAATAACCCCGCGCTCACCGCGCGCCTCGCCGGCGTCTGGCGCGAGTGGCTGGGCGAGACGAACGTCACCCTCGGCAAACCCCTCACCGTCGGCGAAGATTTCGCCCGTTACGGCCGCACCACGCATCGCATTCCCATCTGCCTCTGGCTCATCGGCGCCACCGCACCCGCCGAGATTCAAGCCGCCGCCCGCACCGGTGCCGTCCTCGCGTCCAACCATTCCCCGCTTTTCGCCCCCGTGCCCGAACCCACCCTCAAGGGCGCGATCACTTCGCTCAGCGCCGCCGCCCTCGAGCTGCTAGCAAAGAATTAGCCCCGCATTCCGGCGTTGCCCGCCAGCAATCTCCGCTCTCACTGTTCACTATGCGTAGTATTTTTTATCTCCTGCTCCTCGGTGTCGTCCTCGGCTCCATCGCACTCGTCGTGCGCTCCGGCATTTTCGCCCGCAAAGACCCCGGTCGCCCCATCAACGCCGCCATGCGCGAGGCCATGAACGCCAATCAGCCCCAACTCAGCGGCAGCGACGCCCAACTGATCGACCAGACCTACGCCAACGCCCGCAAGACGCCCTCCGGCCTCCGCTTCGTCGTCCGGGCTCCCGGCACGGGTGATCAAACCCCAAAGAGCGGCGATCAAGTCATCGCCCACTATGCCGGCCGTCTCCTGGATGGCACGACCTTCGACAGCTCTTACCAGCGCGGCGCTCCCTTCACCTTCCGCGCGGGCATGGGCGCCGTCATCAAGGGTTGGGACGAGGCCTTCTTGAGCATGAAAAAGGGCGAGAAGCGCACCCTCATCATTCCACACTGGCTCGGTTACGGCGAAAAAGGCTCGCCACCCAAAATCCCCGGCAAGGCGACACTCATCTTCGAAGTCGAGCTGATCGATTTCCGCTAACCACGCCCGCGAGTGCCCTGAGAAGCGGCGAGTGCCCAGGGGCGTTTCCTTCACACGCCGCGCTTGATCGCTGGCTCCGGTTCGGGGTCTCGGTCCGCAGTTCCACGTTCCGCCCCGCGCGCGCGTGCCATGCTGCCAAGAAACGTTCGGCTCGCCGTATTCACGATCGCTGTCGTAGGTTGGACTTATGTCCCCACCTCGCATTATCACCGTTCTCTTGCTCTCCGTGACTACGGCACTCTGCAGTGCCGCGCCTACCCTCCCCGGCATCGGTGCGGCCATGGACTCCCTGATTGCGCAAAATGAAATCGCCGGTGCCGTCACCGTGGTCGTCACCCGGGACCGGACACTTCACCTAGAAAGTAACGGCCACGCCGACGTCTCCACCCGGCGCGCGATGACGCCAGACACGCTCATGTGGATCGCGTCGATGACGAAGCCGATCACCGGCGCTGCGATCATGATCTTGCAGGACGAGGGCAAGCTCAACGTTACCGACCTGGTCGCGAAATATATCCCCGAGTTCGCCTACCTCAAGACGCCCTCTGGCCAACCAGCCAACCTCACCATTACCCAAATTCTCACCCATACCTCGGGTCTCGGCGAAGCCAGCGGCCCGACGGCCCAGGCCGCCAAAACGCTCGCCGATCTCGTGCCGGTGTGGCTCGCGGCAAAAATGCAATACGAGCCCGGCGAGAAATGGAAATACACCCAGTCCGGCATCAATCTCGCGGGCCGCATCGTCGAGGTCGTGAGCGGGATGCCGTTTGATGCGTTTCTTCAAAAACGTGTGTTCGATCCGCTCGGCATGCAGGACACGACGTTTTATCCGAACGCCGCGCAGCGGGCCCGGATGGCCACCGGCTACACAAAAAACAAAGACACGGGCGCCTTGGCGGCGGCACCCGCCCGCGGGGACTTCGGCACGCGCGACCGTCCGCCCCAGGGCAACGGCGGACTCTACTCGACGGCCAACGACTACGCGCGCTTCTGCCAAATGTTGCTCAACCGTGGCACGCTCTCCGGTCAGCGCATCCTTTCCGAACGGGCCGTCGGCGTGCTCTCCGCGGTGCACAGCGGGGCGTTACCGACAGGGTTTTTCCAAAACGACACCTACGGCCAACGCGGCCTGAACTACGGCTGGGGTATCGGCACGTGTATCCTGAAAACCCCACACGAGGGCCTCGCGGCGATGCTTTCCCCCGGCACGTTCGGCCACGGCGGCGCGTGGGGCACGCAGGCGTGGATCGATCCCGTCAAGGGCGTGGCCTACGTCCTGATGGTACAACGCGCGAACTTTCCCAATAGCGACGCGAGCGAGGTGCGGCGCGTGTTTCAAGCGACCGCCGCCGCCGCGCTGGCGAAGAGCGGTGGCCGGTAGTTCCGCCGCCGCGCGCTCCGTCCCCACAGCGGACGGAGCGCTCGCCTCGTCGCCGCAGGCTCAACGTTTCACGCGGCCCGCTACCGCTTCGTCGGCGGCTTCAGCGTGATCAAAATATTCGCCGCCGTGATCAACCCGCCGCCCACCAGCAGGTGAAACGTCGCTTGCTCGTTGGCGTAGTGGATTCCCACCCACACCGAAAACAACGCCGGCAAAAATAACGCCATCAGCGACCCGAAGATCGGCTCCACACAGTAAACCAGCCCCGCCTCCGTCGCCGTGATCTTCGGCTGCCACGCATTCATCAGCGAAAACGAACCCAGCGTGCAGAACACCGTCAGCGTCATCGTCAGCACCAACCACGCCGGCGAGGTCCACGGCGTGACGAGCGACGCGACATCCGGCGCCGTCGCACCCGCGAGCACAGTAAAGACGAGCGCCTGCGTCACAAACATCACGAGCGTCAGCCGCTCCGGTCGGTTCGCCGCAAACGCCTTGTTCTCCAACCACAAGATTTGCCCCATAAAAAACAGCGAGGCGACCAACGTCTCCCATTCGCCGCGCCCGAGCGACAGCTCGCGCCAATCGAATTTCCCGAGGATCGCCACGCCCGCCAGCACCAGCGCACAGCAGATCCACACGGTCCAACCGGGATGCCGCCGCGCGCGCACCGCGACATAGATCGGGATCAGAATCGCGTAGAACTGCGTGAGAAACGCCGAGGTGCTCGCCGAGGTGAATTGCATCGCATCGTTCTGCAGCAGCATGCCCACGGAAGAAAAAAGCCCGATGATCACTCCCTGTTTCACCTCGCCCCGCGTCACCTTCCAGAAATCAAACGGTCGCAGCGCCATCAACACCGCCGACGCCAACAGGAATCGCGGCGCGACCGTGTAGATCGCCGAAAACCACGACCCCGCGTGCGGAATCAGCACGCCGTGCAGCAGCATCACCGCTTTGATGACCGGAAAACTCAGTCCCCAGAATAAATTCGCGAACAAGAGCATGAGAATCGCTCGCGAGCGTTGGGGATGATGAGCGTCGGACATTCGAAATTTTTCGGCGTGGAAAACGCAGCCGCCCACCGTGCCGCCCGCGCCCGCGCTCGCCAAGGGAATTGCCGCCCGCCTCCCCGCCGCTGCCAGTATCACGCCGCCACAAAAAGCCGATGCGCTCAACACCCTTGGCCGCGAGCTTTGCGCAGGTGCACACCACCCTCGCCCCCCCTCGGCGACGCCTATCTGACGGCTAACGGCAGCGATTGGCTGGTCTCCCTGGACCGCAGCACCCCGTTGACCTTGACCCCGACCAGCGCCGTTTCGACCCGCTCTGTTACAATTCGTCTACCTGCCCCAAAATAACTCCCGAGCCTCGACAACTCCGCGCCCCCCCGCCACTTCTCTCCCTCATGGCGAAGGCAAACGGCGCGACGCGCCTCCCAAAAAAAGATTACGAGGCCCGCGTGCCCGCCCTGCGCGGCGCGCTCGTCCAGATGCAGGTCGAGCTCCAGCACGCCCCGTTTCCCATTCTGCTCGTAGTCGCCGGCGACGAAGCCTCTGGCAAGGGCGACGTCGTCAATCTCCTCAACGCTTGGCTCGACCCGCGCGGCGTCGAGACCTTTGCTTTTCACGAGCCCACCGACGAGGAGCGCGAGCGCCCGCCCATGTGGCGTTACTGGCGCTGTCTCCCTCCGCGCGGCCGCATGGCGATCTACGCAGGTGGCTGGCACGCCGACGCACTGCGCGCCAATCCCCACACCCCGGGCGAACTCGATCATTTCGCCGAGCGACTCCGCCTCTTTGCCCATTTCGAACGCCTGCTGGCCGACGGCGGCGCCCTCATCGTCAAAGTCTGGCTGCAACTCTCGCAGGCGGCGCAACACGAACGGCTGCTCGCACTGGAGAGCGATCCCGATACCGCGTGGCGTGTCACCGCCGAAGATTGGCAGCACAACCGCGACTACGAGCACCACGCCCGCCTTTCCGAACAGATGCGGCGCGCCACCCACAAGCCCGGTGTTCCGTGGCACGTGATCGACGCCACCGATCCCCGCGCGCGCAACCTCGCCGTCACCGAGTGCGTGCTCGCGAGTTTCCGTCGGCAGCTGGCCGCCCAATTGAAAATCGGTCCCGCCGCCAAGCCCCGCCGCACCGTCTCGCTGCGTCCCACCGGCCTCCGGCGCCTGCTCGCCCTCCACCTCGATCAGTCCCTCTCCGAGGCCGCCTACGGGGAAAAACGCGACAAATGGCTCGGTCGCCTCCACCGCGCCGTCCGCACCGCCGCCGAGCGGGGCCGCTCCATCGTGTGGGTCTTCGAGGGCTGGGACGCCGCCGGCAAGGGCGGCGCGATCCGCCGGCTCACGAGCGCACTCGACGCCCGCGATTTTCGCGTGATCCCCATCGCGAAGCCCACCGACGAAGAAAAAGAGCACCACTACCTCTGGCGCTTTTGGCGCCACGCACCGCGCGCTGGCCGCGTCACGATTTACGACCGCTCGTGGTATGGCCGCGTGCTCGTCGAACGGATCGAAGGCTTCTGCCGCGACCCCGAGTGGCGCCGCGCCTACGCGGAATTGAACGACTTCGAGGCCCAGCTCACCGCCCACGGTATCATTGTACTTAAATTCTGGCTACACCTCTCGAAGGCGGAACAGTTGCGGCGCTTCCGCCTCCGGGAGGAGACCGACTACAAGCAGCACAAGATCAACGCCGAGGATTGGCGCAACCGCCGCCAGTGGGCCGCGTACGAGACCGCCGTCGGCGACATGCTCGCCCTGACCGACCGCCCCACCGCACCGTGGCACCTCGTGCCCGCCGACAACAAACGCTTCGCCCGCCTCGAAATTCTTAAGACCTCCTGCAAACAAATCGCCGCCGCCCTCGAAGTGTAATGCGAAGAGCCTGTTAACCCGAACGCGGCATTCAGCGTTCAGGTTAAACGCACCTCGCAAGCGAACGAGCACGAGACCACGAGCCCTCACCGGACGCCCACAGCTTCAGGACTCCGCAGAATTCTGAGCAGCGGGCTTTCAATCTGCCGAACCCTGAATCTGCGGGAAAAATCATTTGCAGTTCCTCGCTCCTAGGAAACGGCCACTGCTTGGAGTGTGGCTGCAAGCGGCCTGGTCAGTCTCCGGAAAATTTTCCTACCAAAAAAATTTTCCTTCCTCGAATTCGGGGGCTCGGGGCCGGGGTCTTCCGCCCGTTCAATTCCCTCCGCCGGGCACAGCTCAACCGTTTTCCGGTTAATAAAACCGCCGGTAGAGGGCAGGAAGATTTTATTGGTAGGGCACGACCATTCGCTGACTTCTTGTTCGGCAAAAAAATGTGCGGTAAAAGATGGGACTTCTATTTTCTGTATTTTTTACTTGGAAGATTTTCCACGCCGCAGACAGGCGGGAATACGAACTCGAGAAATCGGTGTTTCTTCACGGTGTATCACGGGAGAGGGCCGGATGCGCTGAGCGCAGGTAAAATGACCCTGCCTCGTTCCCCTCAAACAATATCCAAATAACTGCAACGGCACGCATCCAAGCGGCGGCCCTACACGAGCCCTGACCGGACTGCCCACAGCTTCAGGACTCCGCAGATTTCTGAGCAGCAGCCTTTCAATCGGCCGAACCCTGATTCTGCGGGAATAAACGATTTCGACTCGCACCCAGTCCGTGCCCGCGGCCCGGCCGGGCACAAAAAAACCGCCACGGAAAATCCGGGGCGGTTTGAAAATGAACCCGGCGACTTACTTGGCGACGTGACCGGAGACGAGCTTGGTCATCTCGAACATCGAGACGGCCTTCTTGCCACCGAAAACGACCTTCAACTTGTCATCGGCATTGATCTGGGTGCGGACCTTCTTGTCCTGCAGACCATTTTTCTTGATGTACGCCCAGAGCTTCTTGGTGAGCTCAGTGCGTGGGAGTGGGGCTGCACCAACGACGGCCGCGAGAGCGGCGTCTGGCGTGACCGGTTTCATGAACGCTGCGTTTGGTTTACGTGCTGCTTTTTTAGCCATAATGTTACTTTTGTTGGGATTTAACCTCTAGGACGACGACCGTTCTAGAGGGGAAAACGGTCCTTTGCCTAGGAGAATCTTCAGTTTTTTATAGGCATTCTCCTCTCACGCAGGCTCGTCCACCTGCACAAACTGCCGGTAGAGGGCCGCGTAATGCCCCCCGTCCGCGAGCAACGTGGTATGCGTCCCCCTCTCAATCACCCGTCCTTGATCGAGCACGAGCACCAAATCCGCGTGACGAATCGTGGAGAGCCGATGCGCCACGACGAAGCTGGTACGCCCCCGCAACAGCGTGACGAGCGCCTTCTGCAGTCGCGCTTCCGTGAGCGCATCGATCGAGCTAGTCGCCTCGTCGAGGATCACCAACCGCGGATCCGCCAGCAGCGCCCGCGTGAAACACACGAGCTGGCGCTGGCCGCCCGACAGTCCGGCACCGCGCTCGCCCACTTCGGTGTGCAGCCCTAGCGGCAACGCTTCCAGCAGATCAAGACAGTCGAGCTGTTGCGCAGCCGCACGCACCTCGGCTTCCGTCGCCTCGGGTCGCGCGAGCCGGATGTTGGCCAACACCGTGCCGCTGAAGAGAAAATTCTGCTGTGGCACCATCCCCAGCTGCCGGTGGAGCGAATTACTGGTGATCGTCCGCACTTCTCGTCCATCGATGAACAACTCGCCGGACGTCGGTAGATAAAATTTTGCCGCGAGGTTGATGATGGACGTCTTGCCGCTGCCCGTGTGACCCACGAGCGCCACGGTTTGCCCGGGCTCCGCCACGAAATCCACCTCGTGCAAGACGAGTCGCGTCGGATCGTAACCGAACGAAATTTTTCGAAACTCTACGCGCGCACCCTGCCCGGCCACCTTCGGCAACGCCACCGCGTCGGGTGCGTCCTCCCAGGCCGGCTGGGTGTCGATCAACCGGAAGACCCGCTCGGCGCCGGCCATCGCCACGAGCGCCTGATTGTATTGGTTGCCGATGACCGCAATGGGTGAAAAAAAGAAATTGGAGAGAAAGAAAAACGTGATGAGCGCATCAAGCGACATCGCACCTTCGAAGACCCGCCAACCTCCGAACAGGAGCAGAATGGCCACGAAGAATTGGCTGTTGAGCTCGAGCAGCGGCGTGAGCTTGGCGGAGGTCCGCGCGAGCGCCATGTTGTAGCGCGAATGGTCCGCGAGCAGGCCGCGGAAGAGTCCGGCATTCGTCTCCTGCCGCACAAATCCCTGCGTCACCCGGATGCCGTTGACCGACTCCGCGAGCGTCGCCGTGACCCGGCTAAAGCTCTCCTGCGCGGCCCGCGTGAGGTGGCTGAGGCGCACGCGGAAATGGCGGTTCGCACCCCACAGCACCGGCGCGAGTCCCGCGACCACGAGGAACAGCACCCAGTCGCAGCGCACCATGACAATCGCCGTAAACACCATTTGCCCGAACTGGATTGCGCTCACGAACATCACGTCCTGGATGCCCACCCGCAGCGACTCCACGTCACTCGTCACGCGGCTAATGATCCGGCCGAGTTTTACCCGGTGGAAAAAACTCATCGGCTGGCGCTGCGTCTTCGCAAAGATCTCGGCGCGCAGTCCGTTAACGACGGTCTCCCCAATCTCGAGCGCGTAACGTTGGCGCCAATGAAACAGCACATCCGTCGTAAGCGCGAGCAGCCCGTATCCGAGGACCGCCCACGGCAAGCCTCCGATGTCATGGTGGGCGATCGGTCCGGAGATGATCGCCGCCGAGGCCCAGATCAGCGCCGGCAACTGCGCCGAACGAATCACCGTCAGGACGAGCAAGATGTTGAGCTGACGCTTCACCGGCCGCGCATAGGTGAACATGCGCCGGATGAGTCCCCACTCGAGGGGCTTGCACTGCTCCGCATCCTCGTCGTCCTCTAGCGGACGGCGCACGAGTCCGAGGTCGCTGATCTTAGCGGGAATCTCGCTCACGGGCGGGCCTCCCTGAAAATCGTTCTCGTTCTCTTAATCGTTCTCGTTCTCCGGCCCGCGCTCATTCTCCTGCCGTCGGTCGATCCTCTCGGAGGGAGGGAACGATCAAGATGAGGAGAACGAGAACGATTCGGAGGGTGAGCGTTCACGCGCTGAGAAATGTGACTCACGCGGCACCTCCCTTGAGTTTCAACTGTTGCAGCTCGCGTCCGTCGACGAGCTGGAGATTGGCAACGCGCAGGTAAGGCCCGTCCGCTTTCATCAGTTGCTCATGCGTCCCGCGCTGTACGATGCGCCCGTCCTCCATCACGATAATAAAGTCCGCCCGGCGCAGCGTGCTCAAACGATGGGCGACGATGAACGTCGTGCGGCCGGCGATCGCTCGATCGAGTGCCTCGAAAATCTCGTGCTCCGTCTCGCTGTCGATGGCCGCCGTCGGATCATCCAGCAGCAGAATCGGCGGCTCCAGCAGGACGGCGCGGGCAATCGCGAGGCGTTGGCGCTGACCGCCGGAGAGCGTGTTCCCGCTCTCGCCCAAGACGGTGTCATAGCCTTTCGGCAGGCCGAGAATAAAATCGTGCGCGGCCGCGATGCGCGCGGCTCGCTCAATCTGCGCGGACGTCGCCTCCGGGTGCCCAAACGCGATGTTTGCTGCGACGGTATTTGAAAAAAGAAAGCTCTCCTGAAACACGAGGCCGATATTGCGACGGAGGTCATCAAGGTTGAGCTGCCGCGCGTCGATGCCGTCGAGCAGCAGCCGCCCGGAAGTGGGATCGAAGAAGCGCGGGATGAGGCTCATCAACATGCTCTTGCCCGCACCCGTCGCGCCGAGGATCGCGACGCACTGCCCCGGTTGCACCGTGAGGTCAATTTCCCGCACCACCGCCTCGGCACCGTCATAGGTAAACGAAACGTTTTCGAAGCGGACTTCACCGGTGAGCTTGGGTCGGCGCAGGGCAGTGGGCGCGCTTTTCACCTCGACGGGCGCATCGAGAATTTCGAATACCCGCCGCGCACCGATCAGCGATTGCTGCACACTGTTCACGATATTGACGACGTTGTTGATCTGTCCCGAAAACTGTTCGAGCAGACCGGCAAAGACGATCAGTCCGGTGCCGAAGGGCAGCCGGTTGTGCGCCACGAGCCAGCCGCCGTAACCGAGCAGAACGATGATGTTGATGCGCGTCAGAAAACCGATCGCCGGCGTAAACAAACTCAGCCGCCAAAAAATCCCGCGCTGCTGGTCGAAACAGGCTTGGTTGGCAGCTTCAAATTTCGCGCGATCTTCGGCCTCGCGCCCAAATCCTTTCGTCACAGCGATACCTTGGATGCTCTCGGCCAGCGTCTGCACCATACGTTCAACGAGGGTCCGGTTGTGCGCGTATTCGGGCTGAATTTTCCGGGAAAACCACGCCGACATCAACCACAGCACCGGCGTCGTCGCGAGACAGGCCAACGTCAGACCCGGATGCAGGCTCGCCATGTAGATCACGTAAACCGTGAGCGAGATGACCATAATCACGCTCTGCATGAGCACCTGATCGACGAACATCCGCACCGCCTGCACGTCGCCCGTCACCCGGGTGATGATCGAGCCCGTCGAGTTGGCATCGAAGAAACGGAAGCTCAGCCGCTGAAGTTTTTCGTACACCTCACCTCGCAGATCGACGACGAGTTTCTGCTGCACCAGCACATTGATGGAAATCGCGTAGGCGTAATTGAGCAGCGCACGACCGACCGCGAGCACGAGAATCAAACCGGCGATGAGGCCGAGCACGTGGAGCGGCGGCCAGTCCGCAGGGAGCGACAGATGGAGCTGGTTGGCCGCGAGCGGCGTGCCGTCCATTTTGTGCCGGATATAGTCAATCCCCAGACCCGTGAAACTGAGGCCGACGATGCCCATTGTGAGCAACACCAGCTGGATCCCGAGCACCTGGAGGCAGTGGAGCCGATAGCGCCAAGCCAACCCGAACAGCCGACGGATCAACACCCCATTGAAGGGCGCAGCGGCGGTGGGAGGGTGGGACGGAAGGGACATATGAGCCCCATCCTACGCGCACAACCTGACGGCGCACGAAATTTATTCCCCTTGGATACAATAACCGAAGCATACTTCGGCTGGGCGTGCGGGGGCGGGGGGGCCTTGCGCGGAGAAGCGAGTCTATTTTTGGCTGACTGACCACGTCCTGAATCGCCGGCAAGCGGGCTCCTGACTCCCAGCAAATGGGTCTAATATTAAACGCAACGTGAGATCACCACGAACCCACCCTACGCGCCCACTCGAAGCGTAGCGACCGACGCACGCCGCTATTTCCGCTGGGCAGGCTGCTGACCTGCGCTCGGCAGATTATTCGGCGGCTGGCGCGGCTGCATTGGCTGCGGCGGCACCGGCGGCGGAGTCACTTGCTGCGACGCCTGCTCGCGCAAAGCCCGACGACGGGCAACTTCCGAAGCCACCGCCTCGAGCCGGCGCGCTTCGTCAGCTGGAGTCGGATTAACCACGACCGCCTGGGTGACCGCCTGCGGCACATTGGACATCTGGGGCGGTGGCGGCGCCATGTTCTGCGCGGCCGAACCGGACGACACGACTTTGGACACACGCTGCGCCAAGGTGAGCGTCCGCCCCTGATGCTCGACCACGAGGGACTCGCCTTCGGTCACAAACTGTTTGGCTACCACGTCAAGCGTAGGGTCGCGCTCATTGAGCTTCACCCACACCCCCGCCTTGCGCGCCGGATCGTAAAGACGAAATCGCATCCCCTCCGAGGTCTCCATGACGCCGCGAAACTCAAGCGGCGCACCGGCCGTCGGTGCGTTCGCCACCGCCACGGAATGAGGCAAGAACGGCGAGGCAGATGGCTGCGCCGCCGATTCGACTGCGGCCAACCGCGCCAACCCAACGAGGGCCCAACAACGGAGAGACATCAGGGTGCGCGGAGACATGGCAGAGGCACGGAGTTGATAGGACACCCGCTCGCCGCGTCAAGTGACGGGAATCTTCGCCGCGCGGGCAAGGGCTCGCCAAGGGCGTCTCGCCCGTGGGATCGGAGGGGGCCACAAACAAGGGCAAGATCCCCTTCCATCCCGGACAATCGACAACCCGGAGATGGGGCCCGCGCGGTCAGAGCGCTTTCGTCCTTGGAGACCGGCACGGGCCCTGCCACTTACTCGGCATGCGCCGCCACCTCCCCCCTTTTACCGCCGCCGCGCTTGCTCTCCTCGCTCTCGCCGCATGCTCCCGCCCGGCCCCGACCGGCTGGCAGGGCTATCTCGAGGGTGACTTCGTCTACATTGCCTCGCCGCTGGCTGGCCGACTGGAAACGCTCGCGGTCGTCAAAGGCGCGCGGGTCGCCGCCCACGCCCCGCTCTTCACCCTCGAACGCGGCCAAGATCTCGCCGCCCAACGCCAGGCCGCCGATCAACTTCGCGCCGCGCAAGCCCGCCTCGCCGACCTGCAAAAAGGCTCGCGCCCCAGTGAACTCGGCGCACTCGAAGCCCGCCTCGCCCAAGCACGCGCCAGTACCGAGCTCTCGAAACTCGAACTGGCCCGCCAAGAAAATCTCTTCAAGACGAACGTCATTGCCGCCGCCGAAATCGACCGCGCCCGCCTCACTCACGAGCGCAACACCCGCGCCATCGATGAGCTCACTTCGCAACTCACGACCGCCGGCCTCGGCGCCCGCACCGATACCATCGCCGCCGCCGAAGCCGAGGCCAGCGCCGCCGCCGCCGCCAAAGACCGCGCCGACTGGAACGTCACTCAGAAATCCCCGTCCGCCCCCCGCGCCGCCCTCGTCTACGACACCCTCTACCGCGAGGGCGAGTTCGTCGCCGCCGGTCTGCCCGTCCTCGCCCTGTTACCGCCGGAAAACATAAAAGTTCGTTTCTACGTCTCCGATTCCGACTTCGCCGCCCTGAAGGCCGGCGATACCGTGCGCGTCGCGCTCACCGGCCACGCGCCGCTCGCCGCCCGGATCAGCTACCTGTCACCGAAACCCGAATACACGCCGCCGGTGCTCTACAACCGCGAGAACCGCGCGAAACTCGTCTGGCTCGTCGAAGCCGTTTTCACCGACCCCTCAGTCACCCGCGATCTCCATCCGGGCCAACCCGTCGACGTGCAGCACTAAGGCGGGGCTCTGCCCCACCCGCCGCGCCACCGCCACCGTCGCCATGTCCGCCCCACCCGCCGCCGCCTCCCCGGGCTCCGACTTCGCGATCGACGTCACCGGCGTCACCAAGCGTTTCGGCTCCAAGACGGTCGTCAACGCCATCGATCTCCGCGTACGCCGCGGCGAAATCTACGGCTTCCTCGGACCCAACGGCAGCGGCAAGACCACCTTTATCCGCATGCTCTGCGGCCTGCTCACCCCCGACGCCGGTACCGGCACGTGCCTCGGCTACGACGTCCGCGCGCAGCAGTCCGACATCAAACGCCATGTCGGCTACATGACGCAAAAATTCAGTTACTACGAGGACCTGAGTATCCGCGAAAATCTCGATTTCATCGCGCGTCTCTACGATCTCCCCGACCGCCGCGCCTCCGTGCAGCGCAGCCTCGAACGCCTCGGCCTGGCCAATCGTAGCCACCAGCTCGCCGGCCAGCTCTCCGGTGGCTGGAAGCAACGCCTCTCCCTTGCAGCCTGCCTGATCCATTCACCGCAACTCCTCCTCCTCGACGAACCCACCGCCGGAGTCGACCCCAAGGCCCGCCGCGAGTTTTGGGATGAGATTCACCGCCTCGCCGCCGAGGGTCTCACCGTACTCATCACGACGCACTACATGGATGAAGCCGAGCGCTGCCACCGCCTCGCCTACCTCGCATATGGCAAACTCCTCACCCACGGCACGCTCGACGACGTGCTCGCGAGTGTGCGCCTCACGACCTGGACAGTCACCGGTCCCGACCTCCTCGAACTAGCCAAAAAAATCCGCGGCCTGCCCGGTATCGAACAAGTCGTCGCCTTCGGCACGACGCTCCACGTCAGCGGACGCGATGCCGCCGCCCTCGAAGCCTCGCTCATCTCCATCCGCGATCCGCGCCACGAATGGAATAAAATCCGTTCCGGCCTCGAAGACGTGTTCATCAGTTTGATGGACTCCGCGAAGGATAATTTCGCATGAGTGCGTCCCGCTTCACCCTCCATCGCCTGTGGGCTATCGTGCTCAAGGAGTTTATCCAAATGAAGCGCGACCGCGTGACCTTCGGCATGATGGTCGGCATCCCGCTGATGCAGCTCATGCTTTTCGGTTTCGCGATCAACTCCGACCCCAAGCACCTCCCCACCGCCCTCCGCGCCGCCGACCAGGGACCGTTTGCCCGCACCTTCGTCGCCGCCCTGCGCACCAGTGGTTACTTCACGCTCACCCACGAAGCCACGACCGAAGCCGAAGCCCGCCGCCTCCTGCAGCTCGGCGAAGTGCAGTTCGTGATCAACATCCCCGAAGATTTTTCCCGCCGTCTTCTTCGCGGTGAGCGCCCCACACTCCTCATCGAGGCCGATGCCACCGATCCTTCCGCGACCGGCCCCGCTCTCAACGCCGTGCGCGCCATCGCCGACCACGTACTCGACCGCGACCTCACCGGCCCCCTCGCGCGCCTCCGCGCTAAAGCCGGCCCGATCGATCTCCAGCTCCACGCCCACTACAACCCCGAGAACATTACCCAATACAACGTCGTCCCCGGCCTCATGGGTGTCGTGCTCACGATGACGATGGTGATCATCACCGCCCTCGCCATCACCCGCGAACGCGAGCGCGGCACGATGGAGAACCTGCTCTCGACACCGGTGCGGCCTATCGAGGTCATGCTGGGGAAAATCCTCCCCTACATCGTGGTCGGCTACATTCAGGTGACGCTCATTTTGGTCGCATCTCACTTTGTATTTCACGTGCCGATGATCGGCAGTCTGCCGCTGCTCTACGCTGTCTCGCTGCTCTTCATCGCGGCGAACCTCGCGATGGGCATCACGTTTTCCACGCTGGCTAAAAATCAACTGCAGGCCGTGCAAATGGCTTTCTTCTTTTTTCTCCCATCGATCTTGCTCTCGGGCTTCATGTTTCCTTTTCGCGGTATGCCCGAGTGGGCACAGTGGGTGGGCTCGGTGCTGCCCAACACCCACTACCTCCGCATCGTGCGCGGCATTTTGTTAAAAGGAAACGGCCTCACCGAAATCACCCCACACCTCTGGCCGCTGCTCGCGTTCCTCGTCGTCGCCATGGCCATCGGCGTGAAACGCTACCGACAGACGTTGGATTGAGGTGGGGCTGCCGCTTGTCGGCAGGCCGCAGCCCAGCGCAAAGCTCCCACGCCCTTGACCCCAGTGCGGTGAGTAATACTGCTCTTACTCGCCATGCAGACCCTCGCCGTCAGCAAACTCACCAGCAAGAGCCAGGCGACCATCCCCGGGCGCGTGCGCGAGAAACTGCGGCTCAAGCCGGGCGACTCCATCGCGTTCAAGTTCCGCGACGGCCACATCTTCCTCCAGAAAGCCCGTCCCGCCGACCACGTGTTCGCCAAAGCCGTCGCCGATACTCTGAGCGACGAGTGGCATTCGGCCAATGACGAGCGCGCCTACCGTGACCTTTAGTGCCTTCGAGGTTGTCGTCGTTCCGTTTCCGTTCACGGACAGCGCCGCGACCAAACGGCGTCCCGCGCTCGTACTCTCCGCGCAGGGCTTCAACGACCGCGCCGCGCATCTCGCACTCGCGATGATCACGAGCCACGAAAACCGCGGCTGGCCGCTTGACGTGACACTGCTCGACCTCAAGGCGGCCGGACTGAGTCATTCCTCCGTCGTGCGCATGAAAATTTTCACCCTCGACGAACGCTTTGTGCTGCGGAAGGCAGGTGCGCTGGCCGCTCCTGACCGTGCAGCCGTCCGCCGCGCGCTGGGGATGCTGCTGCCAGCGGATTGAAATGCCACGGGCATTCCAGCCCGGGTTGCTCCGCCCACCCCTAGGGCAATCCCCGATTACCAGCGGGCCGCTGTTCCGACGAAACGGCAGTTCTCACCCGTCGGCCTGCGGATGCGCCCGTGGAGCGAAGCTTACCCCTTGCCGCCCGCGATCGCCTTCGCCACCGGTCCATCGAGGTGCATGACCGAGGTCGGATACGCGAACGACAACCCGCGCGCCGCCACGGCGCGCATGATCGCGAGATTCATCCGCTGTTTGAGCGCGAAGCCTTCTTTCAAGTCAGCCTCCCGGCTCGCATAAACCACCCAGACATCTAGCGACGAGGCGCTTAGATCGCGAAAAAAAACCATCACCGACGTCGGATCGATCTCGGCATCCGACAATAAAATCTCGCGGATGTCTTCCACGATCACCGCGAGCTGGTCCGGCGTCGTGTCGTAGGTCAACCCGATCACTTGCTCCACGCGCCGCTGCGTAGAACGCGAGAGATTCACGATCGCCTCGGACGACACCAACTTGTTCGGCATCACGACGAGCGACTTGTCGATCAGTCGAATCTTCGTCGAACGCAGACCGATGTCCTCAACCGTACCAGTGTGCGTACCAATCTTCACCGTCTCGCCAATTTTGAAGGGTTGATCGATGGCGACGACGAGAGAGCCGAAGAGATTCGCGATCGTGTCTTGCGCCGCGAGCGCGAAGGCCAAGCCGCCGATGCCGAGGCCCTGCAAAATCGTCGAGACGTTGTACCCGAGGCTCTGAACAATCATCAACGTGCCCACGACCACAAACACCGCGATGAGCGATTTCTTGATCCACGGCATAAAGGCCGCGATGCCCATCTGTTTCACTTTCGCGATCTCGGCCGCGTGGTCGATGATCGCGTCGAACGCCCGCAACAAGCCCCAGAAGATCACCATCGAAAACGCGACCGTCGATCCGGCCGCGATGCTATGGTCCGCAGTCTCGGAGAGCTTCAGCACCTTCAGCGCCGCAAAAATACCCGTGACCATCACAAACGTCGCGGCGGGAGATTCCAATGCAGGGAGAAGCTTGTCGTCGAGCGTCGTCTCCGTCTTCGCCGCGAGCTTCTTGAGCTGGTTAAAGAAAATCGTCGTCAGAAACCGCCGGAGCAGAATCGCGCCCACGATAAAGACCGCACTGATCACATAGTGTATCGCGGTATTGCCGCTGCTCGTCACGTTGAAGAACCGCAGGAACACATCGACGATATGCTCCAGCAGATCGGGACTCCGCACGTCGACCCGGCTGGTCGCCACGGTGGCGGCGAGGGCAGTGCGGGCCGCCTCCGCCGCGTCGGTCGTCTTGGCCGGCTGGGCCACCGCGCCGAGGGTGGACATGAGCAGTGTCAGCGTGGCAAACCAGAGTCTAAAAATACGTTTCATCGGAGAGCTCCGACTCAACGGCCCGCCTCCGGCGTGTCAAAGCGGTTTGCCCCCGGTTTACCTCGTCCACGCCGGTGCCGGAGTTGCCCCGGGCACCGCCTTCCCTCCGGAAATCAGAACGTCCCGTGGGAAGCGACCGTGAGATTCCATTCCTGAAGTACCCGCTTGCCCGCCGCATCCTGAGCCGACCAAACTTCGCGCCCATGTTTCCGTTCCTCGCCGCCATCGACGCCATGCCCCTATGGGCGTGGGGTGCATTTTTTTTGTTCATCACCGCTATGCTCGCGCTCGACCTGGGCGTGTTTCAGCGCGACTCGCACGTCGTCTCCATGAAGGAGGCGCTCGGTTGGTGTGCCGTCTGGGGCACCCTCGCACTCGCGTTTGGTGGCGGCGTCTGGCACTTCCGCGGGCCCGAACTCGGCCAGCAGTTTCTCGCCAGCTATCTCATCGAACTCTGCCTGAGCGTCGACAACGTCTTCGTCTTCATTTTGGTCTTCGCCTACTTCAAGGTCGCGCCGCAATACCAACACCGCGTGCTCTTCTGGGGCATCATCGGCGCGGTCGTCATGCGCGCGGTCTTTATTTTGGTCGGAGTGAGCGTCATCGCGCGCTTTCACTGGGTGCTCTACATCTTCGGTGCCTTTCTCGTCTACACCGGTGTGAAAATGGCCCTGCCCAGCAAAGACGCCGAGGTCGACCCCGAGCACAACGCCGCCGTCCGCCTCTTCCGCCGCTTCTTCCCGGTCGCGCCCGCCAACGACCACGGTCACTTCTTCACGGTCCACCAAGGCCGCCGCATGGCCACGCCGATGTTCATCGTGCTGATCGTGATTGAAACGACCGACGTGGTCTTTGCGCTCGATTCCCTGCCCGCCGTCCTCGCGATCACCAAGGACAGCTTCGTCGCCCTCACCTCGAACATCTTTGCGATCCTCGGCCTGCGGTCGCTCTACTTTGCCCTCAGTGGCATTATGGGGCTCTTCCGTTTCCTTAAGGTCGGCCTCTCCGTCATCCTCGTTTTCATCGGCGTAAAGATGCTGATCGAACACTGGGTAAAGATCACAACCGGCACCTCGCTGTTGGTCATCGGTGCTGTGCTCACGACCTCCGTGCTCATGTCGTGGCTGATCAAGCCGGAGCGGAAAAAATCTTAACGGATTTCACCGCTGAACCCGGATGGCGGAAATTTAAATCCGCGCTCATCCCCGAAATCCGTGGCCAAAAATCCGGATCCGCTTCACTCCAGAAATCGCGCGCCCCACTCCGGCCGGGCCAACGCTCGCGCCTGCCACTCGCCAAAAATCCGATAGCGGTACCGCGCCACCCACCGGTAGCCCGCATCGCGCCACCCGGACGGAAACACCGCGAGCACTCGAGCCAAGATCCCCGCCGCTCCACCCAGCGCGCGCAGCGCCCCAATCACGCCGTCGGTCCGCAGTAGAAAAACATTACCCTCACGCCGACCCCACTCCGGCACGAACACCAGCGAATCAAAATCCTCCGTCGGCAATCCGTTCGCCCGCAAAAAACCCTGCGCCGCCGGACCCTGCAGCGGCGAAAACCTCAACCGCCCTCCGCGGTCGATCCGCAGCAAGATCCGCACGATGCGATTGCACAGTCCGCACTCGCCGTCGAAGAGCAGCACGGGGCCGGAAGAGAAACGTTCGAGTGACGCCGACATGGAGGAATCGACCACCATGCGCGAACCCCGCTAAAAAGAAAGCCTCCGCCACTCCGCTCCGCACTCCTACGATCTCCTCAGTGACCTCGGCACACTACAGAAATCCCCCTCGACGCCATTCTCACTGCACGACACGGTGACTTGACTCGACCTTGGGCAGCACAGCATCGACTCACCACGCTTCAACGGCTTCGCCACCGTCCGCCAACTACCGCTCACCTACCATGACCACGTCTCAACTCCGCCCTGCGCACCGCTTCCCTCTGGCCGTTTGCGCGCTCCTCATCGGCCCGATACTGTCCTCGCTCGTCGTTGGCCAGACCGCACCGGCCACCCCGACAACCACGACGTTTGCGGCCCCAACCCCAAAGGCCACCGCCGAAAGCGAAGCGATCACACTCTCCGTCTTCACCGTCTCCGAAGACAAAGACCTCGGCTACGAGTCCATGCAGACCACCTCCGGCATGCGCACCGCGCAACAGCTGAAGAACATGGCCAACTCGATTTCGATCATGAACTCGCAGTTCATCGAGGACCTCGGTCTGACCACGATGGAGGAGATGTCCACGTGGATGGTGTCCGGCGAATCTAACCCCGACCCCAACGCCCTCGTGCAAAGCCGCGTCATCCTCCGCGGCGTCCCCAACGCCTACGCCCTCCGCAACGGCTGGATCTGGTATTCCCCGATGGACGCGTTCTCGACCGAAAAGGTCGAAGAGCTGCGCGGCCCCAACGCGTTCCTCTACGGCGAAGCCGACGTCGGCGGCGCCAACAACCAGATCACTAAACGAGGCCTCCTCAGCCGCGACCTCACCCGCGCCAAAATCATGGCCGGCAGCAACAACCTCTTCCGCGCGGAGGTCGACTTCAACCGCCGCCTGATCCGCGACAAACTCGCGATCCGCCTCTCGGCGGTGAATAGCCACAACGATTCGTGGATCGACAACGTCCGCCGCGATTTCCGCGGTATCTACAGCGCCATTACCTACCGCCCAACGCAGCAAACGCTCATCACCGTGATGGCCGAGCACGACCGCACTGCCGCCGTCCTCTCGCAAGGCATGATGATTGATGCCTTCTCCCGCACCGCCACCACCACGCTCGGCGCCGTCGGCTACCTCTACAACACGGGCCTCGGCACCGGTTACCGCGCCCAAGGCCGCGTGATCAGCACCGGCGCGGGTATCGTAGTTGTCGATCCCGACCTCATCCCCAAACGCACTCAGACCAACGGCCCCAACGCCACCTACAACAACGCGACCACTTCCGTCACCCTCGAGGTCAACCAAGACATCGGCAAAAATCTCCACCTCCAGCTCAGCGGAAACTTCTACCAACAAAACCTCGAGAGCTGGGGCGCCAGCGCCCGCAATATCACCCGCGACCGCAGCCCGCTCCTCGCGAGCGGCCTGCCCAATCCGTATTTCAACGAGCTCTACACCGAGTATTTCCGCACCCATGCCTACAACGGCAACACGGTGCGCGATATCCGCTTCTCCGCCGTCTACGACCTGAACTTCAATTGGATGAAGCAACAGTTCATCGCCAACGTGCAGCAGCACCAGGACAGCCCGGGGCAGAAAAAAGCGAAATACGCCGAGTATCTCGACCCCACAAATCCCAATTGGGTCGGCACCATCAATCCCGCGATCACGCAGGCCGCGTTCGTCGCCAACCGCACCGTCTTCACGAACAACCGTTTCACTCGCCGCTACTATCTGCGCGACGGCCTCGATTCTTCCCGCACCGCCGACCTCGGCCCCGTCTCCGGTGTCTCCGCCTACTATCCCGATTTGTCCAACGCCGTCGCCGCCACCGGCCAGTTCATCGACCGTCGTTTCTACACGCCGTCGTGGGGCGTCGGCGCTTCCGGCTCCTACTTCAAGGATCACCTCTTCACGATGGTTGGCTACCGCCAGGACAAATTTAACATGAAGACCACGCGCGGCATGGTGCGCGCACAAAAGGAGTGGGAAGTCGATTACATCGAAGCGTTCAACACCCCCGCCCAGCAATTCGTCCGCTACAAAGTCGACGGTGCGAACTACGGCGGCGTACTCCGCTTCAACGACATGTTCGCCATCGGCTACAACTACGCCCAGTCGTTCCGCATCTCCGTCGGCCAGGGCAACGCGACGTTCAACGCCGGCGAACTGTCCAGTATCCCGGTCGGCGAGGGCCGCGATATCTCCGCCCGCTTCACGCTGCTCCAGGGCAAGCTCGAGCTGAACTACGTCAATTATAACAACTTTACGCCCAATGCCCGCTTTGCCGTGCCGGGCGTGACCGCGGCGTTTCGCGACGAGATGGCCACTAACTTCGGCAGCGGGTTCGACGTCACCGCCACCGGCGACTACCAGACCACGCGCACCAAGGGCAACGAAGTCGCGGCCATCGCCAACCTCACCCGCAACTGGCGCCTGAGCGCTTCTTATTCGGACAACGACGTCGCCAACGTCGACCGCGTGCCGATCCTCAAAGAGTTTCAGGCCGAAGGCAAAGCCCTCAATAAACCCACGCCCCTCCTCAACGATCTCATCTCTACCGTCCCCGAAGGCGTACCCAACGGCGGCTTCACCAAGGCCCGCGGCAACCTCGTGAGTCGCTACGTCTTCTCCCAAGGCGCGCTGAAGGGCTTCGCGATCGGCGGCGGTGCCAACTGGCGCCTGCGCACCTACCGCGGCGCCGTCAATCTCACCGGCGCCGCCGGCGCGGCGTCGACCAATCTCTACTCGCCCGCCTACACGCTCTACAACGCGTTCTTCAGCTACAACCGGAAGGTCCTCAACCGTAACACGACTTTCCAGCTCAACGTCGATAATCTCTTCGACAAAGACTACTACCGCTCCGCCGCCATTGGTTCCGCTTCGTGGGGCGACCCGCGCTCCTTCCGTCTGACAGTCTCGACCGACCTTTAAGACCAATCGCTGCAGTCGGCACGACGGGCACGCTCGGAGCGGCGGGTGCAGTCGGAGCCCCTCCCTCCGAACATTTTCTGGGCGAGTCTGCCCGAGCTCCGCCGCAAACGTCTCGGGATCCGTCAGCGGATCAGGGAGAGGCCCGAGTTCATCGGCGGTGTCCACACGCTCACGAGTCCGTCGCTCCCTGTGCCGACTCATCCGGGAATTTTCGTCGCGACTCCGCGTCGGTCGTGGTGTCTTCTCCCGTTTTTCGCATGATCTTCGACTTCGATACCGCCATCCCTCGCGCCCACAGCGACTCCCAGAAATGGCAAAAATACGCCGGCCGCGATATTCTGCCCATGTGGGTCGCCGATATGGATTTCAAGTGCCCCCCCGCCATCCTCGCCGCCCTTCACGAGCGCGTGGACCACGGCATCTTCGGCTACGCGCGGCCCGTAAAGTCCACCGTCGACGCCGTCGTGGCCGCCATGGAGCGCAACTACGGCTGGAAAATCGAAGGCTCCTGGATCGCCTGGCTCCCCGGCCTCGTCGTCGCCCTCAACGTCACCGCTCAAGCCTTCGCCGAACCCGGCGACGAAGTCCTGACGCTCTCGCCCGTCTACCCACCGTTCATGTCCGCGCCGAAAAATTCCGCGCGCGCTTCCGTGCACGTACCCTTCGAACTTCAGGCCGGAGCTTGGACCATTAATTGGGACGCCCTCGAACGCGCCGTCACCCCGCGCACGAAACTCTTTTATCTCTGCAATCCCCACAATCCGATCGCCCGCGTCTGGCGCCGCGAGGAACTCGTGCGCCTCGCCGATTTCTGCGTGCGCCACAATCTCGTCCTCTGCTCCGACGAAATCCACTGCGACCTCATCCTCGATCCGGCGCTGAAACACATTCCCACCGCACTCCTCTCGCCCGAGATCGCCGCCCGCACCATCACGCTGATGGCCCCGAGCAAGACCTACAACGTCCCCGGCCTCGGCACCTCGTTCGCCATCATCTCGGACGCCGCGCTACGCACCCGCTTCGTCCGCGCCACCGCGGGCATCGTCGCCGAAGTGAACAATCTCGGTTACGTCGCCTGCGAAGCCGCCTATCGCGACTGCGAGCCTTGGCGCCAAGCGCTCCTCGCCTACCTCCGCGGCAACCGCGACCTGCTCCTCACCACCGTCGCCCGCGATCTCCCGGGTATCGTGATCGAGGCCCCGATCGAGGCCACCTACCTCGCGTGGCTGAACGTCTCCGCGCTGGGTCTCGCGGACCCCATCGCGCACTTCGAACAACACGGCGTCGGTTTGAGCGAGTGTGCGTATTTCGGTGCCGCTCGCGGCACCTATGTCCGGATCAACCTCGGCTGCACGCGCGCCACCCTCACCGCCGCGTTGCACCGCATGAAGCTCGCGCTCGCCGCCCGTTGAAGCGCCCCTTTAATCAATAAGCCAATCGGTCACCGTCGCCACTTCGGCCCGCCCCCAGTATCCGTTTTCTCTTCACGCTCAATCCCGTGCGCCGCCTCGCTCGTATCCTCTTTTTCACTGCGACATTCACCGCCCTCGCTCTCGCGATCCGGCAACACGGCTCGCTTCCCGAACGTGTCGCCACGCACTTCGGCGCCAACGGGCAACCCAACGGCTGGATGTCGCGCGATCACCACACCGTCGGCCAAGTGGCTATTTCGCTCTTCACCGGCGGACTTTTTTTCGCCCTCACGCTCTATCTGCCGCGCGTGCCCGCGCGTTTCGTCAACGTGCCCCACCGTGACTACTGGCTCGCTCCGCAAAACCGGGCTAAAACCTTTGCGTGGCTCGCCTCGATGCTCTGTTGGCTTGGCGCCCTCCTCCAGGGCTTTCTCGCCTTTATATTTCACGAAGTCTGGCGCGCCAATCTCCTCACGCCGCCCGCGCTGCGCCTCAATTCCCTCTGGCTCCAGCTGAGTCTCTTCATCATCACCGTCGGCCTCGTCATCACGCTGCTCTTCCGCTTCCGCCGACCTACGGGCGGCCGGTCAGTCCGTTGACACTCCAATCCGCACCTCCACGTTGCGCGCCTGACGTCCAGGTGGGTACCACACCTTGCTCGGCACGATTGAGACTAGACATTTCCGCGCGTTACCCTTCTTGCCTGCCGCCGTTTCACCTTAGCCGCTGACCATGCGCCTCGGTCCCTACGAACTTTCGTCCAATCTCTTTCTCTCGCCGCTCGCGAGTTACACCAATTTGCCCATGCGCGTCACCGTACGCGAGCTGGGCGGACTCGGTTGGGCCACCACGGATCTCGTCAACGCCCGTTCCCTCCTCGAGCGCAACCCCACCGCTCTCAAGCTCGTCGCGTCTTCACCCGAGGATCGCCCGATGGCCATCCAGCTCTTCGGCAGCGTGCCCGAGGAAATGCGCGACGCCGCCGTCATGTGTCAGGAACTCGGCGCCCAATCCGTGGACATCAACATGGGTTGTCCCGTGAAAAAAGTGACCAAGATCGGTGGCGGCTCCGCCATGATGACCGAACTCGACAAGACCGCCGCGCTCGTGCGTGGCATGATCGACGCCGTAAAGATCCCCATCACGGCGAAAATGCGCCTCGGTTGGGACGAAGAGAATCTCACCGCGCCCGACCTAGCGCGGGTGCTCGAAGGCGTCGGCGTCGCGGCAATCTTCGTCCACGGCCGCACCCGCGCCCAAGGCTTCGCCGGTCGCGTCAATCTCGCTGGCATCCGGTCGGTCGTGGCGGCCGTGAAATCAATTCCGGTGATCGGCAACGGCGACATCACGACGCCCCTCGCGGCTAAACACATGCTCGACGAAACCGGGTGCGCCGGCGTGAGCATCGGTCGCGGCGCGTTCTACGATCCGTGGATTTTTCGCCGCACGGCCCATCTGCTGCGCACGGGAGAATTGCTGCCCGAACCCGATTTCGCCGAACGCCTCCGCGTGCTCCGTCGCCACTTCGAGCGCTACTGCGAATTCTTTGGCGAGGAGCATGGCGCGCGACTCTTTCGCAAAGTGGCTCCGTGGTATGCGAAACGTTTCGGGCCCTCCAAGCCCTTTAAACGCAGCATCCTCGCCATCAACTCGCGGGCAGACTTCGCCGCCGCCCTCGCCGAGTATTTGGAGTGGCGCGCGCAGTTCTGTGATGAGCACGGCGCGTTGAAAGAAAAATTCCAGCCGGAGCCAATGATCGCCTCGTTCATGCGCGATCCCAACGCAACCGATGTGTTTGACCGTGACGCCATCCCCGTGCCCAAGGGCGCGGTGGACACTTGGTGAGCGGGTCTGTCTGCACTTGGTGAGCGGGGTGCTGGCGACCGCTCCGCGCACGGCGGCGCGGGGAATGCGCCCGCCACGGGCTACGGCTGGGGCGCCGGCCAGCGTGCTGGATATTTCGGATACGGCGGGATCGGATATTCCTTCGGCGGATTTTTCGCCAGCTCCGCCAGTACGATTTCGACGCCTCGTTCGAGCTGGGGGTCGCGACCTTGGCGGACGAGTTTCGGATCGTGTGCCACCTCGACGTCCGGGGCGATGCCGACGTTTTCAACCTCCCACCTCCCGTTGAGATCATAGAGAGCCATGTGCGGCGCGGTCACGGTGCCGCCGTCGATGAGCACCGGATAGCCGCCGATGCCCACCAAGCCGCCCCACGTGCGCGTGCCGACGATCGTCCCGGTGCCGGCCTTGCGGAAATACCAGGGCAACGCGTCGCCGCCGGAGCCGGCAAATTCGTTAATGAGCATCACCTTTGGCCCGAAGATCGCGGCACCCGGCGAGTCGTTCACGGCCCCTTCGCGCGTGACGATGCGAGTGCGCAGCGGACGGTTCAGGTAGTCGACGATGTAGTCGGCGAGTTGGCCGCCGCCGTTAAAGCGCTCATCGATCACGGCACCTTGCTTGCCGACCTGGGCGAAGAAGTAACGATTGAAGCTGGTGAATCCAGGCATGGCGGTATCAGGCACGTAGACGTAGGCGACCCTGCCGCCGCTGAGCGCGTCGACCTTGCGACGGTTTCCTTCGATCCAGGCGAGGTTGCGCAACACGGACTCACTCGCGACCGGCACGACGGTGACATCGCGCGCGCCCGTGCCGTCGGCGTTCGGGCCAACCCGCAATACGGTCTGTTTCGACACGGTGCCCGCAAAGAAACTGAAGACTTCTTCGCTCGCCCGCAGCTCACGGCCGTTGACGGCCAGGAGCCACTCGCCGGGCTTCACGTTGACGCCCGGCTGCGTGAGCGGTGCCTTGGCAGACGGGTTCCAGTTCTCGCCGTCAAACACCCGCGCAAACTGATAGCGGTCGCCCACGATTGTGTAGTCGGCGCCGAGGAGGCCCACCTTGATTTCCTTCATCTCGGGGCGGGCACCACCCGCGACATACATGTGCTGAATGCTGAGTTGGCCGAGCATTTCGGCGAAGAGGTAGTTGAGATCGGCGCGGCTCGCGATGCCGTCAAGGAACGGCGTGTAGATGCGCTCCGCTTGGGCGAGATCGATACCGTGGTAGCCCGCGTCGTAGAAAAAGTCCCGCTCGATGCGCCACACTTCCTTGAACATCTGCCGCCACTCCGCTCGCGGCTCGACCCAGACCTCGAACGCATCGAGCTTGAGCGCACCCTCGCCCGCTTTCGGCACCTTGTCGGCGCCGCCGATGAACCAGCTCGTACCGGCTTTCCACAGCATTTTCTCACCCTTCGCGGCGAGGTGAAATTCATCGACCCCCTCGAGGATTTTTTCCGTCTTGCGCGTCTTGAGATCGAAGCGTTGCAAGGCGGACTTGCCGCCACCCTCTCCGCGACCATCCACCACCTGCGGACCTTCGAGCACGTAAAGGATACCTTCCTTACCCGCGGTAAGCTGACCGTAATTTTTTTCCGGTAACGGCAGCGCGATGATCCGCTGGCTGAGACCTTCGAAGTCGATGACGACCTTGACCGGCTTTTTATCTTTTTCCTTCGCCGATTCGGCGGCGGGCGTGGCAGCGGATTTTCCCGCGGAGTCGTCGGCCGGTTTCTCGGCGGCGGCGATTTTCGGATCGCTGTCGGGCTGCTTGTCTTTGCTTTTCGCGTCGTCCTTTTCCTCGTCGCTTTCCGGTGCCAACGGCGAGGGCAGATTTTTGGCCAGCACGGCAAGATAGACGGCACGCGTCACGGGATGCGCGTTCGAACTCATATTAAAGCCGACAGAGCTCAGGCCCAAATCCGTGCTGGCGGTAAAATAGAGGTATTTGCCGCTCCGGTCCCAGCTCGGCGAACGCGTGTCGCTCAGGCCGTCGGTTAACGACGTCACCTGCGCAGCCTCGAGCGAATAGACAAAGATAGCGCGATGGTTGTTCGGCAGCTGCTTGACGTAGGCGAGCCATTTGCTGTCAGGCGACCACTCGATCGCGACTCCGCGACTGCGCAGGTCACTGTCGAACGGCACCGGCTTGCCGACCGCGAGATCGAGGAGCCAGAATTTTCCGCGTTTATCGCTGTACGCAATCTGCTGGCTGTCGGGGGACCAACTGAGGTTGTAGAAAAATGAGGGCGACGGCCCAAGATCGATTTTGCGTACGGTGCCGAGGCCGGTCTGATCGCGGAGATGAAGCGCGTATTCACCCGCTTCGTCGGAGAAATAAGCGATGGTCTTGCCGTCGGGGGACCACGACGGATCCCGATCGGCGATGGCGGGCGAGCGGGTGAGGTTGCGCATATCGCCCTTTTCGGCGGGCACGGTGACGATCTCGCCGTGCGTCTCGAAGACGGCACGCGCGCCCGTCGGCGAAAGGGCGGCCTGCGACAACTGCCGGGCGACAATTTTTTCGAAGTGCGGGCGCGTCTGCGGCAAATCAGCGGAGAGGCGTACGGGCACGGCGCGCTCGCGACCGCTCGCGAGATCAAACAAATGCAGCGAACCGAACTGCTCATAAATAATCGCGCCGGGGCCGGCGGAAGCAGATTTTAGATCGAAGCCGTCATTCTTCAAGAGCGAGGTGACCGCGCGGCTCTGGATGTCGTAACTGAAAAGCGTCGTGGCGCCGGCGCGATCGGAAAGAAAATAGATCTTATCACCGACCCACATCGGGTTGAAGTCGTTTGAGTTTTCGCGGGGGATGGGCGTAACGGCTGAATCGGCCAGCGAAGCGATCCAGATCGGCGACGTCTTTCCGCCGCGATAATTCTTGATGGCGATATAGGCATCGCCCGCGCCGCCGCGGCGGTTCCACGTGGGCACGTAAGCAAGCTGCGCAGCATCGGCCGAAAAGGCACCCTGCACACCCATCGGAAGCGGCACTTCCGTCGGAAACCCACCATCGACCGAAACGGTAAAGAGTTTTTCAAACCGCGAGTAAGCCTCGCGCGAGGAGCGGAAAAGGAGGCGCTTGCCGTCGGGCGTCCAAGCGAGCGCGACGTCCGTGCCCGGATGCATCGTCAGTCGGCGCGGTTCGCCGCCGGCAGCCGGGACCACGTAGACATCCTCATTGGTGTCGAAATTTCCCGTGAACGCCACCTGCGTACCGTCGGGCGAAAACAACGGGCCACTCGCGGTGCCGGGATCGCCGACGACCAACCGCCGCGCGTCGCCCCCTTCGCGCGGGACGCTCCACAGGCTGCCTCCATAGACGAAAACAATGTGGGTTTTGCTCAGCGTGGGCGACTGCAACAACAGCGGCCCGGGCGTCTGCGCACCGAGCACGCTCGCTCCGGCTGATGCGATCAGAAACAGCAGGATTATTTTTTTCATGAAAAGAAGAGTGGCGGCCCACCGCGCTGGGCTGAGCGCGGGGTCCGTGGAGGTCCGTGGAGCGAAGCATGTAATCTGGCGGTGCAAACGACAAAAGCGCCCGTCTTGCAGTGCCAGCCCCCATCCACGAAACTCGGCTCATGTCCAACGTCGCTCACTTCTGGGAGCTGATCCTCGGCACCGTGATCGCCCTCTTACCGATGATCAACCCGCTCGCTTCGGCGCCCACGTTTCTCGCGATCACCGAGGGCGACACGCGCGAACGGCGGCTCCAACAGCTCCGCATGGCGTGTATTTACATGGTAGTGATCCTCGTGAGCTTCCTCGTCGGCGGACGCTTGATCATGGCATTTTTCGGCATTTCGATCCCGGGCCTCCGCATCGCCGGCGGTATGCTCGTCGCTGGCATCGGTTCAGCCATGCTCATGGCTCCGCCCCGCGATCCCGAACGGGAGGATCCCGCCCACACCGCCGCTCGCGCAAAACGCGACGTCGCGTTTTCCCCGCTCGCGATGCCCATGATGAGTGGCCCCGGCTCCATCGCGGTCACCATCGGCTTCACGTCCCTGTCCACCGGCTGGCTCGACTACATCGCGATCATCGTCGGCATTTTAATTGTCGCAGCAATCACCTACAGCACCCTCCGCCTCTCGGAACGCGTCGTCGGAGTCATCGGCCTCAACGGCATGAACGCGCTCTCGAAAGTCATGGGCTTTCTCATTTTGTGCATCGGTATCCAGTTTGTTGTGAACGGCGTACTCGGCATCGCCACGGATCCCATCGTCATCAAACTCATCCGCGACGCCGCCCTCGCAAGGTAACCCCGTACGGAGCGCTCCGGCTTCGGCCGGCCGTCCCTCCGCGCGCCGCCGAGCGGGGCTTCGTTCTTCTCGGTCACAATCGCCCCGAACTTATCTTCGAGGCTCAGTTTTTTCCTCGGCGTCCTTGGTCGCCGCACTGGACGTGGGCTAAGGGGTGCGGGCACTGCGACCGGGGCGAGCAGCCGGGGCTTGGTTCGCACCCGAGTGGTGGAGGCCGCACCGCGCCCTCGCCGACGAGCGCGATCGCTAGGGCCGTCGGTGCCAGCATAAGTGAGGCCCCGCTCTAGTATCGCTATTTAGAATACTTTTCAGAGGCCTCTTCCAAAAGGTGTAAAAACGAACAACGGCCGTTCATTCCTGAAAAAATGCTTGCTGATTCAACCGTCGCCGCAACTCCCGCCCGCTCGAACATCTCCCCACCGGAAACAGCGGGGAACTATAATCCGTGGGCGCGGCGGACGGAGCCTCCGGATCGGCAACGTTCAACCACGGCCTAAAGCGCAATGCGGGAGGCCGGAGGCGGTGTCGAACGCTCTTCGCTCCTGCACGCCAGCCAGGGGCCATGTCGTCGCGGCGCGAAAACAAAACGTTTTCGCCTCGCCGTCTCCATCCGGCACCACCACGTTCGCCGCTCCGTTCTCCCATGATGCCACGCCTTTCCCTTACTTTCCTCGCCCTCGCCGCCCTGTTCACCACGGGTTGCCTCTTTTCCAAAAAATCGAAGGAGCCGAAGGAAAACTCCGCAATCGCCGGATCGGTCGAGGAAAACTTCAAGGTCCGCTGGATCGACAAACGTGCCGCCGAACTCACCGCGCAGGGCAAATCCGCCGACGCCGCGCGCACGCAGGCGGCGGACGAGTTTGGTCAGCGTTATCTGTTCAACGCCCCTCCACAGAAAAAATAATCGGCGTGGTCGGCCCGCACCCCGCTGCGCGCCACCCACGACCACCCCAGCCCGGACCTTGACGCCCCGCCCCAACGTCGTCGCTTGTCCCTTCGCGCCCTTTCCTCTCCCGCCGCTTCGCACCCCTCCGCCAAGGCGGGTGCCCTCGCGTCGGCGGTTTGCTACTTCGCGTGGGGCCTTGTTCCGCTCTACTGGAAACAACTCGCGAGCATCAACCCTCTCGAGCTCATCGCGCACCGCCACGTCTGGTCGCTCGTCCTAGTCTTCGGGGTGGTCTTGGCCCAGGGCTCGTTCGGTCTCGTTCGCGCCGCGCTCAGCACGCCGCAATCGGCGGCCCTGAACATCTTCAGCGCGACCCTGCTCACCGCCAATTGGCTGATCTACATTTGGGGCGTCAACACCGGCCACGTGATCGAGTGCAGCCTCGGCTACTTTCTCGTGCCGCTCCTCAACGTCGCCCTCGGACGCTGGCTCCTGCACGAGCAGCTGCGCCGCCTCCAGTGGATCGCCATCACGCTCGCCGCCCTCGGTGTCGGCGTGATGGTCGCGCAGCTCGGCCGCCCGCCGTGGATCGCCCTCGCCCTTGCCGCCAGCTGGACTGCTTACGGCTTCCTGCGGAAAAAATCTCCGCTCGGCTCCCTCATCGGTCTCACCGTTGAAACCCTCCTCCTCGCCCCGTTCGCCGTGGCATTTCTTCTCTGGCAACACCACACGGGCACTGGCGCCCTCGGCCGAGTCGATGCCGCGACCCACGTCCTCGTACTGAGCTCGGGGGTGATCACCGCGGTCCCGCTGCTGCTCTTCGCGTTCGGCGCTCGGCGCATCCGGCTCTCGACCATGGGGCTGCTCCAATACATCGCACCCACCGTGCAATTCGTGCTCGGCGTTTGGGTTTACCACGAGCCCTGCCCGCGCGAACGCCTGCTGGGTTTCATCTTCATCTGGGTCGGCCTCGCGCTCTACACCGCCGACAACCTCTGGGCCCAGCGGAAACAATAATTCTGTCTCGTCGTCCACCAACGCCCGTCCACCAACGCAGGCTCGACGCCACCAGGTCCCTCCCTTCAACTCCTCTCACCCATGAAAAAATTCCGCCCCGCCTTCTCCGCTCTCATTCTCGCCGCGCTCTTGCCGCTGGCCTTTGCGCAGACGCCCACCGCAGCTCCCGCAAAAAAGATCGACGCCTCCGCGCCGATCGCCAAGGCCGACGCCAACGGCGTGATCAACGCCAATTTCCAAAAGTCCCACGAGTCCTTCCTCGCCCGCGGGAAGGCCGGCCCCATCGACGTTCTCTTCCTCGGCGATTCAATCACCGCCGGTTGGGCCAATCCCGCCCGCGCCCATATCTGGGAATCTTTCTACGGTAAAAACCAACCAGCCAACTTCGGCATCGGCGGCGACCAGACCCAGCACGTCATCTGGCGGATCGAGAACGGCGAACTCGACGGCATCAAGCCCAAGGTCACCGTCCTCATGCTCGGCACCAACAACACCAGCCCCGCACCCAGCGGGCACACCGCCGCTGAAATCGCCGCGGCCGACAAAAAAATCGTCGAGCTGATCCGCGCCAAAATCCCCGGGACCAAGGTCCTCCTCCTCGCCATCTTCCCTCGTGGCGCCCGCAAAAATCCGCAGGGAGTCATCACCGACGACGCCATCACCGACGCCGCTCGCCGCACCAAGGTCATCAACGCCGTCAACATCGAGCTCGCCAAACTCGACGACGGCAAGAACGTCCGCTACCTCGACATCAACGCCTCCTTTGTCGGCCAAGACGGCAAGATCCCCTTCGCGATCATGCCCGACCAACTCCACCCGAACACCGCAGGCTACCAGCTTTGGGCCGACGCGATGAAGCCGCTGCTCACCGAAATGCTGAAGTGAGATCGCGCGTGCGGCGGGCGAGATAGCGCCAAGGAAAATCCGCCTGTCGCCTGTGCGCCCGTCGTAATTTTGGCATGGGGAAACTGTCCGGAGGGTGGAGACTGCCATCCGCGCCGTTCGCGCCGTCCACGTGCTCCGCAGCTTCCGCATTTCAACTACCTTTCTCGGATTCAGCGAGTTGCTAACCGCGTTCTTCCGTGGCGCTCTGGGAGCAGTTCACTGCATTGGAGCGAGCGGCAAATTGTAGCGGCAAACGGCCTCGGGAAGTGCGTCATCGGCCGTGCAGTCGTCAGCGCTGACGCGGGGCGCGTGGCGAATTTCTACGCGACTCATGAGCCAGCGCAGAGGCGTCACCCCATCCGCCAGGGGCGGCGCGCACGGCGCACGAGGCAATGTAATATCAATCGCTCAAAAGATTCAGACTTTCATTTGCCGGGCAGCCGCGAGCGCCAGCGAGTGGACGGTCACACACCCCTCGCTGGCGCTCGCGGCTACCAAATAGTCCAGCGTTCAAAGGACGTTGGCATGAGCGGGTGAAGGGGCGGCACCCCATGCCGGGGCGATACAGCCGGGCGCGGCGGGCACGGCGTGATCAGGTAAAGTAAAAGACCCCGGTGCCAGGCCCAGGGCATTCCAGGGTAGATACTGGCGGCAGTGCGAGCGGCGAGCTTGCTCGCGACCCTTTCGCCCATCATCGCGAGCAAGCTCGCTCCCTCCCGTTCCCACTACGCCGAAGCCCACTTCCGGGTCCACTTCCGGTTACTGGACCCATTTCAAAAAAAGAGCCCTCATAAAAAAGAGCCCGGGTGAAAATCACCCGGGCTCAGTCTAAGACAAAAATCTTCTCCCGCCCTTACGGCAGCTCGTAGATCTCGATGATCGCGATGCCCGACGTGCCGTTGGCACCGACAACCTGCGCGGAATAGCTACCCGGAGCCAAGCTCACGATCATCGCGGCGTCGGCACTGGCGGCACCGAGCGCAAAGGCACCGACTTGGGCGGAGACCGCGGCAATGGCCGCGGCATCCGGCGAGGTGCTCCAGCTAGAGTTCGTGGCAACGGTCACGCCGTCCTTTACAAGCGTAAGCTGCGCTTGGGCGAGCGCGCCTTGGACACCGAGGGTCGTCAGGGTCGGGCCGACGCCACGGATCAGAACCCGCTTTGGCACCGTACCGGAAACGACGATACCCGCGATCAGCGTACTGTCACCGCTGCCGGTGTTGGCGCGGGTCGAGATATTAAACAGCTTCTGGCCGACCGCCGGAGCGGAGAGATCATAAACTTCGGCGAGCGCGACACCCGGGGTGTTATTGGCGGTGCTGATTACGGCGGTGTACGCACCCGGTGCGAGCGTCATGAAGATCACGGAGTCGGCACTGTTCGCCCCGAGGGCATACGCACCGGCTTTCTCGGTCGCCGCGATGATGGCGCTGAGATTGCCGCCCGTGGACCAACCGGTGTTGGAGGCGATCGGCGCGCTCGTGCCGGACCGGAAGAGCTCGAGCTTCGGCGCGGCCAAGGCGGTGGCGATGCCGAAGCTGCTCAGGGTCGGCCCGATGGCCCGAATGAGGACAGGCTTGGACTCCTGGCCCGAGATGACAAAGCCGGCGATAGTAACGGAGTCCCCGGTGCCCACGCGCGCGCGGGTCGAGATATTGGCCAAGCGCTGAGCGCCCAAGACGGCCTCACTCGCACCCGTGAATGTCGTGGCCGTCGAACCAGACGTCACCACCACGGTGAGCCCTGACGTGTCGGGAGCGATCGTCGCAACAATGGATTGGCGGGCAGTCGTGATCGACATGCGGTTGTTGCCATCGAGGGAGCCTGAACCCCCGTCAGACGTGGTCGAGGTCTGGACGAGGACGAAAGCCTGACCAGACGCACTCACGATGCCGTAGACCGCAGAGGACGTGTTCGCGGCGGCGGCTTGGTAGGCACCGGCAGCGGATTGCGCCAGACCGGCGTCCGGCGAGCGCGTGCCACTCAAGACCGCGCCGCTGACGCCACTGACCAGACCCGTGATAGAGCCGTCCTCGGCAATCGTACCGGAAACCGAGACGGCCCCTTGCGTCAACTGGAAGGTGCCCAGATCGGACACCGAGAATCCCGTATTGCGCAGACCCGTCGAGCTGCCGGGGAGATAACCCAAGAACACGCCGGTGTTATCGCCCCGGAGGTAGATGGCGTAGTTACCCAGCGCGCCGCCCAACGAGCCGAAGTAGGTGCCGGCAAAACTACGGCGCACCACCGTGACTGCGGTTAAGCTGGAGGTCGCGGAACCCGCGGAATTAGTCACAACGACGTCGTAGTTGACGGAATCGGCAAACTGCAGATTGGCCAACTGCAGGGTGGCTCCGGTCGCTCCGCTGATCGCGACACCGCTCTTACGCCACTGGTAGGTGGGAGCAGGAGCGGCACTGGCGCTCACGCTCAGGGTCGTCGAACCGCCCACCACCACGGTGCGAGCCGCAGGCGAAGCCGTGATCACTGGGGCCGAAGCCGAGGCAACGACAGCGAGGGAGGCCAAGGAACTGAGGCCCCCGCCGACACCGTTGCTGATGAGCACGTCATAATTCCCAGAGTTGTTCGCTTGGACGTTCGCCAACGTCAGCGTGGAACTGATCGCCCCGGCAATCGCGATGCCGTTGAGGCGCCATTGGTAAGAGGGGGCAGGATAGCCGCCCGTTTCCACGGCAAACGTCACCGCAGAACCAGCCAACGCCGACTGCGCGCGGGGTTGGGTGACGAAGAAGGCGGGAGCGTTAACGTTCAGCACCGCAGCGGCAGAGGTCACGCTGCCCACGAGGTTGGTGACGGTGACGGAATAGCCGCCGGCCGCTACGGATTGAGCACCGGCGACGACCAAGGTCGACGAGGTCGCCCCGCTAATCGCCACTCCGTCTTTGCGCCATTGGTAACTGAAGGGGCCCGTGCCGGCGGCGGTGACGCTGAAATTACCCGTCTGGCCCCGGGCGATCGTACCGCCGATCGGCGATGCCGAGATCGTGGGTGAAGAGATGATCGTGAGGGCAAACGACTGCGTGGTGCTCACGCCGTTGCTGGCCGTGAGGGTCAAGGCCAACGGTGACGCTGAGCCATCGGGGGCCGTACCACTGAGCACACCGCTCGTCGCATTCAACGTCAGCCACGCCGGCAGGCCCGTCGCGGTAAACGTCGGCGCTGGCGAGCCCGACGCGGCGACGGTGAAGGTCGCGGCCTGCGTCGCATTGAACTGCGCAGTCGCTCCACTGGTGAAGATCGGAGGAACAATAAACGGCACTACAGTAAGGGCAAACGTCTGCGTGACCGGCGTGCCATTCGTCGCGGTGATCGTGATCGCGACGGGCGAGCCCGTGGTATCAGGGGCCGTGCCGCTCAGAACGCCGGTGGTGGCGTTGAGCGTCAGCCAAACCGGCAGACCGGTCGCCGTGAAGGTCGGGGCTGGATTACCCGTGGCGGCCACGGTAAACGTGCCGGCCTCCGTCGCCCGAAACTGTGCGGTAGCCAAGCTGGTGAACACCGGTGCGGCAATGACCGTGCTCAGTGTGGCGGCGTTCGACGTCCCATCCGGAGTGATGTAATTGGTGACGACAGCCCGGAACTGATCCGTGTGCATCGCCGTCGTGATCGCGGTAACGGTGAGCGTGGCAGTGGTCGCACCGCCATAGGTGGCGTCATTCGTGATATTCACGAAGCCCGTGGTGCCAGCGGGCTGGCGTTGCCATTGGAAGACCGTTGGCGTCGGGGAGCCTGTGGCCGCGACGGTAAACGTGGTGCTGCCACCGGGTGCAACGGCGACGCTAACGGGTTGCGTCGTGATCGTCGGTGCCGTCGTCGCACCGCTGCGACGAATCGTACGATTCTGGGAGTCGGCGATATAAAGGTTAGATGCACCGTCTACCGCGATACCGTTAGGTTGGTAGAACCGGGCACCAGAACCGGTGCCGTCCGTGGAGCCTGAGGAACCGGCCAGACCGGCCAGCGTGGTCACCTCACCCGCGACCGTGATCCGGCGAATGGTGTGACTGAACGTGTCGGCGACGTAGACCACACCCGTGCTGTCGACGGCGACGCCGTTGGGTTGGTTGAAACGCGCGACGGTGAGCGCTGCTCCGTTAGCCGAGCCAAACGATCCGGCCGTGCCCGCATACGTGCTCGTCACATTACCGGTAGAAATCTTGCGAATCGTCGCGTTGTTGGAATCCGCGACATACACATTGCCCGTCGAGTCGACTGCAATACCGGTGGGAAACGCAAAGCGAGACGCGCCCAAGGGACCATCGGCGCTCGCCCTGACACCAGCCGCTCCACCCGTCGTGGAAACGGTGCCGTTCTGCGAAATCCGACGAATGAGATGGTTATAAGTGTCAGAGACGTAAGCTGTGCCCGTGGTATCCACGGCGACACCAAGAGGGTAATTAAACCGGGCCGCAGCGCCGAGACCATCGATGGACCCAATACTCCCCC
>Ga0209550_10000467_pt1 | contig 38029 bp, 34 predicted proteins | sample LauGreSuBDMM15SN_2_FD_187567 | JGI IMG/M metagenome (GOLD analysis project Ga0209550, IMG submission 187567) | Freshwater lake microbial communities from Lake Michigan, USA - Su13.BD.MM15.SN (SPAdes) (version 5) | ecosystem: Environmental > Aquatic > Freshwater > Lake | place: Lake Michigan... | reverse complement strand
TATGTGGCTAAACTATTGGGCGGTGCAAATGTGCTTCAGGCTCAAAACGCCAATCACATTTTAGGATTACAACTAGCTAGCAATCAAGTGTTGGTTAGTTATCCGCATGAACTTGCTATTGTTGATGAGGGTATCCAAGCACAGATTTCAGAAGTTCGTTATCAACTAAATGTAATGGAATTAGAGATTAAAGTAGCAGATTCGATACTGACTATTTGGGCACCAGTAGGAAATTATGCCGTAGGGGCATTAATTCATATTGCTTTCCAAACCTATCGGATTACTTCGGCTGAGTAAGGCTTTCCTTTAAAATGAATTAAGCGATAGACATAGGCTTTTCTACACGCTTTGTTGTTTCTGCGAATGGTAATGGTATGGCTTAAATAAATCTGCTCAAATAAAGCGCCATAGGTTATTTTAGGGTCCGAATGCTGATCTGATAATACAATAGTGTACGCATTTTCACCAATTTTTAGTGGTTTTCTATGGGTATTTAACCATTCATACTGATGAATTTTATCAATAGGACCTAGTGCAATCAAGTCTAAATGCAGAGGCATTGCCACATAATAATCTAAGTGTGCTGCAGGAAACCAGTTATTGCTAATAATATGCGCCGCTTTAAATTTTGTTTTTGCATCAGCTTTACTGATTTCAGAAAATTGGGTTCGCAGTTTTTCCCAACCATACATATCTAGTGTGAAATCTCCTTTACCGAGGGTACGTTCGTTTTTGTCACCCATGGTTCCGGGATAGTTGTTAATTATACCAATGCCTACAAAAATAATGGTGATTAAAAGTGTGGCTGCTCCTAGTATAACCTTAGGTATTTTTAGCGATATATGGCTATATTTTTGAGAAAAATAAACCGCCGTAAGCAATATAATGCCGCTATAAGCAGGGCCCGTCCAATGGGGTAATACTTCTTTAAATACTGAAATTAGAGTGGCTAAAATAAGTAGTGGTAAACTACACCACAAGAGCAATTTAGTTTGAGATGGTTGAATGTCTAATTTTGATTGTATGGCGTGGTAACTAGCTTTTATAAAAGCCGGAAACAAAATGGGGCTTGTATAAATAAGTTGGCCTAACATAAATCGGCTAAAGGATAGTAGTGAAAAACCTCCACTGGCTACATCAACACGTTTGCTATGAAAGGTGTAGGTAATAAAGTGGTGGTCAATATTCCATTGAATAACGGGCCAGAAAAAAAGTAGAGTAATACAGCCAGAAATATAGAGCACAGGTTGTTTAAACCAATTTCGTGCATAAAAAAGCAAATAACCGAACAATCCGAACCATAAGAAAGCAGTATGAATTTTACACAACATGCCTAAGCCTGCAAAAAACCCGAAAAAGAGTAAATTTCGTTTGTTGTAAGCGTTAATTTGGTCTGTTTTGTTAAAGCGAAGTAAGCTGTATAAACAAGCCAACCAACAAACCATTTGCGGAGAATCGGGTAAAACAAATGTGCCCGCAATAATACTACCGTAAATGGTAGAGTTGTAAATAAGTGCGGCTAAAAAACCCGTTTGCTCGTCTTTTAGGTGTTTTCCGCACACATATATCAGCCAAGTGGCGATGGCACTACACACTATAGCTCCTAATCTGACAAAGAATACTTCGTCAATCTGTAAATTAAATGTACTTAGTCGTATGAGCCAACCCACCATGGGCGGGTGATCAAAGTAATTCCACTGCATACTTTGTGCATACATGCGGTAATATACCTCATCATTGCCAAGCCCAATGCTGTATGCCAAAAGCATGCGCATTAAGGATGCTAATGCGATTAAAACAAAAATTCGATTCCTGAAACTCAAGATTTACTTAAACGTGTAAAGGTAATTTGCCGAAAAATTCCAGAAAAAAACTAAACCAATAACTGCCATCTTTACCAAGTAGAAATTTCCTTTGATTTTTTTTAGTAATATAAATAATAGCAATGAGTTTATACCCAGCCCTACGATTGAAATTACCAGAAATTTTACAAATTGTTCGGTAGCAATGGGATTTTGGTTGTCAAATGTCCAGTATTTATTTAGGATAAAGTTATTAACCACTGCTATGCTGAAACCACAGGCATTAGCCACAAATTTATTAATTTTTACTTTTTCTTTTAACAACCAGGTAGTTCCAAAATCTAAACCCATTCCGGTAATTCCTACTAGTGCAAATTTAATAAGCTGGCTAGAAAAATAATAAGTCATAAGCTTGCTTGGCTAGATTTTTTTTGGGAGGGCTTGGTGTTTTCCCTCCATTTTGTAATTCCCTTTAGCGTGCTATCTGCAAGTTCTATGGCAGCAATTCCAGATAAACAGCCAATTATGGCTCCAACTAAAACATCTAACAGAAAATGTTGGCCTAAATATATACGTGAATATCCAACTATAGTTGCTACAGCAAGAATTTGAATCTGCCACTTACGATTTTTCATAAAAATTATAATTACGGTAGTAATTGCAAATACGGTTGCTGTGTGACCAGAAGGAAAACTATGCTGTGTTGCTATTTTAATCCCGTCGATAAATTGGGTATACTCTCCATTAGCGAAATATAATTTTGGTCGAGGTGTATCTACTAATCGTTTTAAAACCTGAGCAATTATTCCAGAAACTAGAAAGGCATAAAGCAAGCTCAATGCATATATTTTTTCTTTGTAAATAAATAATGCAAAGGCACTAATTATTAGCGCAATTTTCCCATCACCTAAATTGGTAATGAGAATAAAAAAGTAATCTAATGTGGGGTTATGAATGCTATTTAATAAGAAGAATGAAGTGGATTTTCCAAATATACATAAGAATACAAAACCCAAGAATATGAGTAAACTAGCTCCGTAGAAAAACAAACTGGAGTGTTTTATTTTATAAATAAAATCCATATAGCGTGAAACGCAATTTGCATACTGCATATAAACTAACTATTAAGATTAATTTAAGAAAATATATCCAAGTTTGGATAAAGTTTTTTAAATTTTAAGTAGATTGTTTACTAGACTAAGCCTTCAGCTAACACCACTACTTTATTTTCTTTTACTTCTACCAGACCACCTTTAATCGCGAAGGTTTGTGTTTCTTGGCCAGTACGCACCGTTACTTTGCCATCTTCTAAAGTAGATATTATGGGAGCATGGTCTTTTAATACTTCAAACGAGCCTAAAGTTCCCGGTACAGTTACCGAAGTGGCTTCACCTTGAAATATCAATTGATCGGGTGTATAGATTTCTACGATCATTATGCCTCAGCTTCTGCTAATAATTTTTTACCTTTTTCTTTAGCATCTTCAATAGTACCTACCAAGTTGAAAGCTGCTTCTGGATATTCATCAACTTCTCCATCCATAATCATGTTAAAGCCTTTGATGGTATCTTTAATATCAACCAATACACCTTTTAAGCCGGTAAATTGCTCAGCTACGTGGAACGGTTGCGACAAGAAACGTTGTACTTTACGAGCACGATACACTACCAATTTATCTTCTTCAGATAATTCGTCCATACCCAAGATGGCGATGATATCTTGCAACTCTTTGTAACGTTGTAAGATTTCTTTTACACGTTGAGCAGTATCGTAATGTTCGTTACCCAAAACCGCTGGGTTCAAAATACGTGAAGTAGAATCTAATGGATCTACCGCAGGATAAATACCCAACTCGGCAATTTTACGTGACAATACCGTGGTAGCATCTAAGTGGGCAAAGGTTGTTGCCGGTGCCGGATCTGTTAAATCATCTGCAGGCACGTAAACCGCTTGTACCGAAGTAATAGATCCTTTTTTAGTAGAAGTAATACGCTCTTGCATTAAACCCATTTCAGTAGCCAATGTTGGTTGGTATCCTACTGCCGATGGCATACGACCTAATAAAGCCGATACCTCAGAACCTGCTTGAGTGAAACGGAAAATGTTATCTACAAAGAACAAGATATCTTTTCCTTGTCCATCACCTTCACCATCACGGAAATATTCGGCAACAGTTAGTCCAGAAAGGGCTACACGTGCACGTGCACCTGGAGGCTCGTTCATTTGACCGAACACCAAGGTTGCTTTACTATCTTTTAATTTTTCTTTATCTACTTTATCTAAATCCCATCCGCCTTTTTCCATCGAATGTAAGAACTCGTCGCCATAGTTAATTACACCCGATTCGATAAACTCACGTAATAAATCGTTACCCTCACGAGTACGCTCACCCACACCGGCAAATACCGATAAACCAGCATATGCTTTCGCAATGTTGTTTACCAATTCCATAATTAATACGGTTTTACCTACTCCGGCACCACCAAACAAACCAATTTTACCCCCTTTAGCATAAGGCTCCAGCAAATCAATTACTTTAATACCGGTGAAAAGAACCTCAGTTTCGGTAGATAATTCATCGAATTTAGGCGGAGTGTTGTGAATAGGATAGCCACCTGCATTGTCCACAGCACCAATTCCATCAATGGCTTCACCCACTACATTAAACAACCTGCCTTTAATTTTATCGCCAATAGGCATTTTAATAGCCGAACCCGTATCTACAACTTCCATTCCTCGTACCAATCCGTCGGTAGAGTCCATCGCAATGGCACGTACCCGATCTTCACCTAAGTGTTGTTGAACTTCTAATACAATTTTTTGTCCGTTCTCTTTTTTAATCTCTAAGGCGTCGTAAATTTTTGGTAAGCTAGCATTGTTGCTGAAGCTAACGTCTACAACCGGACCGATAATTTGGGCAATTTTTCCTTTGTTTGGCATATAAATTCGATAAAATTTTAATCTATCAAGCGTTTAATAAGCATTTCTAATTTTGAATGCTTTTTCGGTCTGCAAAAATACATTTTATAGCCGAAAAGAAAAACAGCTAAACAAAGATTTTTTATAATCAATCAACTGTTAAAATTCTACTACTTTTGAGGTATGAAAAGAGTGCTAGTAACCGGTAGCAATGGCTTGTTGGGGCAAAAGCTTATTGATTTGGCTTTAGCTCAATCGGATATTAGTTTAATGGCTACTTCCAGCGGCTCAAATAGGCATCCGATAAAAGCTGGATATACCTATCAGGAACTGGATGTCTGTGATACTGCCGCCTTGCGTGCTGCCATTTTACAGCATCAACCACAAGCTATTATTCATACAGCAGCCATGACCAATGTAGATGCCTGCGAATCTAACCAAGAAGCCTGCGAAAAATTAAATGTTACAGCCGTTATATCTCTAGCAACCTTATGTCAAGAATTTAATATTCAACTCGTACACCTATCAACCGATTTTATTTTTGATGGCGCCGATGGTCCTTATACCGAAGACGCTAGCCCTAACCCTTTGAGTTTTTACGGCCAAAGCAAATGGAAAGCAGAGCAGGCAATTGTTTCCTCAGGCTGTACATACGCCATTTTGCGCACCATTATCGTGTACGGAGTAGCCGCAGAAATGAGCCGATCTAATATTGTGCTTTGGGCAAAAAATGCGCTCGAAAAAGGAGAAACCATTTCGGTAGTAAACGATCAGTGGCGCATGCCAACCCTGGCAGAAGATTTAGCGGCAGCCTGTTTGGCCGCCGTACAAAAAGAAGCGCAAGGTGTATTTCATGTATCGGGTAAAGACTTTATGAACATGGTAGAATTGGTACAACAAGTGGCCGATTTTTGGAATTTGGATAAAACACTTATTCGGCCTATTACCTCCTCATCGCTCAATCAGGAGGCAAAACGTCCGCCCAAAACAGGCTTTGTATTAGCTAAAGCCATTGCCCAACTCAATTATCAACCACACTCTTTTGTAGAAGGTTTAGCGCTAGTAGATGCGCAACTAAAGGCTTAAACACCTATATTTGATCCTCAAATTAAAAACATTATGGCAGTAGCAATTGGCCAAAAGGCCCCAGATTTCACCCTTTTTTCAAGCGATTTAAAAGAAGTTAGCTTGAGCGATTATGCAGGTAAAAAAGTAGTGATCCATTTCTTTCCTATGGCGTTTACCGGCGTATGTACCACGCAGTTGTGCACCATGAGAGATAGTTTTGGCTATTACGAAGGCTTAGGTGCCGAAGTGCTAGGCATCTCTGTAGATTCGCCATTTACCTTGGCTAAGTTTAAAGAAGATAATAAGTACCAATTTCCCTTGCTTTCCGATTTTAATAAAGAAGTTTCTCAAGCATACGGTGCGTATTACGATGAATTTGTATTCAATTTGAAAGGTGTTTCTAAACGAGCTGCATTTGTGGTAAACGGAAATCAAGAAATTATATACGCTGAAGTCTTAGAATCGGCTGGCGATTTGCCCGATTTTAATGCGATACGAACAATCATTCAGCAATAATTAGCGAAACACTTTGGTATTTTGATCGGATATGCTATTTTTGCAATCCGATTCGGAATGGACCTGTAGCTTAATTGGATAGAGCACCTGACTACGGATCAGGAGGTTAGGGGTTCGACTCCCTTCAGGTCCACTACCAAAAGCCTTTTCGTCCAACAACCGGAAAGGCTTTTAATTTTTTGCACTGTATGCCCATGCTTAATCTCGTACTATTTGGCCCTCCTGGCGCTGGTAAAGGAACTCAATCTCAAAATTTAATTGATAACTATCAATTGATTCACCTTTCTACAGGCGATTTATTGCGTAGTGAAATTACGCAGGGTACCGCTTTGGGTATGGAAGCCAAAAAGCTAATGGATCAAGGTATTTTAGTTCCAGATGAGGTGGTTATTGGTATGATTAGTAATAGGTTAGATAGTAATAAAGATGCCAAAGGATTTATTTTCGATGGTTTTCCTCGTACAGTTGCCCAAGCAGAAGCCTTAGATGCTTTGTTAGCTAGCAAACAATCAGCTATTACCGGAATGATTGCCTTAGAAGTATCCGATGATGAATTAGAGCGTCGTTTGTTATTAAGAGGAAAAGAATCGGGTCGTCCGGATGATGCCAATCCCGAAGTAATTCGCAAACGCATTGTGGAGTACAATACGAAAACTGCTCCGGTAGCTAATTTTTATAAAACACAAACCAAATTTTATAGCATTGCCGGTGTAGGTCAAATCGATGAAATTTTCGCTTCGCTTCGCCAGGTAATAGATACACTATAAATTCATAAAAAATAATAGAAGCGGATGGTAGCATAGCCTGCTTATCCGCTTTTTTTGTAAAAAAATAAAAAAATGTCGCAGGGTTCTAATTTCGTTGATTATGTAAAAATCTGTTGCCGTTCTGGTAAAGGAGGGGCAGGATCTGCGCATTTACACCGCGACATCAATACCTCTAAAGGTGGTCCTGATGGCGGCGATGGAGCCCGTGGTGGTCACATTGTGCTAAAAGGCAATGCCCAGCTTTGGACCTTGCTTCACTTAAAATATCGAAAACACGTAATTGCCGGCGATGGCGGAAACGGAGAGCCAGCTTTGCGCACCGGCAAAACCGGTAGAGACGATGTTTTGGAAGTACCCTTGGGAACCGTAGCCAAAAATGCCGAAACTGGGGAAGTATTATTTGAAATAACCGAAGATGGCGAAACTCAAATTTTAACCCACGGTGGCCGTGGAGGTTTAGGTAACTGGCATTTTAAGTCGGCCACGCAACAAACCCCACGCTTTGCACAACCCGGCGAACCGGGCAAAGAAGAGTGGATGATTTTGGAGTTAAAAGTATTGGCCGATGTGGGTTTGGTAGGTTTCCCTAATGCTGGAAAATCAACACTACTTTCGGTGGTTTCGGCTGCTAAGCCCGAAATTGCAGATTATGCCTTTACCACCTTGGTGCCAAACTTGGGTATCGTATCCTATCGCGAAAGTAAATCGTTTATTATGGCCGATATTCCCGGAATTATTGAGGGAGCATCGAAAGGTAAGGGCCTTGGATTTAGATTTTTGCGCCACATTGAGCGGAATGCCGTATTGTTATTTATGGTGCCGGCCGATACTAGCAGAAGCATTTCAGAGGAATACCAAATTTTACTCAACGAGTTAGAGGCCTATAATCCAGAGTTGATGCATAAGCCAAGGGTGCTAGCCATTACCAAGAGCGATTTGTTAGATGAGGAATTGACCCAAGAAATGGCCAAAGATTTACCTAAAATGCCATATCTCTTCATTTCATCGGTAGCTCAAAAAGGCATTACCGAATTGAAAGATTTGTTGTGGAAAGCCATCAATTCCTAGCAAAATCACCTACATTTACTTTGTATGAGAATAGCCATTAACGGTTTCGGAAGAATTGGACGTACTTTTTTGCGTGTAGCCCTGCAGCAGCCAAGTTTGCAGGTAGTGGCTATAAACGATTTGGCCGATCCGGAAACATTAGCGCATTTATTTAAATACGATTCGGTACACGGCGTTTTTGCTAGTGACGTAAAAGTGCAGGGTAATCACTTGCTTATAAATGGGCAAAAGGTGCAAATTTTCTCCGAAAAAAATCCCGAAAATTTAGCTTGGAAAGATTTAGCTATTGATTTGGTCATTGAATCTACCGGACAGTTTACCACACAAAAATTAGCCAATGCACACCTTTTAGCTGGCGCAAAACAAGTGCTTATTTCAGCGCCTTCGGCAGATAAAACCATACCCACTGTGGTGTTGGGCGTAAATGAAAAACAAACAGATTTTAGTGCCCCCATACTATCCAATGCTTCGTGTACCACCAATAATGTGGCATCCTTAATAAAGGTACTCGATGAGCATTGGGGCATTATAGATGGCTATATTACCACAGTCCACTCCATGACTAGCGATCAGAATTTACACGATGCGCCTCATAAAGATTTGCGAAGAGCCAGAGCAGCCTCTGCCTCTATTATCCCAACCACCACCGGAGCTGCCAAAGCCATTACTAACATTTTCCCACATTTAGAGGGTAAATTGGGTGGTGCAGGTATTCGAGTGCCGGTATTAAATGGTTCTTTAACCGATTTTACCTGCACCTTAACGAAGTCGGTTACGGTTGCCGAAATAAATGAAGCTTTCAAAAAAGCATCAAAAAATCAATTAAAAGGCATTTTAGCCTATACTGAAGATCCTATTGTATCGGTAGATATTTTAGATAATCCACATTCTTGTATTTTCGATGCCCAACTTACATCCGTAGTAGGGGGCTTGGTGAAAGTGGTAGGTTGGTACGACAATGAGGTTGGTTATTCGAATAGATTGGTAGAATTGGCCCTAAAATTAGCTCAATTAAGGAGCTAACTATATGATTCGTTTTGTTCAACCAGAAGATGTATTGCCTCTGCGGGCCGCCGTATTACGAAACGGCCAAAGACTCCCACAAGATTGTGTATTTGCTGGCGATACCGATTCCGAATCATTCCATGTAGGAGTTGAGCAAGATGGGCAGGTAGTTTGCGGGGCTAGTTTTTTGCCGCAAGCCCGTGAAGGATATCAAGGCAAGGGCTATCAATTAAGAGGTATGGCTACTTATCCTGAGCATCAAAGTAAGGGATTAGGATCGCAATTGGTTGGCTTTGCTCTAGCGCATTTACAACAAAATGCCGTAGATTATGTTTGGTGCAATGCCCGCGAAGCTGCCTTTCCGTTTTATCAAAACCTGGGCTTCAACTTTATTTCCGAAACCTTCGATATTCAGGGTATTGGCCCACATAAAGCCATGTATTTGCCCTTAAAATCAATAAAATAACTAATTTAGCGCCTTAATAAAATATACATGAAAACAGTAGATTCGTTTAATTTTTCAGGAAAGAAAGTCCTCATTCGAGTAGATTTTAATGTACCTCTTGATGAAAATTTTAATGTAACTGATGATAATCGCATTCAAGGTGCCTTGCCTACCATTACTAAAATTTTAAACGACGGCGGTTCTTTAATTTTAATGTCGCATTTAGGCAGACCAAAAGAAGGCCCTACTGCTACTTATTCTTTAAAGCACATTGTGGCTTATTTATCAAAAGTGTTAAACCGCCCGGTGTTGTTTGCCAACGATTGCATAGGCGCTTCTGCAGTAGAACAAGCCGCAAAACTCCAGCCACGGCAAGTATTGTTGCTCGAAAACCTTCGTTTTTACAAAGAAGAAGAAAAAGGAGATGTGGCCTTTGCTGAAAAATTAGCCGCTTTGGGAGATGTATACGTGAACGATGCCTTTGGTACGGCTCACCGAACACATGCTTCTACCTCCATTATTGCGCAATTTTTTCCGTATGCAAAATATTTTGGCTACCTCATGGCCGCCGAATTAGAAAATGCCGAAAAGGTGCTAAACAATCCAGAACGTCCGTTTACGGCCATAATGGGTGGTGCAAAAGTATCTGATAAAATTTTATTGATAGAGCAGTTACTGAATAAAGTAGATCACCTTATTATTGGAGGAGGTATGGCCTATACTTTTGTGAAAGCACAAGGTGGCCACATTGGCACCTCTATTTGCGAAGACGATAAATTGGATTTAGCCAATTTGCTCTTGAAAAAAGCAGTAGAAAAAGGAGTGAAAATCCATTTGCCCGTAGATACTTTAGTTGCTGATACCTTTTCAAATGAAGCCGCTACTCAAGTATGCGAAACTGCCGCAATTCCTACAGATTGGATGGGCTTAGATATTGGTCCGAAAACGGCCGAGCATTTTGCGGCAGTAATTAAGCACTCAAAAACCTTGCTTTGGAATGGCCCTATGGGTGTTTTTGAATTCGAAACTTTTGAAAAAGGAACCAAGGCTGTTGCCCTAGCGGTGGTAGAGGCTACCAAAGCAGGCGCTTTTTCTTTAATTGGTGGTGGCGATTCTGCAGCGGCTGTTTCTAAATTTAAGTTAACCGAAGAGGTAAGCTATGTTTCTACCGGTGGGGGCGCTCTTTTAGAATATATGGAAGGCAAAGAATTGCCGGGTGTAAAGGCAATTAATAGCTAGCCCTAGAAAATAATCCCACTTCATTAAAACCCGCTCAGGAATTGCCAGAGCGGGTTTTTTTGTGCCCGAGTGGGAAAAATAAAATGTGGAAAACTTTTTTGTGGGAGATTGTGGTAAAAAGTGGAGAAATTACATATTTTTACTCTTGCTAAAAACCACAAAAACCTACATGGCTCATTTTTTAGGAGAATTCGATTGTAAACTGGACGCCAAAGGCAGGCTCATGATTCCGGCTGGCTTGAAAAAGCAGTTGCCCGAAGCTGAGCGTGAAGGTTTGGTTATTAACCGTGGTTTTGAAAAGCACTTGGTAATGTATACTCGAAAAGAGTGGGAGGTGATTGTAGATGAGTTAGCCAAGTTAAATCCGTACGAAAAGAAAACTCGTGAATTCATTCGCTACTTTACCCGGGGTGCTTCAGAGCTTGGCTTAGATGCCGCCAATAGAGTGTTATTGCCAAAATCGTTATTAGAATACGGAGGTATTACCGGAGAGGTAGTGCTTTCTTGTCAGTTTAATAAAATTGAAATCTGGGCAAAAGATGCCTACGATTCTCAGTTAGATAACGAACCGGAAAACTTTGCTAACCTAGCCGAAGAAGTGATGGGCAATGCCGGAAGGAGGGCTGCAAATGACTGATTACCATGTTCCGGTAATGTTACAAGAATGCCTTGAAGGTTTGGCTATTCAACCTGATGGAATTTATGTGGATGTTACGTTTGGTGGTGGTGGTCATTCAAAAGCAATTCTAAAACAATTAGGTCTGAAAGGAAAACTACTAGCATTCGACCAAGACGAAGCAGCTCAACAAAATATTCCCTCCGACGAACGCTTTGAGTTTGTCGATCAAAATTTTCGCTATTTCAAAAACAACTGTCGTCTTCATGGAGCACTCCCTGCCGATGGTATTCTAGCCGATTTAGGTGTTTCTTCCCATCAATTTGATGAAGCAGATAGAGGATTCTCCATTCGCTTCGATGCGGATTTGGATATGCGTATGGATCGTTCGACTTCCCTAACGGCTAAAGAAGTATTAAATACCTATTCAGAAGAAGATTTACACCGCATTTTTGGCATGTACGGCGAATTGCACAATGCTAAAACGCTAGCTAAAACTATTGTTACCGCACGTTTAAATTCACCTATTAAAACCGTAAGTGAGTTAAAAGAGGCTATTTTCAAGCTCATTCCACGAGGTAAAGAAAATAAATATTTGGCTCAAGTGTTTCAGGCCTTGCGCATTGAGGTGAATCAAGAGTTAGAAGCTTTGCAAGAATTCTTAGAGCAATCTGTAGAAGTCTTACGATCTGGCGGTCGCTTAGTGGTCATGTCTTACCATTCCTTAGAAGATCGTTTGGTAAAGAACTTTATGGCCAAAGGAAAATTTAGAGGTGAAGTAGAAAAAGATTTTTTTGGCAATGAGCTAAAGCCTTTTGATGTGCTTACCCGTAAAGCGGTGGTAGCAAGTGCTGCTGAAATTGACCAAAATAGCAGAGCCAGAAGTGCAAAACTGCGTATCGCTGTAAAAAGATAAGCTATGGGAAATCGCTTTAAAAACGAACCGCTAGAAGAGCAAGAGTTATTTAAAACTCCCGAGGAAATATTACCTACTGAGCCAAAACCACAAGCCCCAAAGGGTTTTTTGGTCACCTTGTTTACAGAGGGGGTGGTTTCTAAAGAAGCTGTAACAGGCATGTTGCCTTTTATTGTATTTATAGCTTTTTTGGGTATGGCCTATATAGGCAACCGTCATTATGCAGAAAATAATATCCGCCATATTGGTGAACTAGGTAATGAAGTGAAGTTATTAAGTGCCGAGTACAAGGTGCTAAAAGCAGAATTGATGCTTAAAAGCACCAAATCGGAGATAGCAAAATTAGTAGACACACTGGGCATTGTAGAGCCGGTAGAACCACCCAAAAAGATTGTAGTTAAAGCCGCAAATGAGTAGCATTAGAACCGACATATTAGTAAGAGTGTATTTTGCATTTGGCCTTATTGTGCTTTTTGCGGCTGCAGTGCTATTTAAGCTTTTTCAAGTGCAGGTAATACAAGGTGCACATTGGCGTAAAGAAGCAAAAAGTTCGGCTACTCAATTTAAAACAGTAGAAGCTGTACGTGGCAATATTTATGGTGCAGACGGTAGTTTATTAGCCACCTCAGTTCCCGAGTACGAGATCCGGATGGATATGTGGTCTGACGGTATACAGGAAAACGATGTATTTGAAGAAAAGGTTGATTCACTAGCTAGTAGTCTAGCGATCTTTTTTAAAGATAGAACCGCTGCAGAATATGAACGCTATTTAAAAGATGCCCGTAAAGCTCGTCCCAAAAAACGTTATGTTTTAATCCAAAAAAACGTTTCGCATGCCGATATGTTGAAAATTAGAAAGTTCCCCATGTTTAACATGAAGAACAATGGTGCAGGATTTAGGGCCGAGCAAAGAAACAAACGAATTTTACCTTTTAAAGATTTAGCGCAAAGAACCATTGGTTATAAAAATGATAACGTGCAGCCAGTTGGCCTTGAAGGAGCTTACGGTAAGTACATCAATGGCGAATCGGGTAGACGTTTAATGTATAAAATTGCCGGTGGCTTTTGGGTGCCGGTAAATAATTCTAACGAAATTGAAACAAAAGATGGTGCTGATATTATTTCAACCATTGATATAGGTATACAAGATGTGGCACAAAGAGCCTTGCTTACACAATTAAAAAAGAGCGATGCCGACCACGGTTGTGTGATTTTGATGGAAGTAAATACGGGCGAAATTAGAGCTATTGCCAATTACACCAAAGCTAAAGACGGCACCTACAAAGAACTATTTAATTATGCTATTCGCGAAAGCCTAGACCCAGGTTCTACCTTCAAACTGGCATCCTATATGGCCTTATTAGAAGATAAAAAGGTAGATACCAATACGGTGGTAAATACGCCAAATGGCGGTTTCAAGGTATTTAATCATACCATTAAAGAATCTCACGGGTCGCTTGGTAGTATTACTGTAAAAAAAGCTTTTGAAGTGTCATCCAACGTGGCGGTATCTATGTTGGTGTATAATAATTACGCTAAAAATCCTAGTCAGTTTACCGATTACCTATATAAGTTTGGTTTAAACAAATCACTTGGTTTACAAATTCCGGGTGAGGGTATGCCTGTTATTAAAAATCCAAACAATCGTTCGTGGAGCGGAATGAGTGTAGCTCAAATGGCTTATGGCTATGAGATGAACCTTACTCCCTTGCAGATGCTGACTTTCTACAATTCGGTAGCCAATAACGGTAAATCTATTGCTCCGCTTTTTGTGCGTGAGATTAGACACTTGGGTGCTCCGATAGAAACATTTACTGCCCGTGTAATTAATGAGCAGATATGTAGCAAAGAAACAATAGGTAAGCTTAAAAAAATGTTGGAGGGTGTAGTAGAAGTTGGAACTGGCAGGGATGTGATTAAAAATCCATACTACAAAGTTGCAGGTAAAACTGGAACTGCACAAGTAGCCGATGGTGCACAAGGATATAAAGGTAAAAGGGCTTATCAGGCTTCTTTTTGCGGTTATTTTCCAGCAAACAAACCAAAATATTCGATGATTGTGGTAATAAATAATCCCAAGGGTGCTTATTACGCAGCCGTGGTAGCTGGTCCGGTATTTAGAGAAGTAGCCGATATGGTTTATGCGAACGATTTTCAAATGTTTAAACCTATAGCACAGCAGAAATTTACAGGCTCGGTAGCCCCATCGGTGAAAGCTGGTGATAGCGAAGCCACCCGTTATTTGACTCAAAAATTTGGAGCAGTTTATAGTCCTCAAACCAAAACTACAGCCGCTGATAGCGGAACTACCTACCGTGAAGGAGTGGTGCCCAATGTACAGGGTATGGGTTTAAGAGATGCTATGTTTTTAGTAGGGAATGCCGGTTTAAGGGTTGTGCCAAAAGGAACCGGAAAAGTTACCCGACAGTCAACAGCGCCTGGTGTAAAATTAGCCAAAGGCTCGGCCATTGTATTAGAATTAAACTAAATGAAAAAGTTAAGAGATCTTATTTATGGCGTATCCCTTCAACAGGTGGTTGGTTCAACCAATGTAGGGATTTCGGCTATTGCTTTTGACTCTCGTTTGGTAACACCAGGCACCTTGTTTATTGCCGTAAAAGGTACACAAACCGACGGGCACGATTACATAGATAAAGCTATTGCCTTGGGCGCAACAGCTATTCTTTGCGAAAACTTTCCAACTGCATTAGCAGCGGGTGTACATTATGTAAAAGTAGATCAATCGGCCAAAGCTTTGGGTACGGTTTCGGCCAATTTTTACGATAATCCATCTAGCAAATTAAAATTAGTAGGTATTACCGGAACCAATGGCAAAACCACCACGGCCACTTTATTATTTCAATTATTTAGAGAGTTAGGCTATAAGGTAGGTTTACTATCAACGGTACAAAATCAAATTAATCAGGAAATAATATCTGCTACCCATACTACTCCTGACCCCATAGCTTTAAATCAATTATTGCGTAAAATGGTGATCGCCGGCTGCGATTATTGCTTTATGGAAGTGAGTTCACATGCTGTAGCGCAATACCGTATTGAAGGTTTAGACTTTTCCGGAGGAGTATTTAGCAATTTAACGCACGATCATTTAGATTTCCACAAAACCTTCGACAGCTATTTAAAAGCAAAGAAAACCTTTTTTGATGGCCTACATAAAACAGCTTTTGCCTTAACCAATTTAGATGATAAAAATGGCTTGGTTATGTTACAAAATACCAAGGCACATTGCAAAACCTATAGTTTAAAACACTTAGCAGACTATCGTGCTAAAATTATGGAGAACCAATTCAACGGCTTGTTACTCCATATAGACGAAGAAGAAGTATGGTTTAAACTTGTTGGAAGCTTTAATGCCTATAACCTATTAGCCGTATATGCCACAGCGATGTTGCTCGATCAGGATAAATTAAAAGTACTAACCACGTTAAGCCGCTTAGAAGGCGCCGAAGGCAGATTCGACTATGTAATTGCTCCCAATGGAGTGGTTGGAATTGTAGATTATGCCCACACTCCAGATGCGGTAATCAATGTGTTAACTACCATTCGTGATATACGAAAGGGCACCGAACAGGTAATTACCATAATTGGTTGTGGTGGCGATAGAGATAAAACAAAACGCCCCATAATGGCTCAGGTAGCCTGCGATGGAAGTGATAAAGTAATACTTACTTCTGACAACCCTCGTTCCGAAAACCCCGAAGAAATTATTCGCGAAATGGAAGTAGGTGTATCGCCAAGTAACAAACGTAAAACGCTATCTATTACCGATCGTAGAGAAGCCATTAAAACGGCTTGCCATTTGGCACAACCCGGCGATATTATTTTGTTGGCCGGTAAAGGGCACGAAAAATATCAAGATATACAAGGGGTAAAACATCCTTTTGATGATAAAGAAATTTTAACCGATAATCTTAAGCTCCAAGACTAATGCTGTACTATTTATTCACTTGGTTAGATAAACTATACAATATTCCAGGAGCAGGCTTGTTCCAGTTTATTTCCTTCCGTACCGGTATGGCGGTTATTTTCTCTTTATTAATTACCACTGTATACGGCCGCAGATTAATTGATATGTTACGCAACAAGCAAGTAGGCGAAACTGTTCGAAATTTAGGTTTAGAGGGGCAAATTGAAAAGCAAGGTACTCCAACCATGGGCGGTATAATTATTCTATTAGGCATTTTAGTGCCTACCCTCTTATTTGCCAAAATTGATAATATATACGTCTTATTAATGCTGATTACTACCGTTTGGATGGGCGCTATTGGTTTTGTAGACGATTATATTAAAGTATTTAAGAAAGATAAAGAAGGCCTAGCAGGTAGATTTAAAATTATGGGTCAAGTTGGTTTAGCGCTCATTATTGGCTGGACTATGTATTTCCACCCCGATATTGTAGTTCGGGAACAAGTAACCAAACCGCAGGTACAAACCGCAGGTATTTCTAACCATCAAGTAGATGGGAAAACGGTGTATACCCGCGATGTAAAATCGACTTTAACCAATGTGCCTTTTTATAAAAATAACGAGTTCGACTATGCCAAGGTGCTCAAATTTATGGGCGATGGCTATCAGCGCTATGCGCTAATTGTATTTTTATTGGTAGTAATTGTAATTGTAACAGCAGTATCTAACGGAGCCAATATAACAGATGGTATAGATGGATTAGCTACAGGAACCTCAGCCATTGTTGGTATAACTTTAGCCGTTTTGGCCTATGTATCGGGTAATACTATTATAGCCAATTACCTAAACATTATGTACATCCCTAACTCTGCAGAGTTGGTCGTATTTGCCGGAGCCTTTGTGGGTGCTTGCGTAGGATTTTTATGGTACAACTCGTACCCGGCTCAAGTATTTATGGGCGATACCGGCAGTTTGGCCATAGGCGGAATTATAGCAGCCTTTGCCATTATGATTCGTAAAGAATTATTAATACCAATGCTTTGTGGGGTGTTTTTGGTTGAAAATCTATCTGTAATTATTCAAGTAAGTTGGTTTAAATACACCAAGCGTAAATATGGCATAGGTCGTAGAGTATTCTTGATGTCGCCTTTACACCACCATTACCAGAAAAAAGGCTACCACGAAGCTAAAATCGTAACCCGATTCTGGATTATGGGTATTCTGTTAGCCATTTTAACCATCGTAACCCTAAAACTACGCTAATGAGCCAAAAGCCTTATATCGCAATTTTGGGTGCTGGCGAAAGCGGTGTGGGAGCGGCATGTCTGGCTAAAAAGCAAGGCTACGAGGTATTTGTGTCAGATTTTGGCACCATTACACCAGCCTACAAGCAAGAACTAACAGCTTTGGCTATTGCTTTTGAGGAGAATCAGCATAGCGAAGAAAAAATACTAGCGGCTATCGAAGTCATTAAAAGTCCAGGTATATCCGATAAGGCACCTATAGTTATAAAATTAGCCGAAATGCAAATTCCTATTCTTTCTGAAATAGAGTTTGCTGCCCGGTATACCACAGCAAAATTAATTGCCATTACAGGTTCTAATGGTAAATCAACTACTACCATGCTTACCTACCATATTCTAAAAAATGCTGGTGTAAATGTTGGCCTGGGCGGCAATATTGGGCAAAGTTTTGCCCGCCAAGTGGCCAACCAAGAGGTAGACTACTATGTGCTAGAGATAAGCAGTTTTATGCTTGATAATATGTACGATTTTAAAGCTGATATCGCCGTATTGCTAAACATTACCCCCGATCATTTAGATCGATACGAATACAAGATGGAGAATTACGTGAATTCGAAATTCCGAATCATCCAAAACCAAACCGAGGCTGATGTATTTGTATACTGTGCCGACGATCCTGAAACATTGAGAGGCTTAGACCGCATGCAACCTCGAGCAAAAACCTATCCTTTTTCTATAGAAAAGGTTCAAGAACCAGGTGCTTACCTCCAAGAGGATCGCATCAAAATAAATTTACAACAAGCTAAAAAAACACCCTTTGATATGTTAATGACCGACCTAGCCCTTCAAGGCAAACATAATTTGTACAATTCAATGGCTTCGGGCATAGTGGCCAAAGTGTTGGATTTGCGCAACGAAACTATCCGTGAAAGCATGGGTAATTTTACCAATATGGAGCATCGGTTAGAGCATGTAGCTCGTATCTCGGGTATCAATTTTATAAATGATTCTAAAGCAACCAATGTGAACTCTACGTGGTATGCCTTAGAGAGTATGCCTACCGATGTGGTGCTTATTTTGGGTGGCGTTGATAAGGGCAATGATTACCATATGTTGAAAGATTTGGTAAAAGCCAAAGTAAAAGCTATTGTGTGCTTAGGAAAAGATAACAGCCGTATTCACGATGCCTTTGAAGATCACGTAGAGGTAATTGTAAATACATTTTCGGCAAATGAGGCTGCTCAAGTGGCCTACCATTTAGCCAAAAAGGGAGATACCGTTTTACTTTCTCCAGCATGTGCCAGCTTCGATTTGTTTAAAAATTATGAAGATAGAGGCAATCAGTTTAAGAAAGCGGTTAAAGATTTATAGTCAGTAATAGTTGAGAATATGATGGAGCAGATATTCAGCAAAGTAAAAGGCGACAGATGGATTTGGATTATTGTATTAATCCTTTCTATGTGGTCGGTATTGGCTGTATATTCAGCAACCGGAACCATTGCTTATAAAAAAGGCGTAGGTACTGAGGCCTATCTTTTTAAACACTTTGTATTTATTGTGGTAGGTATTGTTTTAATGTATTTCTCTCATTTATTAGACTATAAATATTATGCCGGAATATCTAAATTATTAATGGTAATAACCATTCCACTGCTTTTGTATACCCTTCTTTTCGGAGCCAATGTAAACGATGCTAGTCGTTGGGTAACCATCCCCATAATTAACCAAACTTTTCAAACTTCCGATTTAGCAAAATTGGCACTTATTACCTTTTTAGCTCGTACACTAACCCGTAAGCAAGAAAATATAAAAGATGTAAAAAAAGCTTTTATCCCTATTATGGGTTCGGTTTGTATCGTGTTTGTCTTAATTGCTTTAGCCAATTTATCTACCGCATTAATGCTATTTGGTGTAAGTATTTTATTGCTAATTATCGGCCGAATTAGTATTAAACAGATCTCCATTGTGTCTTTGGCAGGTATTGTTTTATTGGCCGCAGTCATGTTTTTAGGCCCTCGTAGAGAGACCTATTATTCACGTATACAAACCTATTTACATCCCGAAAAGGTAAAAAAAGACAAATCTTTTCAGGCAGATCAAGCAAAAATTGCTATAGCAACAGGAGGTTTATTTGGCAAAGGACCAGGTAATAGCATTCAGCGTAATGTATTGCCACACCCCTATTCTGATTTTGTGTTTGCCTTAATTATTGAAGAATACGGTGCTGTTGGAGGAGTTTTATTGGTATTGATCTATCTCGTTTTTTTATATCGATGCGTGTTGATTGTAACCCATAGTCCCAAGGCCTTTGGAGCTTTGCTAGCGGCAGGGCTTAGTTTCAGTTTAACCATACAAGCCTTCGCAAATATGGCCGTAGCCGTGGGCTTGGGTCCTGTAACCGGGGTGCCTTTGCCATTGGTAAGCATGGGAGGTACATCCATTCTATTTACAAGTGTGGCTTTCGGTATCATTTTAAGCGTAAGTCGCGATGTTGAAGAGCATAAATTAAAAGAGAAACAAAAAGTAGTAGTTGGTCAAGTCTAATATGAGCAAGCGAATTATCATAAGTGGTGGCGGTACCGGAGGACATATCTTTCCGGCTTTAGCTATTGCACAAGCTTTGCAAAAGATTGACGCAAAGATTGAGATATTGTTTGTGGGAGCACTTGGCCGAATGGAAATGGAAAAGATTCCAGCTGCTGGGTATAAAATTATTGGATTAGATATTGCTGGTATTCAACGCACTGCTATATGGAAAAATATCACCCTGCCATTTAAATTGCTAAAGAGCGTGTGGCATGCCCGTAACATTATTAAAGCCTTTAAACCCGATGCTGCAGTAGGTGTGGGTGGGTATGCATCTGGACCTTTATTGCTAGCAGCCAGAGGCATGGGAGTTCCATACCTTATTCAGGAGCAAAATTCCTATGCCGGACTTACCAATAAATGGTTAGGTAAGCAAGCTCAAAAAATATGTGTAGCTTTTGATGGAATGGAAGCCTATTTCCCTGCCGAAAAAATACTAGTAACGGGCAACCCGGTTCGTAAAGAATCGGTAGCCATTGAAGGTAAAAAAGCAGAAGCCGCCAAATTTTTCGGCTTAGATAGTACCAAAAAAACCATTTTACTTACCGGTGGAAGTTTAGGCGCCAGAACCTTAAACCAAGCGTTCTTAGCATCTTTAGACGCCTTGGTAGCAGCAGATGTGCAAGTAATTTGGCAAACCGGTAAGACGTATTTTAGCACCATTACCTCAAGCTTAGGTGCTAAATGCCCACAGCAAATAAAGGTAATGGAGTTTTTAAACCGCATGGATTTGGCCTATGCCTTAGCCGATGTGATTATTTCGAGGGCCGGAGCAGGAACCATTGCTGAATTGTGTTTGGTGAAAAAGCCGGTCATATTAGTTCCATCGCCAAACGTGGCAGAAGATCATCAAACCAAAAATGCCCATGCATTGGTAAAACACCATGCTGCACTCATGCTGAGCGATGCGCAAGCTTCAACAGACTTAATCCCAATGGTATTGTCCTTGCTAAGTAATGCGGATGAGTGTCATGCATTATCAGAAAACATTGGTCGTTTGGGCAAGCGTAATGCCGATGAGGTAATTGCCAAAGAAGTGCTAGTATTGGCTGTACATAGAAAGGAGGCCAATGATGTTTAATTCAATAAAACGAGTATACTTTATTGGTATTGGCGGAATTGGCATGAGTGCCTTGGCTCGGTATTTCCACCAAATGGGTTGCTTGGTTTGTGGTTACGATCGTACAGAAACCGAACTTACACATAGCTTACTAGCCGAAGGTATTAACATCATTTTTACCGATGATGAAAATTTAGTACCCATAAGTTTTCAAGAGCCCGTTGAAGAAACGCTCATAATTTATACCCCGGCTATACCTGCCGAGTCGTCTATTTTGAATTTCTTTAAGACCCAAGGCTTTGAACTTAAAAAACGTGCCGAGGTACTAGGAATAATTAGTGATGGGATGTTTTGTGTAGCCATTGCCGGTACTCACGGAAAAACAACTACCTCCAGCATGCTAGCGCATATACTTACCGCCTCAGGTAAAGATTGTTCGGCCTTTTTAGGCGGTATAGTAAGTAATTATAATAGCAATGTATTAGTTGGCACAAGCAATATTTTGGTGGTAGAAGCCGATGAATACGATCGTTCGTTTTTAACCCTGCATCCAAACATTGCGGTAATTACTTCTATGGATGCCGATCATTTAGATATTTATGGAGATTCGGAAAACTTAACAGAATCTTTCCAATTATTTGCTTCTCAGGTAAATCCTCAGGGAAAACTAATTACCAAATCGGGTTTAGCCGTAGTGGGCAATTACACCTATTCAACTAGCCAATCGGCTCAAATTGAAGCTCAACATGTACGCATCAGCCAAGGCCAATTCGTGTTCGATTTCGTTTCGCCCGAGCTTAATATTCCTAACATTACGCTTGGCTTACCAGGATTACATAATGTAGAAAATGCGCTAGCAGCTATTCAAGTAGCTCTATTGTTAGACTGTACTCCAGAACAAATAAAAGATGCTTTGGCAAGCTTTAAAGGGGTTAAACGCCGATTTGAGCTAGTGGTTAAAAACGATAAACATGTATATATAGACGATTATGCCCACCATCCGGAAGAATTAAAAGCCTGTATTACGGCCGTTAAAAGTTTATATCCAGATAAAAAACTAACTACAATTTTTCAGCCACATTTATTTAGCCGTACCCGCGATTTTGCCGATGGCTTTGCCGAAGCTCTAAGCATGAGCGATGCATTGTGGATGTTGGATATTTATCCGGCCAGAGAATTGCCCATTGAAGGGGTAAACGCTGAACTGATACTTCGTAAAACCACGCTTACTGACCGCCACCTTTTTACTAAAAATGAAGTATTGGCCCAAGTAAGAGCAAAAATGCCCGAGTTACTACTAACTGTTGGAGCTGGAGATATTGATACTCTTGTTGAACCACTAAAAAATATATTGAGCCATGATTAAGCGCATACCTTGGAAAGCTATTTTAACAGGATTTGCTTGGACTATTTGCCTAGCTGCTTTGGTGGTATTAATGAGTTTTATTGAGCACAAAAAACAAGAAGTAAGCTGTGTGAGCTTAAAAGTATTCATACCAGGCGAACAAAGTTTTGTAACCCGTAAAGAAGTAGAACGAATTATTTCGGGAGTAAATGGAGACATAAAAGGCAAAGCATTAAATACCATCAATAGCCAGGCCTTAGAAGATGCCTTAAAATCAAATCCGTTTATAAAGCAAGCTAAAGTATATGCCGATATGAATGGGGTAGTTTGGGTGCGCATTGAACAAAGGGAACCCCTCTTGCGGATTTTTAACTTAAAAAACCAAGATTACTACGTAGATAAAAACGGATACAAAATACCAGTAAGCCCCAATTTTACAGCCCAAGTAGTGGTAGCTACGGGTAATATTGGTGAAGATTTAGAAGCACGTGTAGCTATGTTAAAAACCCCAATAGGCAAAGAATTATTTAAAGTGGCTCAGTACTTGGCAAAAGATACACTCTGGAATAAACAGATAGAACAAATCTATGTAAATGCCGATTTAGATATTCAGTTGGTACCCCGTGTGGGCGATCAGCAAATTATTATTGGCACGGCCGACTCACTAGAAACAAAATTGAACAAATTGCTCGTTTTTTATAAACAAGCCATGCCTAAGCTAGGATGGAATACCTATAAAACCATCAATTTAAAATATAGTAAACAAATTATTTGTACCAAGAGTGGATTGTCAGCCAGCATCCAACACTTGCCTACCGATACCTTAAAAATAGATTCAGCTACAGTAAAAAACTAATAAATTAGAACAATCATGGAAAATAATGCTACAACAGCCAAAAATTCACCAATAGTCGTAGGCCTCGATATTGGTACCACTAAAATTTGCGCCATCGTTGGTCGTCGCAGCGAATTTGGTAAAATTGAAGTGCTAGGAATTGGTAAAGCCGATTCATCGGGAGTAACTCGGGGAGTGGTTTCGAACATTCAGAAAACCGTACAAGGCATTGTTGCCGCAATCGAAGACGCTAGCAGCCAATCTAAAGTAGAAATTATGGTGGTGAATGTAGGTATCGCCGGTCAACACATTAAGAGCTTGCAACATCGCGGAATCTTAACCCGAAAAGACTTAACTAGTGAAATCCAAAAATCAGATATCGATAAATTGGCGTCGGATATGTACAAATTGGTGATGCCTCCAGGGGAAGAAATTATCCATGTATTGCCGCAAGAATTTACAGTAGATAATGAACCAGGAATTAAAGACCCTATTGGGATGGCTGGCGTACGTTTAGAAGCTAATTTTCACATCATTTCAGGCCATGTAAGTGCGGTAAAAAATATTCTAAAATGCGTTGAGAATGCCAGTTTAGAAGTTGATAGCTTGGTATTAGAGCCGCTAGCTTCGGCTGAAGCGGTGTTAAGTGAAGAAGAAAAAGAAGCGGGTGTAGTATTGGTAGATATTGGCGGTGGAACAACAGATATTGCTATTTTCCATGAGGGCATTATCCGTCACACAGCTGTTATTCCGTTTGGTGGCAATAGCGTAACAGAAGATATTAGAGAGGGTTGTTCAGTTATGCGTAATCAGGCTGAATTACTTAAAACTCGTTTTGGTTCTGCTTTGGCTGAAGAGAACAAAGACAACGAGATTATTTGTGTACCCGGCTTAAAAGGTCGCGAACCAAAAGAAATTTCCGCAAAAAATTTAGCTTATGTTATTCAGGCTCGTATGGAAGAAATTATTGAACATGTGTATTACGAAATCAAATCATCTGGCTATGAGAAAAAACTCATTGCTGGGATTATTATTACCGGTGGCGGATCACAGTTGAAACACCTGCCCCAATTGGTAGAATATGTAACCGGTTTAGATTGTCGTGTAGGCTATCCAAATGAGCATTTGGCTAAAAATGAGGTACTGCCCAAAGCCACCTACGATTTGTTAAAAAGCCCTATGTATGCAACAAGTATCGGTTTATTAATAGATGGCGTTCAATCTGCTGCTGAAACATTAGAAGTGAAAACAATAACTTCTGCACAGACCAAGGTCGTTGTGGACTCTAAAGAGCAGAAATCTGATGGTAACTTATTTGAGCAGCTTTTCAGAAAGACCAAGAAATTTATTGAAGACGAGGTTGGTGAAGACACCATCAACGATAAAGATTACTTGAAATAATTATCCACACGAACGACATTTTTCCACAAATTAGGGAAATGTGGAAAACGTGCTGGTAAAATTGAGTAGTATTACCATAGGTAAACTTTGTTATTGTATACAAAAAAGAACTAAAACAGATAATATGCAGTTTGAAATGTTAAAAGAAAAATCATCTATTATTAAGGTGATTGGTGTAGGCGGCGGTGGTGGAAATGCCGTAAATCATATGTACCGTCAAGGCATTACTGGAGTAGATTTCATTATTTGTAATACCGATGCGCAAGCATTAGAACTAAGCCCTATCCCGAATAAAGTACAATTAGGCGCTAGTTTAACTGAAGGAATGGGGGCAGGCTCAATTCCAGAAGTGGGTAAAAATTCGGCTATAGAAAATATAGACGATATTAAAGAAATGTTAGGTGCCAATACCAAAATGTTATTTATTACCGCCGGAATGGGTGGTGGTACCGGAACAGGGGCAAGCCCAATTATAGCAAAGGCAGCAAAAGAATTAGATATTTTGGTGGTAGGTATAGTAACCACCCCCTTCTCATTCGAAGGAAAGCGTCGTAAAATGCAAGCCGAAGATGGCTTGGAAGAAATGAAAAAATACGTGGATTCATTCCTCGTAATTTCAAACGATCGTTTGCGTGAAATCTTTGGAAACCTAACCTTAGGCTCAGCATTTGGCCAAGCCGATGATATTTTAACCACGGCCGCTAAGGGCATTGCCGAGATTATTACCATACCAGGCTATATAAACGTCGACTTTAAAGATGTGCGTACCGTAATGAAAGATAGTGGCGTAGCCATTATGGGTAGTTATGCCGCAGAAGGCGACAATAGGGCTTTGAAAGCAGTAGAAGGAGCCTTGAATTCTCCTTTGTTAGAAGATAACGAAATTGAAGGTGCCCGTTACATTTTGTTAAACATTAGTTCTGGTGATAAAGAAGTTACCATGGACGAAGTAACGGTGATTACCGATTATATTCAACAAGAGGCTGGGTTATCTGCCGATCTTATTTGGGGTAATTGTACCGACGATAGCTTAGGCGATAAATTAGCCGTTACCATTATTGCTACCGGTTTTCAAACCATGGAAGAGCGTCAACAATCTCGAAGCCAAGCCATTAATTTTGCTCCCGATTTTGCAGTAGAAAACGCACCATTGGTAAAATCCGTAGAACATGTAAATACCTTTTTTGCAGCACCAGAACAACCTGCTGCCGAGGAAGTAGTAGAAGAGCAGGAATTGACTTCTAGTGTTCTCGACCTTTTTGCAGGAGTATCTTCTATTCCTGCCATAGAAAATGAAGGCTTACACCAAGAGGAGGTAGAAGAGCTGGTAATGTACCAAGTAACGCAGGAGCCTATGGTGGAAGAAACTGCAAGTACTACTGCCTTCGAGTTTGAACTCAAAGTAGAAGAAGCTGAATTGCCATTTGATGACTACAGCACGGCTGCCGAACCCGTGATTGAGGTCCACGAAGATGCAACCAAGACCGATGATTCGATAGATGAACAATTGCGTAAATCAAAAGAACGCATTATGCGCTTAAAAGATTTAAGCATGAAATTACGTAGTTCAAATGGTTTGCAAGAACTAGAAAATGAGCCAGCTTACAAGCGAAAGCAACTTTCATTAGACGATATACCTCATTCATCAGAATCTCAGGTATCTAGATTTACCCTATCAAGCGAAGAAGGAATTACAGAAATAAGACCAAACAATTCGTTCTTACACGATAACGTTGACTAAATAAGCAAGCTTTTGCTCCATGGCAGAAGCTCTTTTTTTACCTAAGCCGTTAGGCTATATGCAGAATAAATTGCGATTTAGATGCTTAAATCGTACATTTGTACTAATTTTCAAATCAAAATAGGATACATTGGATATTTTTCAAAAAATCTCGAAAAACATGGGCCCACTAGGGCAACACCAAAAAATGGCTCATGGATATTTCGCTTTCCCAAAATTAGAGGGTGAAATTGCACCACACATGAAATTTAGAGGCAAAGAACATTTAGTTTGGAGCCTTAATAATTATCTCGGATTAGCCAACCATCCGGAAGTACGCAAGGCCGATGCCGATGCAGCTGCCGAATTTGGTATGGCTTACCCAATGGGGGCCCGCATGATGTCGGGTAACTCCAACAACCACGAGGCTTTAGAACAACAATTGGCCGAATTTGTAGGTAAAGAAGACGCTTTCTTGTTAAACTATGGATATCAAGGAATTATGTCGGCTATTGATGCTTTGGTGGATAGAAACGATGTAATTGTATACGATGCAGAATCGCATGCTTGTATTATTGACGGATTGCGCATGCATTTAGGCAAACGTTTTGTATATCAGCATAACAATATTGATAGCTGCCGCAAACAACTAGAACGAGCCACTAAATTAGTAGAACAAAGCGGCGGAGGTATTTTAGTTATAACCGAAGGCGTTTTCGGTATGTCTGGAGCACAGGGTAAATTAAAAGAGATTGTTGATCTTAAAAAAGACTTTAATTTTCGTTTATTAGTTGACGATGCACACGGCTTTGGTACCATGGGGCCAACTGGTGCCGGTACCCACGAAGAGCAGGATTGTATTGAGGGTGTAGATGTGTACTTTGCAACCTTTGCAAAATCAATGGCGGGTATTGGCGCTTTTGTAGCCTCTACCGAAGAAATTACCAATTACCTGCGTTACAATATGCGCTCACAAACCTTTGCAAAAGCTTTGCCTATGCCCATGGTAGTAGGTTTGCTTAAGCGTTTAGAATTGCTAAAAACTAAACCCGAGCTAAGAGAAAAATTATGGACCATTGCTACTACCCTACAAAAAGGGTTAAAAGAGCGTGGTTTTGATATTGGTGTCACCAATACCATGGTTACTCCCGTGTTTTTAAAAGGTGAACTTTCAGAAGCAACTGGCATTACCATGGACTTGCGTGAAAATTTTGGTATTTTCTGCTCTATTGTAATGTATCCAGTAATTCCGAAAGGATTAATCGAATTACGCATCATACCAACAGCGATACATACACTAGAAGATGTGAACAGAACCCTCGACGCTTTTAGCATTGTAGGAGAACGCCTAAAAAATGGTGCTTATGGAGAACAAAAATCAGTAACAGCGTAAAAAAAAGAAAAAAATGACAAAGCCCTCCGATAGCCATTGGAGGGCTTTTTTTTGATTTAATATCCAATTAACTAATTGATAAACAGTTACTTAACTATTAAGATTTTTCTTTTTTTGTGGACAGCTATTTAAAATGTGGAAAAAAACGTTCGAAAACAGCGATTTTATTTGTTTATTCTATTTTTTTTCCCAAAAAAAGAATCTACATTAGCTATACGTTATTACACAGTAACCTTATTAAACAAACTTTAAAGTAACAAAAAATGAAAAAATTTAACGAATTCAAAGCTTTAGTAGCATCCTTAGAAGGTGATGCAGACAAATTTTACAACAAAGGTAACAGCGCTGCTGGTACTCGTGTACGTAAAGGAATGCAAGATTTGAAAAACTTAGCACAAGCTATCCGTTTAGAAGTTCAAGCTACCAAAAACAAAGCTTAATTTTAAGTTTCTAAAACACAAAAAAGCCCCCGAAATTCGGGGGCTTTTTTGTTTGTAGTCCGTTTAGCTTATGTTAGTTGAGACAATTCTTTGTTTAGTTCTTCTCGAGTTTTAGCACTTACTGGTACCAAAGGCAAGCGAACGGTATCGCCACATACTTCCAATGTTTTTAAGGCTGCTTTTACTCCGGCCGGATTACCCTCTACAAAACACAGATTCGTAAAATCAATCAATTTATAATGTAAAGGCTGTGCTTCAGTAAACTTACCAGCTAGGCACAAACGTACCATGCTCGAAAAAATATTAGGAACAGCATTACCTACTACCGAAATTACACCAACGGCACCCAAAGCAATCATGGGTAACGTAATAGGGTCATCGCCAGAAATTAATAAAAAGCCTTCCGGTTTCTCTTTTGCTAGTTTATTAAACTGATCGAAATTGCCAGAGGCTTCCTTTACTGCTACAATATTCTTAAAATCATTGGCTAAACGCAATACCGTATCGGCACTCATCATGCTACCCGTTCTGCCCGGTACATTGTACAAGATAATAGGTAGCGGAGAAGCCGCTGAAATGGCCTTATAATGCTGATAAATACCCTCTTGAGTGGGTTTGTTGTAGTAAGGGCTTACCGATAAAATGGCGTCAAAACCTTCGCTATCGAAATGTTTAAAGCTATCTACAACCTCTTGCGTATTATTCCCACCAATGCCGGCTACTAAACCTACTCGGCCATTCACGGTTTCTTTGGTAAACTTCCAAATAGCGTTTTTCTCTTCCTTATTTAAGGTAGCCGTTTCGCCGGTAGTACCTAAAGAAACCAAGTATTCTATGCCACCCAAAATGGTGTGGTTAATTAAGTTTTTTAAACCATCGAAATCCACCGATCCGTCGGTATTAAATGGAGTAACCAAGGCAACGCCTGTACCGTGTAGTTTATTCATTTTGTTGAGTTTAGCTTCGCAAATTACACATTTTACGATTTAAAAGGGTTATTATGCAAGCATAGCCAGTAAATCTTCATCAGAAATAATAGGAATGCCTAATTTTTGTGCTTTTTCTAATTTAGCCGGCCCCATATTGGCTCCTGCAACTACATAGCTTAGTTTGACAGAAATACTGCTTAGTATTTTTCCGCCGTACGATTCAATAAGCTCTTTTAACTCTTCCCGACTATGGTTTTCAAATACGCCAGAGATGATAAAACTTTTGCCTTCTAGTTGCGTTCCAGCCAATACAACTTCTTTAAATTCGCTTTCGAATCGTAGGCCGTAGCTTTTCAATAAATTAAGTTGATGAATATGCTCCGGATTGGCAAAATAGCGCTGCACACTTTCGGCAATACGTTCGCCAATTTCATCTACCGCAACCAATTCTTCTAAAGAAGCATTTATGAGCATATCAATAGTTCTAAAATGTGCAACCAATTTTTTGGCTACCGTTTCGCCCACAAAGCGAATACCTAAACCAAATAACACTTTTTCAAAAGGCATTTGTTTAGAGCCCTCAATACCAGCCAACATGTTTTCGATAGATTTTTCACCAAAACGTTCTAAGGTTTTAAGCTGATCCCGTTTTTGGTATAGGGTATACAAATCTGAAATTTGCGTTAAAAATCCTTGTTTGTAGAAGTGGTCAATGGTTTCGTCACCCAATCCATCTATATTCATGGCTTTTCGGCCAATAAAGTGCTGTACACGTCCTACTATTTGTGGCCCACAACCTTCATCGTTGGGGCAATAAAACGCTACTTCTCCTTCTTCTCTAACTAGCGGAGTATTGCATTCGGGGCAGTTGCTGGGGTAAATTACCGGCTGTGCATCTAACTTGCGCTTGCTCGTGTTTATCGAAATAATTTTTGGGATAATTTCACCTCCTTTCTCTACCAGTACAGTATCGCCAAGGTGTAAATCGAGGCGCTCAATTTCGTTGGCATTGTGTAATGTGGCTCTTTTTACGGTAGTTCCTGCCAATAATACTGGCTTTAAATTAGCCACGGGTGTTACCGCTCCGGTACGCCCTACTTGGTAGCTTACGTGCTCTAAAATGGTTTCAACTTCTTGCGCTTTGTATTTATAGGCTATGGCCCATCTAGGCGATTTGGCCGTAAAGCCTAATTCTTCTTGTTGAGCGTATTGATTTACTTTGAGTACAATGCCATCAATATCGTAACCTAAATCAAAGCGTTTGGTATCCCAATGGGCAATAAAAGCCAAAACTTGGTCAATATCTGTGCAAAGCGTATTATGTTCGCAGGTATGAAAGCCCCATGTTTTTACGGCTTTCAGACTATCCCAATGGCTAGCGTATAAGCGCCTATCGGTATATAAAAAGTATAAAAAGCAATCGAGCGGACGTTTGGCTACTTCCCCGGAATCTTGTAATTTGAGTGTGCCGGCGGCAAAATTTCGCGGATTGGCATAGGGAGTTTCCTCGTTTTCTCTCCGTTCTTCATTTAAGCGATCAAAAGCCTGGCGATGCATAAACACCTCTCCTCTAATTTCAAAACTTTCTGGGTAACCGCTGCCATTTAATTGGTGCGGAATGGTGCGTATGGTTTTCGCATTGGTGGTTACGTCGTCGCCTTTTGTGCCATCGCCACGGGTTACGGCACGTACTAATTTACCCTGTTCATAGGTTAAGCTGATGGAAAGTCCATCAAATTTAAGTTCACATACGTACTCAAAATTATTGCCAATGGCTTTACGAATGCGTTCGTCAAAATCACGCAGATCCTGTTCGTTATAGGTATTACCCAATGAGAGCATGGGCCATTTATGGGCTACTGTTTTAAATTCTTTGGTTATTTGTCCGCCTACTTTTTGGGTGGGCGAATCGAGATGTACAAATTCTGGATGTGCCTTTTCAAGATCTGTTAGTTCCGCTAATTTCTGGTCAAACTCAAAATCAGAAATACTGGGTTGCGCCAATACATAATAACGGTAATTATGTTCGTTAAGTTCGCCCACAAGGGCATCAATTCGGTCTTTAATGGCAAAAAGCGACATGAAACGAAGATACGGTATTACTGTTTTGTTTCGAGGGCTAAAGCGCCAGAAATTTCAGTAAAAATTTCGAAATATATTGGCGCTAACTCAGCTTGATAGGTCACTAATACTTCGGTAATTTGCTCTTGTTCGGCTTGGTTTAATGCTTCTGGCCATAAACGCAGGCAAATACGGTGGAGGGCGTAAGCTATTTTTTCAGTTTCCCGGTAACTAGTTAGGTAGGCACTGCTGCAAAACCGTTCAAAAAAAAGTATGAATGGTTGTGTGTCTTTAATATTATTTAAGGTTAAGAAAGCGCTTATTTTTTGGAGAGTGCAAGCACCTAATTTGTCGTAAAAGTCTTCAGTATTAACTTTATTATTTTTTAATAACAAGCCATCTAATAGCAGTTCGAGGCTAATATGAGCTAAAAAATATGCTTTTATTGGACTATTTTGTAAGATTTGACGCAATTTGCTGCTTAATACACGGCTATGTGTGGTAAAAAAATCAGAATTATGAAAATGCTTATCAACAGCTAAATGCCGATTCCATCCTTTTAAAATAGCGTTCAGCTCGGCATCGTTTTCAAATACATGTGGATTTTTCTGCGGATACAATTTCCATTCTTTTTGAGCATTGGCGGTTAAATCGGGCAATAGAGTTCCTAAAACCGTATAGGCATCGCTAGTTTGGTCGAAATAATAATGCGATAAAAAGTTCATTTTCTGTATTAAATGTACGCAAAACGCATCATTTTTTGCCAAGGGCAGTGCATTTAGCCAATTCTATTATCTTTGTTTTCTTCAACACTTTAAAAAGATGAATTTTATTGACGAATTACGTTGGCGTGGCATGCTCCACGATATAATGCCTGGAGCAGAAGAGCAATTGAGTAAAGAGCTTACGGCGGGTTATATTGGCTTCGACCCAACGGCCGATTCTTTGCATGTGGGCCATTTAACTCAAATTATGACCTTAATTCATTTTCAACGTGCCGGCCATAAACCGGTAGTGTTAGTAGGTGGGGCAACGGGCATGGTGGGCGATCCTTCGGGAAAATCTGCCGAGCGTAATTTACTTTCGGCAGACATCTTAAACCACAATGTTGCCTGCTTAGAAAGGCAATTGAAAAAATTCTTAGATTTTGATTCGGGAGCCAATAGCGCCATCATGGTAAATAATTACGATTGGTTTAAAAACTTTAGTTTTTTAGATTTTATTCGCGATGTGGGTAAACACCTTACCGTGAATTATATGATGGCCAAAGATTCGGTAAAAAAACGCTTAGAAGGAGATACCGGTATGTCGTTTACCGAGTTTAGCTACCAATTGGTGCAGGGCTACGATTTCTATTATTTATGGAAAGAGCAAAATTGCTTGGTGCAAATGGGCGGCTCCGATCAGTGGGGCAATATGGTAACTGGTACCGAATTAATTCGCCGTAAAGCCGGTGGTACAGCTTTTGCCATTACTACGCAATTAATTAAGAAGGCCGATGGCACTAAATTTGGCAAAACCGAAGAAGGTGCCGTTTGGTTAGATTCGGTTAAAACATCGCCTTTTAAATTTTACCAGTTTTGGTTAAATACCAGCGATGACGATGCCAAAACCTGGATTCGCATATTTACCTTAAAAACCCAACCCGAAATTGAAGGTTTAGAAAAAGAGCATAATGAAGCTCCGCACTTGCGTATTCTGCAAAAAGCCTTGGCCGAAGAAATTACTACCCGTGCCCATGGCGAAGCAGCTTTGCAAACGGCTTTAAAAACTACCGATTTCTTGTTTGGTAACGGTTCTCTAGACTTTTTAAGAGAACTTTCTAACGAAGCTGTATTGGATGTGTTTGAAGGTATTCCTCAATTTACCATTGCTAAATCGGTATTGGCGGCAGGTGTTTCTTTTAGCGATATCTTAGCTGAGTATACCGCGGTTTTTCCCTCAAAAGGGGAGGCTCGTAAAATGATTCAGGGTGGTGGAGTTGCACTTAATAAAGAAAAAATGGAAGACCCAACTCAGTTAATTACCACTGATAACTTGGTGAACGATGGGTTTTTAGTCGTGCAAAAAGGAAAGAAAAACTACTTTTTAATTCGTGCCGAATAGGTTTATTGAATCAATAAATTACAACCTCTAATATCGCTGGCATCAAAACGGCCCAATACTTCAAATTGGTTAGGTCCGCTTAGTTTGCCTAGATCTTGCGTAGCTATAAAGGAGCAAGAATGCACATTGGCTAAATCTATGATGTTAATGCCGCCCGATTTTCCCGGAGCTATTTGTGTGAGCGGGTCGTTGGTATCGCGAATGTACACCTGCATCCAAGGCGGACAGCTAAAAACTCCTTGTCCTTTAGAATAGGCTTGAGATAGTAATTCGGTCATACCGTATTCGGAGTGGATGCTTGCTACGCCAAAACCTGAACATAATTCTTGGTGTAGTTCTTCGCGAATGAGTTCTTTTCGTTTACCTTTCATCCCACCGGTTTCCATCACAATAAGTTCGGGGAAATTGATGGAAAATTGTTCTACAAAATCGAGTAGGGCATAGGTAACCCCTAATAAAATAGTGGGCTTACCTAATTTTTTTAGGGTTTCTAATGTTTCAAAAAGCTCTTTATGGTTATGTAGATAATAGCCACTGCCTGCTTGCGCTTGCTGTAGTAAATCATCAATCATATAAATTAATGAAGAGCCTTCCCGTTCGGCATATGATGGGAGTAGGGCTAGTAAAGTGTATTGCGAAATATCGCCATAAAAAAGGTTAAAAGCTGTGCTATAGCTTTCTTGATATACACTAACATCTTGCACCCAATGTTTACTTGGTTCCATGCCTGTAGTGCCCGAACTGGTAAATAGTTGTTCCACCTTTCCCGGGATTCTTACTTCATGTTGTTTGAAAAATGCAATGGGTAAAAACGGAATTTGTGCTACCCGATCAACCTTAGTAGGGGCTATGCCCAAATGTTTAATAAAGCTTTTGTATAAAGGGTTGTGAGCGGCCTGATACTGAAAAACCTCTAAAGCCTTCTGTTCAAAGCCGTAGAGGTTTTTGATTGTAAAAATATCTTTAGTTGGGCTGTTGTTCACAGCACAAAGATACAATTTGAGGACTTATCGTCTTCTTTTTCCGAATGCTTCTTTAAAATAAGCCCCTGCCAAGGCCGATACGCCGGCAACCAAACCACCAAGCGTAGCAGTTAGTAGTACCAGCAGCAACCAAGGCATGCCTTTTTCAGAAGAGGTAAGTACTTGGCTTACACGGTTAGCCAATAAATTTTCGTTGGGCAGGGTATGTAGTAAAGCCATGCAGGCCCACAGAATAAAAATGGCGCTAAAGCCGTTTCCGAAAGATTTGCTGGGCTTATTGCCCATCCAGGCGGCTAGGATAAATGCTATGGGAGTAATAACCCACCAGGGTAAGAAAAATTGAGCAATTAAGCTGAGTACTAATATGAGGATAAATAGCATGTTTTCTCTTTTTTAAATTATTTTTTTGTGAATTTCCACGTAGCTATAATGCGATCGGAGGCTTGTTTCGTATGGCGTAGGTAAACCAATTCGTTCAGCTTGCCATCGGCCCAGGTATCTACCATATCGTCGTAGTAAAAACTACCCGGGTTGCCCGATTCGCCACCAGGGTAAACGCCATAGGCTTTTAAATCTTTACCCAAGGCTACAATCATTCTCCACGAAGGACCATTGCTTTCGCTGGTAGCATTTACCGAGGTTTTAGAGCCGCCGGTAAATAAAGTTTTAGAACCAAATGCAGCAATTTTTGCTAAATGCGGTACATGAGTATGTTTTACTATTCCCCATTGCCATTGCGTGCCTTGAGGGCCATATGCTTTTGTTAAGCTGTCTACGGCGAATTTAAAGGCAGCGGTAACCAACTCATTTTTGGTTTCTTTTTGTGGTGTGTTTGCCTTGTCAAACCACTTTGAATCAGATTCGTTTAGTAGTAATTCTACGGTTCTATCTCTCGACGGGTAGCGCATTATGTTTTGTTGATTGCCAAATTCATCGGCCCAAATTTCTTTAGCTAGTTGTTTTTGCCAAATCTCGAAGATACTGGCACCCACTTCGGTAGCATCGTAAAACTTATTCCATGTACTTACAACTGCAAATGCTTTTTTCTCTGCAGCACTCAGTGTTTGGACGTTTACACTGGCACTTAGGTTAGCCAATACATTTTCGGCAAAAACGCTGTAATTATCGTTTTGTAAAGCACGCAAACTGTCGGCGGTAGCTTTAGTCATTACAGCTAAGCGTTTGTTTATGCGGTGTGCACGTTCGTAACCCGAAAATTCCCAATGCAAATAATACGGATAGCTAGGATCGGCGGAAAATTGATTGGCCGAACTCACAAAACCCCGTGGCGGATTTTTAACCGTTGGATTTTGCTCTGACGGAATACGTCCATGCCATTCATCGTTCGGGTTATTTCCATCTAATAAGAACTTACCCTGACCTTTCCATTTTAGTGGAAAATAGCCGTTGGGAGTAATAGCAATATCGTTATCCATACTAGCAAAAACAAAATTTTGAGCCGGAGCAGTATAATAGGTTAATGCTTTACGGTAATCGTCATAATTACTAGCCTTGTTTAGCATATAAAAGGTTTTTACATCGTTAGAGCCATCGTGGGCAATCCAACGTAAGGCGTAACCGGCCGGAATGTTATCTGCTTTGCTAAATTTCTCAGGTTTCTGATTTTCTAAGTATACAACTGGTCCATGATGTGTATAGAATACCGTATCCGTAATGGTTTCACTGCCTCTTACTTGTATGGTTTCTATCCGCGGTGTAGTGGCTTTCCATTGGTTATTGTATAGGTATTCTTTATGGCTTTGGTCTTTAAAGCTGATTTTATACCAATCTAACACATCGGAACCTACATTGGTTACACCCCAAGCTACTTTGCTGTTAAAACCGATAATTACGCCTGGTGCACCCGGAATGGATACGCCATATACGTTCATATCTTTAGTTACCAATTGCACTTGGTACCAAATGGAAGGCAAGGTGAGGTCTAAATGCGGATCGTTTTCTAACATGGGTAGGCCGGTACTGGTTTTTGAACCCGATACCGCCCAGTTGTTGCTTCCAATAACTTCATCTTTTTCTTTGGTTTTTATGCCATCGGTAGCAGTAGGTTCTGTGGTGGTGGTAGCCGAAGGAACTGGCACTTTTTTGAAGTTCCAAGCGGTCCCATTCGGTATAATCGGATCTTCACGTAAGGGATAATCAGGAAAAAGGTCTTTAACTATATCTGGGCCATATTTTTCTAAAATATTAGTCATGTAAAATTCATTGGAACTACTGGCCAAGGTAGCCGACATTAGTTTTAAGAGATAAGCCGAGTTAATGGGTGTCCATTCTTCGGGTGCATAATCCAATAATTTAAATTCAATCGGATAATCGCCTGGTTTTAAAGAATGAATGTAGGCATTCACTCCCTCGGCATAGGCATTCATCAATTCGGCTACTTCTGGGTCTTGCATCATGGTCTTCACCATATTTTCGGCACCAAAGCCCATGCCCATTCTACGCTGAAAACGGTCTATTTCTATAGCTTTTGGTCCAATTACTTCGGCCAAACGGCCCGAAGCAAAACGGGTTTGAAAATCCATTTGCCACAAACGGTCTTTAGCCGTTAAATAGCCTTGGGTAAAGTATACATCGTGGTTGTTTTCTGCAAAAATATGCGGTATACGTTGATCGTCGAATTGTACGGTAACTTCTCCCTTAAGTCCGGCTAAAGAGAGAGCATTTTCGGTAGCTGTATTTTTTGATTCGGCATTTTTCCAGAATCCTTGAAAAGGATCGAGGAATTTACCTAAGGGAGGTACAGCTCCCCATTTGTGGTTTAAACTCCAAGTAAGTGCCAAGGCAAGTACCGCAGTAAACAGAAATTTCAACATTTTCATACGTATTGGCTAGTTTTTTGTGAATTGGTTTTTAACGATTTAAATGTAAGTATTTTTTAAACAAACAAGGCCTAGTATGAGGTTTAAAGTACTTTAGGCCTATTTTTAATGATAATAGATGACAGTGGTACCCATTTCAATTGTGAATTAAGCGCAAAAAAATATTTGTTATGTATGAAATTAGTATTAAGTTTATATTTGATTTATAAAAATCAAACCAAATTATAACTTAAAAATTATCACTATGCGTAAAATTTTTACCCAATTTGCAGGTGCATTCATTATGCTCCTGTTATCGGTATCTACGTTAATGGCGCAAAGCGTTACCATTAGCGGTACTGTTACCGACAAATCAAGCAAAGAAACCCTACCGGGAGTTTCTGTTACCGTAAAAGGTAAAACTATTGGTGCTTCTACTAATGGTTCTGGTAAATTCAGCTTTACTACTACACAAAACACTCCATTTACCGTAGTAGTTTCTTATTTAGGCTACAAATCTGTAGAAGCTACTGTTAATAGTGCTTCTAGTAGCTTAAACATCGAATTAGAGGCACAAGCTGTTCTTGGTCAAGAAGTAGTTGTGGCTGCTTCTCGTACACCAGAAAAAATCTTGGAGTCGCCAGTGTCTATTGAGCGGTTAAGTGCTGCTGCTATTAAAGAAAGCGGAAACAACTCGTTTTACGATGCTTTGGCTAACCTTAAAGGTGTAGAGAGTAGCTCTCAGTCTTTAACCTTCCGTTCTATCAATACCCGTGGTTTCAACTCAAACGGTAACGTTCGTGTAAACCAAATTACCGA
>Ga0209550_10000465_pt1 | contig 38061 bp, 38 predicted proteins | sample LauGreSuBDMM15SN_2_FD_187567 | JGI IMG/M metagenome (GOLD analysis project Ga0209550, IMG submission 187567) | Freshwater lake microbial communities from Lake Michigan, USA - Su13.BD.MM15.SN (SPAdes) (version 5) | ecosystem: Environmental > Aquatic > Freshwater > Lake | place: Lake Michigan... | reverse complement strand
GGCTACGGCGCGCTCACCCGCGACCATTTCATCTACCGCCCCAACGCTCCCGCCGATTACTTCAAACTCACCTACGTCCCGAAAAACGCCGCCGGCGCGCCCACGGGCCCATCGCAACTCGCCCCCGCCACCCGTCCCCGCGACACGACCACCGGCGTCGCTCAGCCCCAATACGCCCGCGACCGCTTCCAAGATGACTTCAACCCGCCGCCCACCAGTACCAAAAAACCGACGAAATCCGTCGGCGGTATTTTCAATGTGGGTTGGGGCGTCTCGGTCTGGGGCAACTTCGCTCAAACCTTCAACCCCACGGATTTTTCCAAGACCACCATCGACTACGGCACTCCGCCTCCCTCCGTCTCCGAAGGCAAGGACTACGGCCTCCGCGTCTCCTTCGGCCCTAAACTCTACGTCACCCTCAGCCGCTACGAGTCGGAGGAAAATGATGCGTCCATCACGCAGCCCTCCGGTGCCGGTAATCTGCAGGCGCTCATCAACGCCAACGTCGTCGACGACCTCAGCTCCGATGGTCGGAACCGTCGCGGCCTCGGCGATGTGCCGATCGCGTGGAACGACACCCTCGACCGCAAGAGTCGCGGCTACGAACTCGAGACTGTCGCCAACCTCACTCCGCAATGGCGCCTGACGCTCAATTTCGGTCTGGCCGATGCGACGCAGACCGACGCCTACCGCCAAACCCGTGCTTGGGTGGACGCTCAGACCCCTGCGTTTAAACAGATCCTCGACGATTCCGGCATCCAACTTGACGCCGGCGGCCTCGCCACCGCCAAGCCTGGCATCACCATCGCGAATTCGCCGGATCTCACGACGACCCTCAATGCATGGAACAACCTCCAGGCCAGTCGGGCCAACTGGGTCAGCGGCACGCAACGTCTCAACCGCCTGACAAAATATACCGCCAACGCCTACAGTGATTACCGCTTCAGCCGGGGTAAGCTTGCCGGTCTGCGTCTCGGTTACGGGATGCAGTTTCGCGGGCCGCAGGTGATCGGCTACCGCGGTGCCGATACCATTGTGAATCCGGCCAATCCCGCCACCGCCATCGACGATCCGAACGCCAATGCCTATACCGTGGTCTGGCAGAAAGCCTACTTCCTCGGCACCGCCACGATTGGTTACCCCGTCAAAATCGCCCGCCACAAAATCGACTTCAATCTCTCGATCACGAATCTCTTCAATTACGATACCCCGCTCTACAACACGATCGGCCTCCGCGCCGCTGACGGCAACATCGCTTCGCCCGCCCGGGTCAGCTATCCGCGTTACTTCAGCTATACCACCCCTCGGAGCTTTCGGCTCTCGGCCACCAAGACGTTTTAATTCCTCGCACCTAACCGCGCCCAAAAAATCCCGCTCCCCATGAATCCCAATCTTAACCGTCGCGATTTCATTCGGGCGGGTACTCTTGTTTCGCTTGGAGCGCTCTTGCCCCTCCGCGCCACCGAGCCGCGCACGCTCACCGCGGATGTCTGCGTCTACGCCGGCAACGCCGCCGGCCTCGCCGCCGCCGTGGCTGCCGCCCGTGAAGGTTGTCGGGTGCTCGTGATCGAGCCGAGCCGCTGGCTCGGCGGCATGACCGGCGGAGGGCTGGTCCACATCGACTGGGGTCGCGCGGAAGCCGCCGGCGGCTCGGCGAAGAAAATTCTCAAAGACGGTCTGACCGATCCGCAGTATCGCCGCATGTTCGCCGACCTCGCGAAACTGCACGGCGTTGAAATTCTCTACGAGCACCGTGTCGCCTCGGTGACGAAAACCGGCGCCACGATCACGTCCCTTGTCTTGGACTACGCACCGCCTGACCGCTTCGGTTGCCCGATCGCGCAGCCTAAAACCGTCAGTGCCGTGACGATAAACGCGCGCATGTTTATCGACTGTTCCTATGAGGGCGACCTCATGGCGAAGTCTGGTGTAACGTACTCTTTCGGCCGTGAATCCCGCGACCACTACGGCGAAAATCTCGCCGGCGTCCGCCCGCCGCTCGTCGTTTACGATATCGATCCCTACGTGAAACCCGGTGATCCCCGCGGTGGACTCCTCCCGCTCTTGCAGGATCACACGCCGGGCCCGATCGGCAGCGCGGATAAACTCACCATGGGCTACGGCTTTCGCTGGAAATTTACCCTCGATAAAAACCAAATTCCGATCGAGCCGCCCGACGATTACGACCCGTTTACTTTCGAGATCTACCGCCGTGCATTTACGAAAAAGCTCAACCTCAACGGCCGTCGCATGCGCAAGCTCGGCGAATACGAGGTCGCCACCGGCGGTATCCATTATCCCGGCGCCGGAAATCTCTCGCGCAGCCTAATCGCGCCCACCGTTTTCGGCTGCAACGCCGCCTATCCTGACGGCGACTGGCCCGAGCGCGCTCGCATCTGGAAATTCCATCAAGATTTTTTGCGCGGCATCACGCACTTCCTGCGCATAGATCCTTCCGCCCCAGAAAAACTCAAAGAACGCGCCCTCATCGCCGGCTTCGACCCCGGCCAATTCGACGACACCGCCGGCTGGCCGCATCAACTCTACATCCGTGAAGCGCGCCGCATGGTTTCCAGCTACGTCGTCACCCAGCAGGACATGGAGGGTAAAACTGACCCTGGCGACTCCGTTGGCCTCGCCTCTTACGGCGTGGACGACTGGCCCTACGCGATGCACCCCATCGACGGAAAAATCGCCCTCCAAGGCGGCGAATACTCGATGCTCTACCTCGATGAGAAATATCGTGGGATTTACAAGATTCCTTACCGCTCGATCACTCCGCTCGAGCGGGAATGCTGCAACCTATTCGTCCCCGTTTGCTGCTCAGCGAGCCACATCGCGATGACTTCGATCCGGATGGAACCCGTCTGGATGACGCTCGCCGAAGCCTCCGGCATCGCCGCGTCGATGGCCATCAAGTCCGACGTCGCCGTGCAACGGGTCGACTACCCGGCATTGAAATCAAAGCTCCTCGTCGCGGGAGCCAAACTCGAGCGCCCGACCGTCGCTCTGTAGGGGACATACCGGCCATGCTCGAGCGAGGCCATCGGGGTGTTTGATCGGGCCCGGGCCCCGGTTTCAATCGCCGCACCCCGATCAACCGGACGCTGCCCACGCGGTTTAATTTCTGAACGCGCACCAGCTGGCCGATTATTCGTGTAGTTCGGGGAAGAACAGCGGAGCGCTGAGGGCGAGGCCGTCGGCGACGCTCGTGAATTCTTGGCCGTCGCGGATTCTTTCCGCTCCGAAGCGGGTGACGAACTCTTGGCGGAGCTTGTGCAGGAGCGACGTGCCGCCGGTGAGGAAAACGGTCTCGATGTTCGCGGGCGGGATATTCGATTCAGCGAGAAACGTGTCGAGGTAGCCGGTGATCGCAGCGGTGAGATCGGCAGAGTTTTGGTTAAACTCGTTACGGGTGAGGCGGAGGTCGATGGGGATGCGCGGGTGAGTAAATGTGAGGGGCGCGGTGATTTTTGAGGTGAGCTCGATCTTGGCGGCCTCGATGACTTGAAAGAGCGCGAAGCCTTGGTTTTCCCGAATTAGGGCCTGGAAGCGCTCGAAGGCGGCGGGATCGCTGGAGAGGCCCGTGAGGCGCCAGAGGAGGTCCATTTTTTTGGCGTTACGCAGAAAGACGATTTGGTCCCATTGACAGATGGTGCGGTAGAGCGAGTCGGGGACTTCGATTTGCTTGCCCCAACTATCGTAGGTGGCGCCACGGCCGAAGAGCGGGGTGACCTTGTGCCACATGGTAGAGGCGTCGTATTTATTGCCGGCGATGGGCAGGCCACCGGTGGCCAAGATGTCGGCCATGCGGTCGGTCAGGCCTTGGCGGGCGGGATCGAGTTGGACGACAGTGAAATCTGACGTGCCGCCCCCGAAGTCGCCGACGAGCACGCGTTCGGGTTTCGCGATCCGCGACTCGTAGGCGAAGGCCGCGGCGATGGGTTCGTATTGAAAATAGATTTCCTTGAACCCGGAAAGCACGGCGGCGCGGTGTAACCGGGTCTCGGCGAGTTGATCTTCGGCGGGATCCGTGGAGAAGACGGCGGGGCGGCCCATGACCACGCGTTTGACATCCTGGCCCGTGACAGCGTCGGCGCGGGCCTTGAGATTCCGCAGGAAGAGGGCGATGAGCTCTTCGATCTGGAAAGACTGGTTGTTGATGACGGTTTCGGTGAACGAGCTGAACGGGAGAATGGTCTTGATCGCCTGGAAAAAGCGGCCGCGCATCTCGTCTTCGATGTAGCGGAGTTTGGCCGCGTTGCCGATGACGGGCGCAGTGCGCGCCGTGGTGGCGGGAAAATACAGTAACGTGGCATCCACGCCGGCGATGCGCGGGTCGCGGATGAGCGAGCGCGTGGTGGCGTTCCAGATCGTGACCGCCGAATTGCTGGTGCCGAAATCGATGCCGTAAATAAAAGTGTCCATGAGCGCGCCGAAGCGGGACGCGGAGCAGGGGGTGAAGCGACGGAGAAGACGAGGACGAAGACGCGGTGATAGGATTCTGAGGTGGGCGACTTCATTTCGTCGCTTCGGACCGAAGCATTTCCTCTTCCCGTTTCTCGCCCATGCGTTCGGCGCCTTCGTCGGCACGTTCCTCGCTTATGTGGCGGCCGGCTCCCGCCGGGATGCATTCGCCTACACGATCGGGAGTCGGTTTCTCGCCGGCGGGATAACCGTGGGTTTCATACTCCAGGCTCCCCGTTAGTTTATGGCGGTTGATCTGGTCGGCGCTTATTTGCCGAGGGCTTGGCTCGCGCCCCATCTAGGTTTTAGTTTAATCACCAAGTCGCCGATTGGTTGCCAGGTGGTTCTGCACATAATCGCGGATTGCGTCTTCGATCGGCGTCATCGCCCGTCGATAGCCCACAGTTCGCAGTTTTGTTATGTCGGCCTTGGTGTAATATTGATATTTACCCTCTAGGGCTTCGGGCATCTCGATAAAATCAATTTGAGGCGGCAGATTTAACGCAGAGAAGATCGCTCGAGTGAGGGTCAGCCAGGTAGTTGCGGCGCCTGATCCCAGATTAAAAAGGCCACCCGCGGTGGTTGCGCTCTCTGCAAAGTGCAACGTCATCTCCACCGCATCCTTCACGTAAAGGAAGTCCCGCATTTGTTCACCGTCTTTGAAGTCGGGATGGTAGCTTTTAAATAAGCCAACTCGCCCCGTCATTCTAATCTGTTCATAGGCTTTGTTCACCAAAGAACGCATATCGCCTTTATGATCTTCGTTTGGGCCGAAAACGTTAAAATATTTCACTCCGACAATCCGATCTAGCCAACCTTTGCGCTGCGCGTGTTGATCGAATAAATGTTTGGAGTATCCATACATGTTCAGCGGGCGTAGCCGGCTGAGATTTGGGTCTTGGTCGTCCATCCCTTGGGCGCCATCGCCGTAGGTAGCGGCGGAGGACGCGTAGATAAAGCGGATGTTTTTCGCGAGTGACCAAGCGGCCAATTCTTTGGTCACGTTGAAATTGTTATCGATCAGATAGCTCGCGTTCTTTTCCGTTGTAGCGGAGCAAGCTCCGAGGTGGAAGACGGCGGAGAAATCACCCAGTGCCGCTTGGTTTTGTCCGATTCTTTTCCGGAAATCATCGGCTTCCAGATAGTCGGCAAACTTTAAAGGGGTCAGATTCCGCCACTTTTCGTCGGAGCCAAGCAGGTCTGTAATCACAATTTCAGAGATCCCTCGTTGGTTCAGCGCAGCAACAAGCGCGCTGCCAATAAATCCTGCGCCGCCGGTGACCAAAATCCGCCCATCAAGAGTGCTCATGTTGAAATAGTTTCTTCCAGATTGTATGCGAGAACACGGAATTGTGTTCTCTGAGGTGAATCGGCGTTGATCTTGTCCGATTTCATCCGTTTTTCGAAAGCTCCTCCGACCGGGCTTTTGCGGCCATAATGGCGGCTGCGACGAGATTTCTGAAGCCGAGGGATTCCATTTTTTTTAGGCCGGAAAATGTCACGCCGTTGGGCGAAGTTACCTGATTTCGCAATACCTCCGGCTCGATTTGGCGATGTGCGAGTAAGCTGCTGGATCCGAGGAGTGTTTCGATCGTCAGTGCCTGGGCGAGTTCGTGGGGGAGGCCGGCGGCGATCCCTCCTTCGCGCAGGGCCGCAGCGAATTCGAAAAGATAGGCTGGGCCGCACCCACTGAGCGCCGTCAGAGCGTCCATTTGGCTTTCCGGAACCTCGAATTGCTTCCCAAGTGCACCCAGCAGCGTTTCGACTTGGGCCTGATCTTCTGCAGACAATTTTTGCAGTGAACACCAGCCTGTGACTCCCGCGCCGATTTGGCCGGGAGTGTTGGGCATGGCTCGCACGATATTCCTCGCGTTGGGAAAAACTTGGGCCAGCCGGGCGAGGTGTTTTCCGGCTAGGACTGAAATTATCAATTTTCCAGCCGTAAGGATCGTTAGGCGTGGATCGGCTGCGGCCAAGTGCTGGGGCTTGAACGCCACCACGACCGTAGAGGCGTCGGCCAGCAGCGCGTTTAGATCGGGGGCCTGCTTGATCCCCATTTTTTCTGCGAGGATCTGCGCGGATTGGCCCGATCCACCCATGCAAATCAAATCGAAAGGGGATATTTTTTTTGCAATCAAACCGGAGACCATGGCCGAGGCCATGTTACCTGTTCCGATGAAGGCGATCAAAGACATCAAGAAAGCGGCGATCTAGGGTGGTCCGGTGAAACGTGCTTTAATCCGAGAACTGAGCTCAACTCTGTTTTCGCGTTCGTCGTTCTAGCGGGTGGGTTAAAATACAAGCTGTTCCGCCGCCGGCGACATCATCGGGATCGAGCTGGTCTCTCCCTGCGCCTGAAGGCGTTGCCACGCTTCAATTCCGTCCATGGCGGGCATCATGACATCCTGCCGCATCAGGTCTGGCTTCGCGCGGGAGACACGATCGATGGCCTCAAGTCCCGAGAAAGCTGGGATAAGCACCAGGCCTTCACGCTCGAGTTTACGTTTGAGCAGCAGGACCTTAACAGGTTGATCGTCTGCGACCAAAATTTTTGAAACGGCCATAGGGTGAGCTTCAATCTGGGGGAGAGACGCCGCCGGGTGCAAGGTTAGGGCGTGATGCTTAAGTTCCGACGCTTTCGGGCACGGATCGTATTCCGCATCAGCATTGCCACGGTCATCGGTCCAACCCCTCCGGGAACGGGGGTGATTTTTGAGCAAATCGGAGCAACGGAGAGAAAGTGAACGTCACCGGTGAGTCGATATCCGGCTTTTTTCGTAGAGTCATGAACGCGGTTGATACCGACATCGATTACAACGGCCCCCGGCTTTACCATTTGATCGGTCACGAATTCAGGTCGACCGATCGCGACGATGAGCACGTCGGCCGAACGAGTAATGGCGGCAAGATTGTGCGTACCAGAATGGCAAACCGTCACCGTGGCATTCGCCCCGGCGCGTTTCTGGAGCGCAAGCAACGCGACGGGTTTACCGACGATCAACGATCGGCCGAGCACGACGACGTGTTTGCCGGCCAGATCAACGCCACTTCGAGAGAGCAATTCCATCACGCCCGCCGGCGTGCACGCGACGAAACCAGTTGGATCGTCTTGGGCAACTTTCCCGAGATTCAACGGGTGGAAACCGTCGACGTCTTTGTCGGGGGCGATTTTGCGAAAGATTTCGGCCTCGATCAGAGTCGGCGGGAGCGGTGATTGAACGAGAATTCCATCGACGGAGGGATCGGCGTTTAAATCGTCAATCAACTCCTCCAGTTCTTTTTGGGTGATTGTGGGTGGCGGCAAAATTATTCTGCTCCGCACGCCAATCTCGGCCGCTGTTTTTTCTTTTTTTCGAACGTATGATACCGACGCCGGATCTTCACCGATTCGAACCAGAGCCAAACACGGAGCTCGTCCTTCGATGGTTGCGACGGATTGTTTCAGCTCGCTAATGAGACTGGCGGCGATGGCGTTCCCGTCGATCAACTCCATGGCTAGTAGGTAGAGGGGCTGACGGCGTTTGTGCGCGCGAGCGATTTAGAATAAACGAACTGAGTTAGCATTCTGATTTGAGGTTTATTTCAATTGAAGTGACTCGATCTCAATCAAGAGATCTTTGCCGTCTGAAGTATTTTTTGCCGTGCCATAGACAATCACAGCGCGATCCAAGTATTTCTCGATTTGTTCGGTGAGCAGAAGTTTGCTCACGTCCAAGAAGGCGTACCGTCGCCCGGCGTCGTCGTTTAAAGCCCAATCGTGAGGCCGGCGCGGAGTGAAGGGGCGACGAGTCGAGACAAACCGTCCAGAGAACTGACGGGGAAGCGAACTAGGGCCACCGTCGCCAAGATTGACCATCGGGGCGGCGCGACCCGCGGCGCCGCTGCCATAGGCGACGGCTGCAGCCGGGGGCGGTGACAACGCTGCGGGACTGCCGCCGGTGGAAGCGGGCGTGGTGGCAATCGGCGGCATATAACCCGGGATTGCACTGACGGCGATGTAGCCAACAAGCTTCCGGTCGAGGCGGATTTGGGTCCATTTCCCATGCAGCCCTGTGATTGTGGCTTTATCACTGGCAACGGACTTCGTCAAAATACCAGCTCCGGCCTTAGGCTCCAGCGTCAGTGGAGCACCCGGTACCACATCCAATGCTTTCGTGAGATCCTTGTTGAGAACGTAGGCTTCGAATGGACCCTGCAACTCGACCGCCATCCAGCCTACCGGGGTATTCGCCACTGTCTCAAAAGATACGGTCGGTTCAGATCCCGCTTTGAGATAGGTGACGACTGGAGCTAAGGCGTCGGGTTGAACGTGCACCGCTGTTGTTTGGCTCAAGGGGGCGGCGAGCAGGCCCGATGCGGTGCTGATGAGAACTACAAGCGCCGAGATTTTAAGCTTCATCGATAGAAACAAGTTTAACGGTTCGGGGAGATTTATTCAGCGTAGCCTGAAAGGGTGCCTTGGGCGTGGCGGGTGAGTGAAACAACATACCGATGTCACGGCTCGAAAGCTTTTTCCCGGCACCCATCGGAATACCTTTTAACTGCAGCGCTCCGATCTGGTAGCGCTTGAGCCGCTTAACATCGTAGCCGAGCGTGGTGAAGAGCAGGCGAATTTCCCGCTTCTTGCCGTGGTGCATATGAACATCAAGATTGGGGGCCGTGCCTCCCACGCCTGCGTTCACCAGGGCTGCTCGCTCAACTTTCAAGCGTTCCCCTTCGATTACGATTCCTTTGATCAACAAGGGCAGGCGGGCAGAGGGGAATGGTTGCTTTAGCACCACCAGATATCGCTTCACCACCACGGTGGAAGGGTGCATCAAGCGATGGGCGAGTTCGCCATCCGTCGTAAGAATCACCAATCCCTCGCTGTCCTTGTCGAGCCGTCCGGCGCAAAAAAAACGCAAATGCGAGAGTTCGCGCGGGAGCATCGAAAAAACGGTTTCGGGATTGTGCGGGTCGTCGTTTGAGCAAACCAGTCCACGGGGTTTATGGACGGCCAACGTCATCAGCTCTTGCGCAACTGGTCGCACGGGCTTTCCACTGACCGTGATTTTGTCTACGCCGAGGGTGACTTTCTGCCCAAGGGTGGCGGCCTGGCCGTTGACCCACACCTCCTGTTGCGCGATGAGAGCCTCGGCGGCACGGCGCGAGCACACGCCTGCTTCGGCCAAGAATTTTTGCAGTCGGATAGGTTCGGCGCTCATGGTTCGATGGAGTGGGCTGTAATTTTGAAGCTGCTGCAAGCCTGAGCACCGGCGCCCGTTTTCTTTGCGAAGCAACTTGCCTGTTCAAACGGCGCTTTGCTTTCTGTTTCCCCAAAATGTCGACTAACGCGAAAGACTCTCCTTACACCAAAGATAACCCCTGCTCGGCGGTCATCACCGATAATTACGTCTTGAATCGGCAAGGTTCGGCGAAAGAGACCCGACATATCGTCGTGGATTTTTCCAAGCAGGATCTGCGCTACAAGGCGGGAGATTCTTTAGGCGTGTTTGCGACCAACCGCCCGGAGGAGGTCGAGGAAATTTTGCGCTGTCTTGGCGCGACAGGGGAGGAGTTGGTCGCGCCTCCGGCCCTAAAGTTACCGGCGCCGCAGGCTTTGCGGGATGTTCTGTTTTCGAAATTGGCTCTGGCGGGGCCAACCCGAAAGATGATCGAAACTATGGCTGCAAAAGCGACGGCACCTGACCAGAAGGCGCGGCTATCCCAGTTACTGGAACCGGACTCGAAAGAGGCTCTCGCCGCGTTTCTCGCCGAACGTCATTTTGTTGACCTACTCATTGAATTTTCCAGCGCGCGACTGACTGCTCAAGAATTTGTGGACCACCAGCGCCGTCTGATGCCCAGACTCTATTCAATTGCCTCCTCGCCGCGGGTTCATCCGACGGAGATCCATTTGACGGTCGCGGCGGTGCGTTATGAGACGAATGGGAGAGATCGGGTGGGCGTATGCTCCAGTTTCCTCGCCGACCGCGTTCGACTGCGAGAAACCTCGATTCCGGTTTTTGTTTCGAACTCGCACTTCGGCCCTCCGGAAGATGGTTCAAAAGATTGCATTATGATTGGGCCAGGCACGGGGATCGCACCATTCCGGGCGTTTCTTCAGGATCGCGTGGAGACGGGGGCGACCGGCAGAAATTGGTTGTTCTTCGGCGACCAGAAATGCGCCACCGATTTTCTCTACGAAGCAGAATGGCGCGCTTATCTTGAACGGGGTCAGCTCACGCGCTTAGACACGGCGTTTTCGCGGGACCAGCCGGAAAAAATCTATGTGCAAGATCGCATGCGGGAGAGCGCCGGCGAACTTTGGCAGTGGTTGCAAGGAGGGGCGTACTTTTTCGTGTGCGGAGATGCGAAGCGAATGGCCAAGGATGTGGATCAGGCGCTCCATGAGATTGCAGCCTCCGAAGGTGGGATGCCCCCGGCTTCGGCGGTGGATTTCGTGAAGCAATTGAAAAAAGATAGACGATATCAACGGGACGTTTACTGATTCATCGGCGGTTGCCGCTGGTTGCCATGCTCGAACATGCGTTTCAACGCTGTTTAATGGACGATTTTCGCCTCGCTACTCGCTTGAAGGATTCTTCAGCTTTCCGTCCGCATGAATCTGACGTTCAAAAATCGAACAGCGCTCGTAACTGGAGCCGGCCGTGGAATCGGCAAAGCCATTGCCGAGACCCTTGCCCGTAGTGGCGTGATGGTCATTTGCGTTTCCAAGTCGGCCGAGTCTTGCGGGGCAACGGCAGCGGGAATCGTTGCTGCCGGCGGCAAGGCGAGCGCATGTGCGGTTGATGTCGCAGATGGTGCGGCCGTCGCCAAGGCTTCGGAGGAGCTGTTGAAGGCATATCCGCTGATCGATATTTTGGTAAACAATGCAGGAATCACCCGCGACGGTCTCCTGTTTAGAATGGGCGAAGGCGATTGGAACGATGTTATTTCGACGAACCTCTCTAGCTGTTTTCATTGGACGAAATATCTGGCTCGCCCCATGACCCGCGCCCGCTGGGGGCGGATCGTAAACATCACTTCCGTTAGCGGAATTCTGGGGAATGCAGGACAAGCGAATTACTCCGCGGCCAAAGCCGGGATGATTGGACTTACAAAGGCATTGGCCCGTGAATTCGCCGGCCGAAACATAACGGTGAACGCCGTCGCGCCTGGTTTTATAAAGACGGATATGACCACTGAGTTTGTGAACAACCCCGAGGTTGCGGCGAAAATTCTGGAAGCAGTGCCGTTGAAGCGATTCGGGGAGTCGGCTGATATTGCCGCAGCGACGGCTTTTCTCTGCTCTGAAGAGGCGGCTTACGTCACCGGGCAAGTTTTTGCCGTTGACGGCGGCATGGCGATGTGAAGCCTTCCTGTAATCCAATTTCCGCTCCAATGGCTGACCAAAAAACCATCGAACAACGCGTCAAAGAGATCATCGTGAATCAGCTCAACGTAAACGAAGAGCAGATTACGGCGACCGCATCATTCCTAGATGACCTAGGAGCTGACTCACTCGATACCGTCGAGCTGATTATGGCCTTTGAGGAGGAATTTAAGGACGAAATCAAAGGTGAGATTCCTGAATCGGACGCTGAAAAACTGCAAACGGTCGGCCAAGTCATCGATTATATCAAAGCCAAGGCGGGTTCGGTTTAGTCTCTGATCGTCCCAAATTTTTGGCGTTCCGTCTGTTTCCTTTAGGAAATTGTAGGCGGAACGCCTTTTTTTTTCCTGAATTGGCCTTTATCGGGTTTTTCAAAGCATGGACACGTTTTCGCGATCACGCCGAGTTGTCGTAACGGGATTGGGCGCGGTCACGTCGATCGGCCACGACGTAAACTCGTTCTGGGACTCTCTCGTATCCGGCCGATCTGGGATCGACCGCGTGACGCTCTTTGATCCGGGTCAATTTGCTTCGCAGATTGGAGCGGAAGTCAAGGACTGGGAGGCGGCCCAGCATATGGATCCGAAGGAAGCTCGACGGAATGATCGATACACTCATTTCGGTTACGTTGCCGCGAGGCAGGCAGTTAAAGATGCCGGATTGGATATGACCAAGGAGGACGGCGATCTGGTTGGTGTGATCATCGGATCGGGAATTGGCGGAATGTTCACCTATGAATCTCAACTCCGCGTCCTCGCTGAACGAGGGCCGCGTAAGGTCTCGCCGTTTACGATTCCATCACTGATCGGCAACATGTGCGCAGGGTTGGTGGCGATAGATCTCGGGGCGCGCGGTCCAAGCTTCGGGATCGTGTCGGCGTGCGCTACGGGCACGCACTCGATTGGCGAGGCGGCTCACACGATCCGCCGCGGGGACGCCGATGTGATGATTGCAGGCGGAAGTGAAGCCGCAATAACTCCCTTTTCCTACGCCAGTTTTTGCTCAATGAAGGCGATGAGTACGCGAAATGGCGAACCACGCAGGGCGTGCCGTCCGTTTGATGTGACCCGCGACGGATTTGTTATGGGTGAAGGTTCTGGGGTCCTCGTTCTTGAATCATTAGAGCATGCGCAAGCTCGTGGAGCGCGCATTTATTGTGAACTCGTCGGTTATGCGGCATCGTGTGATGCCTACCACATCACATCGCCCGACCCGGACGGTAAAGGCTTGTCGCTAGCGATGCGGCGTGCGCTCGCCAGCGGCAGTGTGCTACCGGAGCAAGTGGATTATATCAACGCTCACGGGACTTCGACCCCCTACAATGATAAATTTGAGACCATGTCCATAAAGCGGGTATTTGGAGACCACGCTCGGCGGGTTGCCATCAGTTCGACAAAGTCGATGACCGGTCATTTGCTAGGGGCGGCCGGCGGAATCGAGTCGGTTATTGCGGTTAAGACGATTCAAACGGGGATGATCGCTCCGACGATCAATCTCGAGGAGCCCGATCCGGATTGCGATTTAGATTACGTCCCCAATGTCGCCCGCCGGGCGAAGGTGCGGGTAGTTTTGAGTAACAATCTGGGTTTTGGCGGTCAAAATGCGGCGATAGTGTTTCGCGCGATTTAGTCTTTCTGCCGGATATCAACGACCTTTTTCGGGAGTCCGAATCCTTTGCGAAATTGCCTAGAGGCACAAAAAAACCGCCGCATTTGGGCGGCGGCTTTAAACAGATGAACTTACAATAGACTCAAGCCTTCTGAACCATTCCGGCTTTGATCGCCTTGACCGAAACCAACATGCGTTTCGTTCCGCCTCCGGGGAGCTTGACCCTGATTCTTTGAAGATTGGGGCGGAACTTACGCTTCGTGATACTTGTCACGTGCGTGCCGATACCTCCGCTCTTCTTGGACTGACCTTTTCGGTGGATAATGCTGCCCTTGACGGGGCGTTTTCCGGTAATTGCACAGATTCTGGCCATGGTGGTTTAGATTGGTTAAAGGTAGAGGTTAAAGGATCGTCCGTGGGGCGAAGCAAGTTGAAACTTGTTCGTCGGGCCACGGAATTTTGTTTTTCCCATTTATGGAGCCCGAAATGCGTGCAGCACTTGGAATTTCTGGCCAAGATGGGAAGGATGCAGGAGCTGCATCAAGGCAAGTTTGCGCTGACTCATTCGAAGGGCTTCCTCTGACGAAATCGCGGCGATAGTCTCGCCTGCATGTCGAACGAGGAATGCTTCTTGTGATTCGAGGATAGGGATTGGGAATCTGTGCCGCCGAAGTCGGTCAGATAGCCAATCCCAGCAAATGTGACAGGTCAGATCCTTGTTTCCGGCTTGCTCGAGCAAGCGGTTTGATTGGGTGTGATTAAAATATGCCCGGGCGGTGCCGCCGGGCGTATCGTGAACGATCTCAGACCACGATTTGCCGTAGTCGCAAGCGACAAACAGTCCGGTCCAGTGATCACTTGAGATGGAGTCGACCAAATCGGCGGCCGCAAAAGGCGCGTCGATTCGGTAGTCTTCGGTGGCCTCAATCGGCAGATCCGCGGGCGGGGTGGAATTAATCTCTACCTCAAAAAGGTCCTGAAGGCGAAGCTCGACGCCGAGCTCTCGCCATCCGCCACGGCGGTAGGTGAATCTGCGAAAAGGCTGCGCATCGAAAAGTTCATTTGAAAAGACGACGCACGATCCTGATAGGCTCCAAGGCTCTCCGAAGCGCACTGTCCGAGCTGACCTGAATGGGTGGCTAACTCCGGCCAAGATACCGTGCTCCGTTTCTGCACCGAGCTCTACAAATTCAAAGTTTCGAGGGTCGGCTCCGGCCAGCAGTTTTAGGCAAGCAGCAGCGATCAGCTCGCCAAAAATCTTCCCGCTGCTACTCGAAGTAAAGAAGTCGGTTTTCTCGCCGTAGCCGACACGGATTCTTGGGCGGGTGTAGTAGCCAACTTCCGGATGGTAGAGCGCAAGTTCCATGAACTGCGCAAAATTCATGACATTTTCTGGACCCGATTTACATCGAAAGGCATCTGCAAATTTGGCGGTTACCGCGTTGGCCGGCGTAGGGAAGGATGAACCCATTTACAAACTGACACCGATGCGCACAGTCGGCGTGATGTTCAAACGGATTCTTACGCTCGCTGCCGGCGTCATACTTGGCTTGGGTATGGCTTTGCTAGGAGCCAGACTCGCCCAAGCGTGGAGCCTTTGGCCCAATCGCGAAGTGGATCGGGCGTCAGCTCGATTTCGGGAAGTTCTTCAGATTGTGAATGAGAATTTCGTTGAGGCAAAAATCGCGGGATATTCCGACCTGACGACCTCGGCCTTGCATGGCTTGGCTGATTCGCTAGACCCCCACTCGGAATTTATGGAGGTGAAGGACAGCCAGAGTTTCGAAGAGGAACTATTGGGGGAATTTGGCGGTATTGGGATTCAGGTAGAGAGCCGTGGGGGGAAGATTTTGGTGATTGCTCCGATTGCCGATACGCCAGGTGAACGCGCGGGAATTCGTCGGGGCGATGAAATCGTGAGAATCAATGGCAAACATCTGGAACGCGGCTCTTCCATTGATGAGGTAGTTGGGCAGCTGAGGGGTAAGCCGCAATCGAAGGTATCGATTGGTCTGCTAAGAACAAATGAGCCAAAGCTGATCGATCTCACGTTGGTGCGAGAGGTGATCAAAACAGAAAGTGTGCGCGCAGGGCGCGTGATGGCCGGAGGAATCGGATACATTCAGATTGTTGAGTTTTCCGAGCGTACCGGAGAGCAATTCGCCAAGGCGTTGGATGCCCTGCTTAAACAAGGGGTCGAAAGCTTGGTGGTGGACCTGCGCAACAATCCCGGTGGTTTGCTAGATGCTGCGGTCGAAGTTGCAGAGTTGTTCTTTAAGAATGGGGAGACGGTGGTTTACACTCAGGGACGCAAAGCAGGGGATCGGGAGGATTATCGCTCGGAAATCGATGGGCCACCGTTGGAAATGCCGGTCGCAGTTTTGATCAATTCCGGCAGCGCCAGTGCGGCAGAGGTGGTTACCGGGGCTTTAAAGGACACAGGTAGGGCGGTCGTGGTGGGGGAGCGTTCGTTTGGGAAAGGCTCTGTTCAATCGATTTTTAAATTGAAAAATGGCGAGGGCCTTCGATTGACCACCGCACGCTACTTTACTCCAAGCGGCGTAAGTATTCATGAAAAAGGCATTAGTCCTCACGTGGAGGTCGTGATGACGCCCGATGAAGATAGTAAGCTTGGTTTGCAACGCGCTCGGCCGGAGCAGTCTGATCCGTCTCAGTTTCGGGAGCGCTTCGGGTTTGAGCCCATAATGGATCGGCAGTTGGATGCGGCAATCGATGTGCTTTCCGCAGTTAAAATTTTTGGCGATCGTGCTTCGCAACCGGCTGGGAGCACTTCGGCTCGATCGGGGTTTTGAGCCGTGATACTTGCGCTTGAAAGCTCTTGTGACGAGTCGGCCGTAGCGCTGTTCGATCCGCAGAGGGGAATCGCCGGAGAATGGATCCACAGCCAGATTGCTTTGCACGAGCGTCATGGTGGAGTCGTCCCGGATCTTGCGACCCGGGAGCATCTGAAAAACTTCGGACCGCTCTTGGAGCAGGCCAAAGTAATCAAAGAGTTTTCCGCGATTACGAAGGTTGCTGTGACGCAAGGCCCGGGATTGGCGGCGTGCTTAGCTATGGGCGGGGCGGCGGCGAAGGCGTTGGCGTTGGCGTGGGGCGTGCCTCTCGTGGGCGTGAATCATCTTAGGGCTCACGCGTGGTCGCCTTTCATTGGGATTCACGCGGCTGCTCCCAATGACTTTGCCCAGCGCAGGAAGGCGCTTTTGCCTCACTTGGGTTTGATCGTTTCGGGGGGCAATACCTTGCTGTTCGAAATCGGCGAAGAGCTTGTAATCTCTGTCTTGGCCGCCACCAAAGATGATGCGGCGGGTGAGGCGCTTGATAAGGGCGCGAAGCTGCTCGGGTTGGGCTATCCAGGCGGCCCGTTAATCGAGCGATACGCGACGGGTGGGCGGTCCGACGCCTTTGATTTTCCGAAAGGCAACGGACCGCGCGGTGAATTATCATTTAGCTTTTCTGGACTTAAGACGAGCTTGCGCTACCGCCTTGAGAAAATGTCGATCGGCGAGGTGACTGCCGTTTTACCCGATTTGTGCGCCAGCTACCAACAAGCGGTGGTTGATTCGTTGCTCCGCCGGACCCGTGCTGCTTTGCCCTTGCGCCCGTGGCGCAGCCTAGGGCTCTCCGGCGGTGTGGCGAACAATGGAGCTTTGCGTCGGGCGATGTCGGCGGAGGCGGACCAGGCGGGTTTGGAGTTTCTGGCCGCAGCTCCCCGTCATACGGGCGACAACGCAGGCATGATCGGATTTGCAGCTTGGTCTGATGTGGACGGGACCCAGAGAGCCGCGGGTTACGACTTGTCGGTGGAGCCTAATGCCCCGCTCGCTTAAAGCGCGACGGGGCTGAGCTATTTGTAATCGCGCCGTAGGTTACTTGGCAGGATGCCAAGTTCTTCGCGATATTTGGCGACCGTTCTCCGAGCGATTGTGATTCCCTTCGCTTGGAGCTTCTTGACCAATTCCTGATCGCTCAATGGCTCGCCTTTGTTTTCTCCGGACACGAGATCCGCTATCAGCTCCTTGACGCTGGTATTTGAGACGGAGGCTCCGCTCTCGGCTTGATAGCCGGGGGTGAAGAAATATTTGAAAGCGAAAACTCCGTGAGGGGTCTTGAGATACTTGTTGGCGATGGCGCGGCTCACCGTGGTTTCGTGCACGCCCACCACGTCGGCGATTTGGGTCATCGTGAGCGGTCGTAGTTCGGCCACACCTCGCTCAAAGAATGCCAGCTGAGCCTCCAAGATTTCATGCGTGATCCGCTCAATCGTGCGCTGGCGCTGTTCGATCGAATCAATCAAAAATTTACCCGCGCGGATGCGTTCGCGGAGGTAGTCTTTTTCCGTTTTTTCCAAATTTCCTTTGGCGATCAGGTCGCGGTAGGTGCTGGAGATGCGAAGCCGTGGAATGTAGTCACTGTTGAGTGAGATTTTCCATTCGTTGGCATCTTTTTCAATGGTGACATCCGCGATGACGACGCGGTTGTTGTCCTCGGCGAAACGGCGACCCGGCGCGGGATCTAGTTTGCCGATCTCCTCAATTGCGCTCTGCACGTCGTCTGCCGGAACCGCAAGTTTGCGGGCGATTTCAGGAATTCGTCGGCGGGCCAGAAGATCGAATTGATCCCGGATGATTCGCAGGCTGAGCGAGTCCTTTCGCCCCAGCGAAATCAGCTGTGCCATCAAGCATTCGGCCAAGGATTGGGCCCCGATTCCCGGTGGGTCGAAACCCTTGAGCAAGGCGAGAGCGGTTTTCACCGCGTCCAATGGCAGGCCGGTTTGGAGGGCCACGTCGTTCGGACTTTGCGTTAAAAATCCGCGGTCATCCAAGCTTCCAACCAAGTGCCGAAGCGCGGCGAGGGTGGGCTCGTCGAGGTCGGCGAGCTCAGCTTGCTGCATGAGATGTTCCTGCAACGAGGTCGTCGCGACCAAAGAATCGAAAAAATGCTGCCTGCGTTCGGCGTCTTCAGAGGTATAAGGCTGGGCGCCGCCGGCGTCGGCCATATGATCTCGCCAGTCTTCGTCCATTTTCCCCAAAATCTCGAACTCCTTGGAGAAATCCATTTCATCCTTCTTTACGGGAGAGTCATCGGTGGGCGCGGGCGAAGCGGAGTCTTGGTCGTTTTCATTCGAATTGGCGGCCGCGTCCTCACTGTCCTGATCATCGCTCGTCTTATCGAGGCTCTCGCCCTCCATCGGCAACTCCTCGATCGTTGGATTGGCCTGCAATTCTTCCTGGATGACGGAGCGAAGATCCAAGGCGGCGACCTGAAGAATCTTGAGCGATTGCCGAAGCTGGGGCGCGAGAACGAGTGATTGCGTCTGGCGCTGGCGGATGTCCTGACTAAACCCGGGGCCGCTCATGTAAGGAATGTAATGGCTGAAAAGTTCCCCCTACTTGGGGTGGCGAGTGGAGAGCGCAGCAGTGATCGGATCACGCCCGCCGAAAAGCTCTTTCAAACAGAAGCGGAGCGGCTCAGTGGTCGGTCCATAGCCGGCTTCGTAAAAATGCCTGTCCAAGTCTGGCAGCACGTCCAAAGAGGCTCGATCTCGTTGGTCATGATCCTGCTGGAAGCAGCGCGGCAAAACTGGCTCGAGGGCTGGTTTTGTGTCGGATCTGAACGAGCTGAATTGGGGAATCGGCATCGTGAGGATGTTACGCCGGGACTGAGTGCGGGTGACGGTTCGAAACAAATTTTTGCAAAGCAGGACCTCGCACAGCACGATTCCAAGTGGAAACAAGTCGGCCGGGATAGTAGGTTTGAATGATGCTGGTGCGAATCAAGTCGGCCACCAGCCGAGCCTCTCCGCTAACGTTGTCTTGAAACTCCTCGATCGCCGAGTATTTTTCTCGGATCAACCTGACCGCGAGAATTTTGCAAAAATATCCAGCCCCGAGTTGCCCTGCTGCGTAGACCAAGCCCGTTTCGCTTTCGGCGATCTTGCGGGTCATCTCATAGCGGAGTTCGGTGAAGATGTGTTTAATCGTGCCCACAAACGCAGGAGGTCTGGCATCGCGGCAGCTGGCAAGAGTGCAGATTCGTTGTGGGCGTGAATCCTGCTGCGGAGGGATTTGACAGGGAGATTTGGTCAGGCACGATTCAATTATGGTAACCCTTACCGCCCGCGCCGCCAACCGAGTTCGCTCGATGCATGCCGAAATTGCCGAGCCGGCAAAGCGCCTCCGCGTATTTGTCGAGTCGGGTGGCTGCTCGGGTTTCCAATACGGGATGTCGTTCGACGAGCCCAAAGTGGACGACTCAGTCCTCGAGAGCGAAGGCGTGGCGATGTTGCTCGATCCTGCAAGTTTGGCCTATCTTAGCGGTTCCCAAATCGATTTCGACGATGGTCTTCACGGCAAAGGATTTGAGATTAAAAATCCTAACGCCCAAAGCACGTGCGGGTGCGGGAAATCGTTCAACTGACGACCTGCGAATTGGCTTAGCAGGCGGCTTTCCAACGGGGATTACGCCTGCGCCTCGTGCAGCGCTACGATCCCAAGCGTTAGACCCTTCGCTTTAATCGCGCTAAAACCAGCGGCCCGTATTTCTTCGGACAACCCGGAGCGGTCGGGAAACTCTCCGATGGTTTCGTTCAAGTAGATGTAAGCCGCTCGGTCGCCCGTCACGGCTCCGGCGATTAAAGGAAGGATTCTCCGTAAGTAAAAGTAGTAGAAAGGTTGGAACCACGTCTGCGGCTGAGAGAATTCCAAGATCACAACGCTTCCACCGGGTTTAAGAACGCGTCGCATTTCGCAAAGCGAACGGTGTCGATCAGCCATATTGCGGAGCCCGAATGAAATGGTGACGGCGTCGAAACACCCATCAGGCAGCGGGAGTCCAAGTCCATCTCCTAGTTTGAAGTCGACGTTTGCGTAGGAGCCTTGGCTGGCGCGGGATTTCTTCGCCGCGGCCTCGTCGAGCATAGGCTGGCAAAAATCCATGCCGGTAATCTCGGTTCCCTCGGGAAGTGAACCGGCGAGGGCAAAGGCCACGTCCCCGCTTCCGGTGGCCAAATCCAGCACTCGTTTCGGTGAGCTTTTTCTCACCGCCTGCACCAAGCAATGGCGCCACCAAACATCAATTCCGCAACTGAGTAATCGGTTCGCCAGATCATACCTCGTCGCGATCCGGGCGAACATGGAATTGACTGATGTAGATTCTGGTTTGGTCGGCATTACGTTAATGGGTTTTATTCCCTATAACTAGCGTGGGGTAAGAGGTTGACGTAAATTACTAGGTGGTTGTATAAGAATCAGAATAAGTTAAAACTCGAAACGTCTAACAACTAATACACAACAATGGCCTCAAATCTAACCAAGCGAGAAATTGTCCTGCAGATCTTCCGTAAGACGGGATTTCCCCAAAAGCAAATTGTCGACACCGTGCAACAGACGCTCGATATCATTCAAAAAGCTCTCGCGGATGCCCGTAACGTGGAGCTCCGTAATTTCGGCGTGTTGGAGGTGCAAGTCCGCAAGCAACGCATCGGCCGCAATCCCAATAAGCCCGAAGCCGAAGTCATCATCCCTCAACGTGCGGTGGTGAAATTCAAGTCGGGTAAGATCCTTAAGCAACAGCTCAAGAAGATCGACCTCGCGAAGCTCGTCTAAGCGTTTATTTTTTGATTAAACCCGGACCGATGCAAATCGGATCCGGGTTTTTTTGTTGGCGAAGAATGGGACGTAGCGGCACATTTATTCCCCCATGGCTACTTTTCAGACGCTGCCCGGATTCCGAGAATTCTACCCCGAGGATTTTGCCCGTCGGAATCATGTGTTCTGTTTGTGGCGACAGACGGCGAGCACCCACGGATTCGCCGAATATGACGCGCCGGTTTTGGAACCGCTTGAACTTTATAAGGCAAAGTCAGGCGACGAAATCGAGGGTCAGCTCTTTAGTTTCACGGATAAAGGCGGGCGTGAGGTTGCGCTACGTCCCGAGATGACCCCGACGGTTTGCCGACTCATCGGAGCCAAGGCGAGTGCCCTCAAGCGTCCGATCAAATGGTTTAGCATCGGTGAATTTTATCGCTACGAACGGATGCAGAAGGGGCGGGGTCGATGCTTCTCCCAGTTCAACGCCGATATCTTTGGCGAACCCGGACCGGAAGCGGAGATCGAGTTGATCGCGTTGCTCACTCAGTGTCTCTGCGCCTTCGGTTTGACCGAGCAGGATTTCTACGTGCGCCTGAGTGATCGGAATCTGTGGTTCTATTATCTCGAGGCTCTAGGGCTCGATGAACCTCGCATCCGGGCGGTGCTCGGGGTCGTGGATAAATTTGAAAAGGCGGGCGACGACGCGTTTAAGGCCTACACGGAGCAGTTCGGTGAACTCGACGCCACGCTGAAGGCCAAGGTGCTTGCGTTCTTGCAGATCAAGTCTCTCGCCGCCCTGGAGGCCCTGCTCGCTCCCATCGGTGGCGATAAACTGGCCGCGCGATTGGTGGAGTGGCGCAAGTTGCTCGGCGGTCTCACGGCGATGGGACTTCAGCGGTTCATCGAGGTCGATTTGGGCGTGGTGCGGGGGTTGGCGTATTACACGGGCTTTGTGTTTGAGGCGTTTGACCGGAAAGGTGAACTGCGGGCATTGGCCGGTGGCGGACGCTACGACGATCTCGTCCAGAAGCTCGGCGGACCGGCGTTTCCTGCGGCCGGTTTTGCCATCGGCGACATGACGTTTGCGCTGTTGCTGGAGCAACGCGGCTTGATGCCGACCTTGGTGCAGGTACCTGATGTCTACTGCGTGATCGGCGGCGAGGCGGAGAGGATAGCGGCGTTTGGGGCTATCCAGAAAATCCGCGCTTCGGGCTATCGGGTGGATTACCCGATGAGGGACGTCGCGTTCGGCAAACAACTGAAGGCGGCCTCGGACTCGGGCGCGAAGCTGGCGTTGATTTTCGGCGCAGACGAGTTGGCAAAAGGGGTCGTGAAGATCCGAAATCTCGGGGATCGCACGGAGAGCGAGGTTCCTAGCGCGGATGTGTTGGCGACCGTACGCGAATTCTTTACGAGCTAGTTACACCGTCCGGAACGGATGGCGCGTCCGCGCTCACCTCTCTTACTTTAAATCGGAAGGACCGAACGCGTGGGGGAGGAGGAGGTCCAGAGTCGTCTCGATGCGCTCGTTAGAATCGCAGATCGAGATGACGATGGCGGTCGGGCCGAGTTCGTTGATGACTTGGCGACACGCGCCGCAAGGACTCGTCGCAGTGGGGGTGGGTGTGTAGACAACCACGGCTTGCACCACGCGTTCGCCGGCGGCGGCGGCGGTGAAGATGGCAGTGCGTTCGGCGCAGTTGCAGAGCCCAAAAGAGGCGTTCTCGACGTTGCAGCCGGTGTAGATTTTTCCCGAACCGGCCAGAATCGCCGCGCCTACGGAGAATTTCGAATACGGAGAGTATGAAGCGCGCGCGGCCGTTCGCGCGGCTTTTTCGAGGCGGCGGTAAAGCGGGGCGGGAATTTTCTTAGCCATGGTTTTGGTGGGTTAAAGGCCGAGTCCTTTTTTGGTTTCGGCGAAGGCGTTGATGGCAAGCTCGAGATCGCTCCGGCTATGGGCAGCGCTGACCTGCGTGCGGATACGCGCGGTGCCTTGCGGGACTACGGGATAAAAAAAGCCCACCACGTAAACGCCTTTTTCTAACATGCGCGCAGCGAATCTTTGGGAGAGCGCTGCATCGCCCAGCATTACGGGCACGATGGGGTGAGTGCCGGGTTTGATGGTGAGACCGGCGGCGGTTAGACCGGCGCGGAAGAACTGGGTGTTTTCCGCCAGTTGGTCGCGGAGTTCGGTGGAACGCAAAAGCAGGTCGAGGGTGGCGAGGGAGGCGGCGACGATCACGGGTGCGACCGAGTTGGAAAAGAGGTAAGGGCGCGAACGCTGGCGGAGCAATGCGACGATCTCTGCGGATGAGGCGGTGAAGCCTCCGCTGGCTCCGCCCAAGGCTTTTCCGAGAGTGCCGGTGATGATGTCGATGCGGCCGACGAGGTCGTGGTGCTCGTGGGTGCCACGACCGGTGCGGCCGAGGAAGCCGGAGGCGTGGCAATCGTCTATCATCGTGAGCGCGCCGTAGTTTTCGGCGAGGTCGACGATGGCGGGAAGATTGGCGATCGTGCCGTCCATCGAGAAGACGCCGTCGGTTGCGATCAAGGTGTGGCGCGCCCCGGCGGCCTGCGCGGCACGGAGTTGGGTCTCAAGATCCGCCATATCGTTGTGGCGATAGCGGAAGCGTTTGGCTTTCGAAAGGCGGATACCATCGATGATCGAGGCGTGGTTGAGTTCGTCGCTGATGATCGCGTCTTCAGCGGAGAGCAGGGTTTCAAAGAGCCCGCCGTTGGCGTCGAAGGCGGAGGGATAAAGTATGGTGTCGGCGGTGCCGAGAAACGCACTGAGCTTGGATTCGAGTTCGCGGTGGATTTCCTGGGTGCCGCAGATGAAACGCACCGAGGCGAGTCCGTAGCCCCAGCGGTCGAGGGCGGCGTGGGCGGCGGCGATGATCGCGGGGTGGTCAGCGAGGCCGAGGTAGTTGTTCGCGCAAAAATTCAGGACTGGTTGGCCGCCCGCGACCGCGATGCGGGCCGACTGCGGGGTGGCGATGAGGCGCTCGCGCTTGGTGAGGCCGGCGACCTCAATCTCGCCGAGGGTTTTTTGGAGGTGCGCGAGGTAGGCGGGCGTCATGGCTCAATCCCAGTTGAGGATGATTTTGCCGCTGCGGCCCGAGCGCATAAGGTCAAAGGCAGTTTGGAACTCGGTGTAGTGAAACCGGTGCGTGATGATAGGTGAGATATCGAGGCCCCGCTGGATGAGGGAGGTCATTTTATACCAGGTCTCATACATCTCGCGGCCGTAGATGCCGCGGATCGTGAGCATGTTAAAAACGACTTTGTTCCAATCGACGGCGGCGGCGCCGGGCATGATGCCGAGCAGGGCGATGCGGCCGCCGTGGGCCATGTTGTCGATCATGGTGTTGAGGGCGATGGGGTTGCCGGACATTTCCAAGCCGATGTCGAAGCCTTCCTTCATGCCGATCTCGCGTTGGACGTCGGGGAGTTTTTCTTTGGAAACATCGACGGTGCGCGTCGCGCCCATGCGGGCGGCGAGGGCGAGGCGGTCGGGGTTGACGTCGGTGACGACGATTTTTCGTGCGCCCGCTTGCCACGCGATGGCGGTGGCCATGCAACCGATCGGGCCGGCGCCGGTGATGAGCACGTCTTCGCCGACGAGGTCGTATTGGAGCGCGGTGTGCGTGGCGTTGCCGAGTGGGTCGAAGCAGGAAAGCACGTCGAGCGGGATCGCGGGGTCGACATGGACGGCATTGCTAGCGGGGATGCAGAGGTATTCGGCGAACGCGCCGTCGCGATTCACGCCCACGCCTTTGGTGTCTTTGCAAAGGTGGCGGCGGCCGGCGAGGCAGTTGCGGCAGAGGCCGCAGACGATGTGGCCCTCGCCGTCGACGAGATCGCCGGGTTGAAAGCCAATAACATTAGCCCCGACAGCCGCGATGGTGCCGACGAACTCATGGCCGACGATCATCGGCGTCTTGATCGTTTTCTCGGCCCAAGCGTCCCAGTTATAAATGTGAATATCGGTCCCGCAGATGGAGGTTTTTTTGACCTTGATTAGGACGTCGTTGACGCCCGGCGTCGGGACCGGGACTTCGGTGAGTGAAAGGCCGGGGCCGGGAGCGAGTTTGGCGATGGCGCGCATAGCAGAGAATAATGGGTTATTCAGAAAGAAGGAGCGCTCCCTCGAGGGCAAGGAGACGGGTTTTGGTGCGAATGCCGCCGGGACCGGAGAATCCGGTCATGCCGCCGTCGGCACCTACGATGCGGTGACACGGCACTAATAGAGGCCATGGGTTGGCCCCGAGGGCGGCGGCAACGGCGCGGGCGCTGCCGGCCGGGAGCCCGAGCGTAGTGGCGAGTTCGCCGTAACTCCGCGTGACGCCTGGAACGATCGCGAGAGCGGCGACGTAAACGCGGCGTTCAAAGTCCGTCACGGTCGAGAAAACATAGGGCGCGTCGGCAAACGTCTGAAATTCGCCGCTGAGGTGCCGCTGAACTGCCTCGATCAGCGCCGTGAGCCACGAGGGCGGAAGGGTCTCGGCGGGTTCGGGTAGATCGCTACCGGCGAGAGAAAAGCTGAGTAGCCCTCGCTGGTCCCACGCGACGGCGCAGTCGCCGAATGCGGTGGAAAAACGGTGGCGTTGCATATGAGTTTGCATCGTGGGCGGTGTGCCGGTCCTGTCGAAACCAAAGCCGATGAATAACCGCTTCTACTCCGACTTCGACGCCGAGACTTATGGAGCGGTCCGCAAAACAGATTACCGCAATGCGTTTCAGATCGATCGCGACCGGATCATCCACGCGCACGCGTTTCGAAAGCTGCAGTCCAAGACGCAGGTTTTCCTCTCGGGAGAATACGATTTCTACCGCACCCGCCTCACGCACTCGATGGAAGTCGCTCAAATCGGGCGATCCATTTGCCACTTTTTGCGCATGCAGGGTGGCCCGCTCGGCGCGGATTTTTTTGTGGACGGGGATTTGGTTGAGGCGGTGTGTCTCGCGCACGATCTTGGGCATCCGCCGTTTGGACATTCGGGTGAGCGGACGTTGCAGGAGTTGATGCTACCTTGGGGTGGATTTGAGGGGAACGCGCAGACGCTGCACCTGCTTACCGAGACGATGTATCAGAACGAATCTGGCGTGCGCGGGATGCAGGCGACGCGGGCGCTGCTGGACGGGGTGTTAAAATACAAGAAGCTGTTCGCGGAATTTCCGACCCCGCCGGTGAACCATTTTTTATATGATCCGCAGGGGGCGGTTCGGGGTTTTGTTTTTGGGGCCCAAGCGATCCCGACGGAGATGCACGGCGGAGAAAAACTGAATGCGTTCAAAAGCGTGGAGTGCCAAATCATGGACTGGGCGGACGATGCGGCTTACTCGCTCAATGACATCGTCGACGGGGTGAAGGCCGGGTTTTTGACGATGGAGCGCGTCGAGGCTTGGGCGGCGGACGAGGCGCTCGATTCGGAGCGGCAGGCGTGGCTCGACGGGCTGTTCGCGGCGGTGCGCGGCGACCGGTTGGAGAATGTGTTCTCGGCGAAGATCGGGACATTTATCACGGCGTGTCGGCTGCGCGAGCGGACGAATTTTATGAGCGCGGCGACGAACCGCTACCGCTTCGAATTGGTCGTCGGCGCGGCCGCCGAGCGGGAGGCGGCGTTTTATAAGAAAATGGCCAACGCCATCATCTTTGAAAGCCCGCAGCTCCAGCAGATGGAGCATAAGGCCCGGAAGGTGATGTGCGAGTTATGGGACTCGGCTTGGAAAAATTACGTCGAGCGAAAGGGCCGTATTATCCACATCTTGCCGCCGCGGGTCGGGCGGTTGATCGCGGCGGAACCGACCGAGGCGGGCAAGGCGCGGCAGATCTGCGACTGGTTGGCGGGTTTGACCGACGGGATGATTGTGCGGACTTACCAGCGGCTGTTTGACCCGGAGTTTGGGTCGATCCGGGATCTCAGCTGAGGGCAGGTGACGCGGAACGGATGGCGGGTTGGAGACCTCGCCCTACTTTCAAGCGGTGAAGCGGCGGGTGACGACGTCCCACGCAACGACGTTCCACCAGGCTTTCACGTAGTCGGCGCGGCGATTTTGGTAGTTCAGATAATAGGCGTGCTCCCAGACGTCGCAGGCGAGCAGGCAGGTGCGGTCGGTCTGGTAGAGTTCGCCGTCTTGATTGGGGGCGGTGGTGATCTTCAGTTTCTTCGTGGCGTGATCGACGATGAGGAAGGACCAGCCGGAGCCGAAGACCCGGAGCGAGGCGGCGTTGAAGGCCTCGCGGAATTTTTCGAACGAGCCAAACTCGGCGGTGATAGCGGCGGCGAGTTTCTCGCCCGGTTGGCCCCCGGCGCCGGCGGTGCCGACGGGGCGCATAATCTGCCAGAAGAATTCGTGGTTCAAGTGACCGCCGCCGTGGTTGCGGACAACGGGCTGGAGGGTCGCCGGGAGGGTTTCGCGCTGCCGCAGGAGTTGTTCGACGGTTTGGCCGTGGAGCGTGGGATGGTCCTTGAGCGCGGCGTTTAGATTAGTGACGTAAGCGGCGTGATGCTTGCCGTGGTGGAGTTTCATCGTCGCGGCGTCGATATGCGGCTCGAGCGCGGCGAAGTCGTAGGGCAAGACCGAAACGGCAAACGGGTAGGTTGCGCCGGCGCCGGCGGCGGCGGGTGGCGTCGGCGCAGTGGCGGCGGAAAGTTTCGAAAGCGCGGGCGTGAGCGACGCGGCGAGGGCCGCGGTGGAGGAGCGGGTGAGGAAAGAGCGGCGATTCATGGGTGAGAGCGTAAGGGGCGGACGGGCTTTATCAAGTGGCGGCAGGCGAAGCGGCGGGCGCGAGTTGGCCGGCGGCGACGGCATCGCGGAGCATTTGGTCGATGGCGGCCGCGAGCCCGACCGAGCCCTCGGCGACGGGCGCGGCGCGGGTTTGGGCCTGCGGGAGGCTGACGCGGTGTTTTCGCCAACTGCCGCCCTCGGTGCGGGCGTTGAGGAGCATCGGCTGAAAACGGTCGCAGGCGTGAGCAAATTTCGCTTCGGGTGTGGCGCGGGCTTCAAACTCGTCCCAGAGCGCGCGGAACTCGCGGGCCTGATCGACGGGGAGCAGACCGAAGATGCGATCGGCGGCGCGGGCTTCGCGGTCGTGTTGGCCCGCCATCGCGGCGGAGTCGTAGGCAAAGGTGTCGCCGGCGTCGATTTCGACGAGGTCGTGGATGAGGCCCATCTTTAAAACGCGAAGCACATCGAGGTGCGGGACATTGGCGTGTTCGGCGAGGACCATGGCGCAGAGGCAAAACGCCCAAGAGTGCTCGGCGTCATTTTCGGGGCGGCGGCTCGTAATGTTGATGGTCTGGCGGAAGATTTCCTTCAATTTATCACACTCGGCGATGAAGGTGATTTGCTGCGCGAGCCGCGCGACAGAACGATCGCGGCTCATGGCTTGAGGTAAGGTGTGAGCACCTTGGTCCAGATGGCGTAGCCGGATGGATTCATATGGAGTTGGTCGGCGATGAAGAGTTCAGGGCGGGTTTGGCCTTGGGCGTCGAGCATCGGAGTGGCGACGTCGACGAAGATGCGGTGCCGGTGTTTGGCGCACTCGGCGGCGATCAGGTCGTTTGCGCGGAGAACGTTTTCGCGGATTTTCGCGCGAGAGGGGCTCTCTTTGATCGAGAGGAAGATGATCTTGGTCTTGGGCAGAGCGGCGTGGATTTTGGCGGAGATTTTTTGGAAATCACCGAGGACGGATTCGGGGGACTCGCCGGCCTGAAGGTCGTTTTCGCCGGCGTAGATGACGACGAGGCGCGGAGCGTAGGGGAGAATGATGCGATCGACGTAAAAGACGCTGTCGGTGAGTTCGGAGCCGCCGAAGCCGCGGTTGATGACAGGAACGCCGGGGAAGTCGGCGGCGAGGCTGCTCCAGCGCCGAATGGAGGAGCTACCGACGAAGACGACGGCGCCTTGGGCGGGAGCTTTGAGGGCGTCGGCTTGAGTGTATTTTTCGATTTCGGTCGCCCATTTTTCCGGGGCGGCGGAAGCGTGAGCCGAAAAAAGGAACGCCGCGGCGAAAAGAAATCGGAGGTATTGGAGTGGGGCCATGTTGAAAGTGAGTCGGCGGGTGGGTAGACGTGCAATCCGGGATCAAATTTTTTCAACGGTGAGGTTGCGCAACCATGGAATCGAGGCATCGGGTAACGCTTATGGGATTATTGCATGCCTCACTTCAACTCGGCGCGCTCACGCTGCCGAATCGGGTCATCATGGCGCCGCTCACGCGTTGCCGAGCTTCAGCGGGGCGGGTGCCGAATGAGCTGATGCGCGACTACTACGTGCAGCGGGCGAGCGCGGGGCTGATTCTTTCCGAGGCGACGGCGGTGGATCCGATGGGCGTGGGTTATCCGGATACGCCGGGTATCTGGTCGGAGGCGCAGGTCGCGGGCTGGGCGACGATCACGGCGGCGGTGCGCGCGGCGGGCGGGCAGATGTTTTTGCAGCTCTGGCACGTGGGACGCGTTTCCGACCCCGTGTATCTCGATGGAAAACTCCCGGTCGCGCCCAGTGCGATTGCGCCAACTGGGCACGTGAGCCACATTCGGCCGCAAAAGGCGTTTGAAACGCCCCGGGCGCTGGAGCGGGCGGAGATTGCGGGCGTGGTCGAGGCGTTTCGGCGCGGGGCGGAAAACGCGCGGCGCGCCGGCTTTGACGGGGTGGAGATTCATGGAGCCAACGGCTACCTGCTTGATCAGTTTTTGCAGAGTTCCTCGAACCATCGAACGGATGATTACGGCGGGACGGTGGCGAATCGCGCGCGGTTCGCGTTGGAGGTGACCGACGCAGTCACGAGCGTATGGGGCGCGGACCGCGTCGGCTACCACCTCGCTCCGCGGGGTGACTCGCACGGCATGGGCGACTCGAGCCTGGCGGAGACGTTTGGCTATCTCGCGACGGAGCTCGGCAAGCGGAAGCTGGCTTTCCTGTGTGCACGCGAAGGCTTGGCGGCGCCGCGGCTCGGGCCTGTGCTCAAGCGGGCGTTTGGCGGGGTGTTTATCGCAAATCAAGGATTCACAGCGGACGAGGGCGAAGCCGAGCTCGCGGCGGGCAACGCGGATGCGGTCGCGTGGGGGAGGCTTTTTATCGCCAATCCGGATTTGCCGCGGCGATTTGCGGTGGGAGCGGCGTTGAACGAGCCGGTGCCCGCGACGTTCTACGGTGCCGGTGCGGCCGGGTATACGGATTATCCGGCGATGGTGGGATAAGGCAGAAGACGGGAATCGCGGCATAAAGCCGCTCCTACAATTTCTATGCAGAACAAAATTGCTCTCATCACCGGTGCCAACAAAGGCATCGGTCTCGAAACGGCCCGGCAACTTGGGCGCCAAGGTATCACGGTGCTGCTCGGTTCGCGCGATGCGGGCCGTGGAGCCCTTGCGGAGGCGCAGCTCAAGGCGGAAGGTATCGACGGGCGCGCTTTGGACCTGACGGTGACGGACGAAGGATCGATCCGGGCGGCGGCGGCGCGGGTGGAACAGGAATTCGGGCGGCTGGATATTCTGGTGAACAACGCGGGCGTGCTCGACTACGCGACGGAAACGGGGCCGAGCACGGTAACGGCGGCATCGTTGCGGACGACCTTCGACACGAATTTTTTCGGGCTCGTGGCGGTGACTCAGGCTTTCCTGCCGTTGCTGAAAAAATCGGAGGCGGGGCGGATCGTGAATCTCTCGTCGGTCCTCGGCTCGCTCACGGAGCACGGCGATGCGAACTCACCGATCTACCCGGCGCGGTTGCTCGGCTACGACGCTTCAAAGGCGGCCGTGAATATGTTTACCGTCGAGCTCGCGCAGGAGTTGAAGGGCACGGCGATCAAGGTGAACTCGGCGCATCCGGGCTGGGTCAAGACGGACATGGGCGGTGCGGGCGCACCGTTGGAGATCGCCGATGGGGCCAAGACCAGTGTGGCGCTCGCGCTGTTGCCGCCGGAGGGACCGAGCGGCGGGTATTTTCACCTCGGCGTGCACATGCGTTGGTGAGACGCGCTGGCAGGGTGCCGTCGGTCGGTGCCCCGCCAACCGGTCGTCGGACGGCTGTTATTTGCCCAAGAACGCGGGCTGGGGGAGTGCGGTCGAAGAGCCCTCGGTCTCGGTGACGGGCTTGGGCGTGAGGTGCTTCGAGAAGCGTTCCATATAGAGATAAAACACGGGCGTGATGTAGAGGGTCAGGATCTGGGAGACGACGAGGCCGCCGACGACGGCGAGACCAAGGGTGCGTCGGGCGTCGGCGCCGGCGCCCCAGCCGAGGGCGATGGGCAAGGTGCCGGCGATGGCCGCAAACGTCGTCATCATGATTGGGCGGAAGCGGACGATGCAGGCTTCGAAGATGGCATCCTCGGCTGATTTGCCGTGTTGGCGTCGGGCATCGAGCGCGAAATCGATCATCATAATCGCGTTCTTTTTTACGATCCCGATGAGCATGATCAGACCGACATAGCCATACATGTTTAGCTCCTCGCCGAAGGCGAGGAGCGTGACGAGCGCGCCGAACGTGGCGGCGGGCAGGCCGGAGAGAATCGTGATCGGGTGAACGAAGTCTTCGTAAAGAATGCCGAGCACCAGGTAGATCACGAGCACGGCAATGATGAGAGTGAGCCCAAGCCCTTGCAGTGAGCTGGTGAAGGCCGCGGCGGTGCCTTGAAACGTGCCGCTGACGGTGGCGGGCAGGATTTCTCGCGCGATCTTCTCGATCTCTTCCGTGGCTTGGCTGAGAGCGAGCTCAGGTTTGAGATTGAAGCTGATCGTGACGGCGGGCACCTGGCCTAGGTGGGCGACGGTGAGCGGGCCGACGGAGGGGCGCAGCTTGGCGACGGCCTCCAGCGGGATGAGTTTACCTTCGCGGTTGCGCAAGTAGAGCAGGGCGAGCGAAGCGGGGTCGCGGAGGTATTTCGCCTCCAGTTCAAGAATGACGGCGTACTGGTTGGTGGAGGTGTAAATCGTGGAAATTTGCCGCGAGCCAAACGCGCTGTAGAGGGCCTCTTGAACTTGCTGGGCGTTAAGACCGAGGGAGGACGTTTTGTCGCGATCGATGTCGATGATCAGCTGCGGGCTGGTGATCTGTAGGTCGGAGTTGAGGTCAATGATTCCGGGCACCTCGCGCACGCGCTCCACGAGCAGCGGGGTAGTGCGGTAGAGTTCCTGCAAATCAGTCCCGTAAAGCGTGTATTGATAAACTGAGGAAGAACCGCGCGAGCCGAGTCGGATGCTGGGAGGCACGGTCGGGAAGACGCGAACGCCGGGAATCCCCGCGGTGGCAGCGCGGAGTTGTTGGGCGATTTCAGCGGCGGGCAAGCGGTCGGTATCGACCAAACCGACAAACATGCGCCCGGTGTTGCTGGCGCCACCGCCCCGGCTATATGAGCCGGTGAACGCGATGATGTCCCGCACGCCGGGGTTGGCCTTGATGGCGGCCATGACTTTGCGCTGGTAGCCGGTCATTGCCTCGAAGGAGGTGTCTTGAGCGGCTTCGACGATGACCTGAATGCGGCCAGTATCCTCGGTGGGAATAAAGCCCTTTGGGATGATGACGATCAGCCACAGCGTGAGGCCAACGGTGGCGAGAGCGACGCCCATGGTGAGGCCGCGCCGGCGGAGCGAGTAACGCAGCGTGCGCTCGTAGAAATCGACGCTCCCTTGGAAAACGCGCTCGCTGGCGGCATAGATTTTTCCGTGCTGCTTCGCGTGGTCGACGGGTTTAAGAAACCGGCTGCAGAGCATCGGAATCAAAGTGAGAGAAACAAAGCCCGAGACGAGAATGGCGGCCGAGATGGTGATGGCGAACTCGTGGAGCAAGCGGCCCAAGACACCGCCCATGAAGAGCACGGGAATAAATACCGCAACCAGAGAGATGGTCATCGAAACGATCGTGAAGCCGATTTCGCGCGAGCCGCGCAGGGAGGCGGCAACGACCGATTCGCCCTTCTCGATGTGGCGGACGATGTTTTCGAGCATCACGATCGCGTCATCCACCACAAAGCCGACGGAGAGGGTGAGCGCGAGCAGGGTGACGTTGTTGATGCTAAAACCGAAGAAATACATCACGGCAAAGGTGCCGATGATGGCGATGGGCATCGCGATGCTGGGAATGATCGTGGCCGAGAGCGCGCGCAGGAAGAGGAAGATCACCAGCACGACCAAAATGATCGCGAGAACCAAGGTGAACTTCACGTCGTGGACGGAATCGCGGATTGAAATCGAGCGGTCGACGACAATTTCAAGGTCGATGGTGGCGGGGAGCTGGGCCCGAAATGCGGGCAGGAGTTCCTTGATGCCATCGACGACCTTGATCGTGTTGGTGCCGGGCTGGCGCTGGATCGAAAGCACGATGGCGCGGGTCTCCTTGGTGCCGACGGCGAATTCCGGGTCTTCGACGCCGTTGATGAAGCGCTGGTCGAACCAGCTGACGGACTTTTCATTTTCAACGCTGTCGGTGACCTGAGCCACGTCGCCGAGGCGCACGGCGGCGCCGTTGCGGTAGGTTACGATCACGTTGCGGAAGCCGGCGGCGTCTTTCAGCTGGCCGGTGGCGAGAAGGGTGGTGGCCTTGGAGGCGCCGTCGATCACGCCGGCGGGGAGGTTGACGTTGTTGGTGCTAAGGGCGGTGCGGACCTCGTCGATGCCGATGCTCCGGGAGGCGAGGGCGCGGGGATCGACGCGGACGCGGACGGCGTATTTCTGCGCGCCGAAGACATTGACTTGGGAGACGCCGTCGACGGTGGAGATGCGCTGGGCGAGAACGGTCTCGGCGAGTTCGTTGATCTCGGAGAGGGCGAGAGTTTTGGAGGAGAGGGCGAGGAGGAGAATCGAGTCGTCGTTGGGGTTGGACTTTCGGAGTGATGGCGGGCTCGGCATGTCCTGCGGCAGCCGGCGCTGGACGGCGGCGATGGCGGATTGGACGTCTTGGGCGGCGCCGTCGATGCTGCGGTCGAGGGTGAACTGCATCGTGACCGAAGTGCTCCCGAGAGAGCTGGTCGAGGTCATCGATTCGATGCCGGCAATGCTGGAAAATTGTTGTTCGAGCGGCGTGGCGACGGAGGCGGCCATCGTCTCGGGGCTCGCGCCGGGCAGGCTGGCCGAGACGGAAATGGTGGGAAAGTCGACGTTGGGCAGATCGCTGACGGGGAGGCGCTCGTAGGCCATCCAGCCGAAGAGCGTGATCGCCGAGGTGACGAGCGTCGTCATCACCGGCCGGCGGATGAAGTGTTCGGGAATGTTCATGGCGCTTTTTTCTCCATCGTAGGCGTGACGGCGGGGGGAGTGGGCGGAGCTGCGGGAACCGAGGGTTCGGGCGCTTTACCCTTGGCTTTTTCGCCGGTTTTGGGGCCTTTGCCGGATTTTCCACCGCCGGAAGCATCGGCGGTTTTGATTTCGACCGGGCGTCCGGGAATCACGCGAAGTTGTCCGTCGGACACGATGGTTTCGCCCTCGGCCACGCCCTTGGCAATGACGGCCAAGGGCCCGGAGAGACGCTCGACGGTGACCGGACGAAGCTCGGCGGTTTTGTCTTCTTTGATCACGAAGACGTGTTGCCCGGCTTGGGAGGTCTGGAGGGCGCTGCTGGCCACGGTCAGGACCTCGGGCGCGGCCAAGGTGAGGGTCACGGTGGCAAATTGCCCGGGCCAGAGGCGCTGCTTGGGGTTGGGAAACGTGCCTTTGAGTTTCAACGTGCCGGTGGACGCATCGACGGTGTTGTCCATGAACGTAAGTTCGCCTTCCTCGGGGCGATCGTCGGGGCCGGGCGGGGTCACCTTGATCTTGAGCGCACCTTGAGAGCGGTATTGGACGAGCGAACCGAAGTATTGCTGCGGCACGCTGAAGGTGACGTTGATCGGGCTGATTTGGTGCACGGTGACGAGCTGGCCGGCCGAGTCGTTGCCGCGGATCAGGTCGCCCTCGTGAACCGTGACGTTGCCAGTGCGGCCGTCGAGGGGCGCGCGGATCAGGCAGTAGTCGAGCTGGAGACGGGCATTGGCGGCGGCGGACTCGCTGGCGAGTTGCTGGGACTGGAGGGCGCGGGCGGAGTCGGCGATCGATTGGAACTGCTCCTGCGAAACGAGCGCGCCCTCGTTGAGCGTGCGGTAGCGGTCGACTTGAGCCTGCGCCGTACCGAGCTGGACTTTGATCCGTTGCAGGTCGGCCTCGGCAGAACGCAGTGAGTTTTGAAAGGGCCGGGAGTCGATCTCGAAGAGAACATCGCCCTGCTTCACGACTTGGCCTTCGGTGAAGTGAATCTTGATGAGCGTGCCGGTGACTTGGGAGCGAACGGTGGCGGTGCGGCTGGGCTCGACCGCGCCGATCGCGTCGAGCGTAAGCGGAACGACCCGACGCTCGACTTTGCCGGCCACCACCGGGGCCGCGCCGCCGCCGCCGCGCCCAGCGGGTGCCTTGGCTTTGTCGGCGCATCCCGTCAGTCCCAGCAGCAAACCAAGTCCGAGCAATGGAAAGAGAAAGCGTTGAGCGCCGGGAATTAGGGGACGGTGTAACATCAGTGGAAAGGGAGCGTGCACATAAAACAGGGTGAAGCAGGCAAAAAGACGAGCGAACGGAGTAAGAGTTGCGCCCCAGCGGGCGCAAGATGCGTCCCACGAGGGCTGGCCGCATCCCGTCATATCACTAACGTTTTCCTTGCTAGGGTTGGGCGCTGAGATTTCCCTCGAGGGACCATTGTCTTTATGAAAGTCCTCGTTGCCGATAAGATCTCACCCAAAGGAGTAGCCCACCTGCGCGCGCAGCCGGGCTTGGAAGTCATCGAGGCTTACGGCTCGTCGCCTGAAAAGATGTTGGAATTGGTCAAAGACGTCCACGCGATCGCGGTGCGTTCGGAGACGAAAATTACCGCCGCGGTGTTTGCCGCGGCGCCGCTGTTGAAAGTGGTCGGTCGGGCCGGGGTCGGGGTGGATAATGTCGATGTCGAGGCGGCCACGGAGCGCGGCGTCATCGTCATGAACACGCCCTCGGGCAACACCATCGCGACGGCTGAGCTGACGTTTACCCATATTCTATGTGGTGCCCGGCCGGTGCCGCAGGCTGCGGCTTCCATGAAGGCGGGCCAATGGGATCGGAAGAGTTTTTCCGGCATCGAGCTTTTTAAGAAAACCCTGGGCGTCGTCGGCTTTGGCCGCATCGGTGGCGAGGTCGCGAAGCGCGCCCAGGCTTTCGGCATGCGCGTCATGGCTTACGATCCCTATCTCGCACCCAGCCGCGCCAAGGCGATGCAGGTGGAGGCGGTCACTTTGGATGAACTGCTGGCCCAGTCGGATTACATCACGGTCCACATGCCGCTCACCGATGATACTAAATACATGATCGATGAAGCGGCTTTCGCGAAGGCGAAGAAAGGCCTACGGATCTTCAACTGTGCCCGCGGCGGGATTATCAAGGAAACAGCTCTGATCGCGGCGGTGAAATCCGGTCAGGTAGCCGCCGCCGGTCTCGACGTGTTCGAAGACGAGCCCTTGGCCAAAGACAGCGAGCTGCGCAGTCTGGCCAACGTCACGCTCACCCCCCACCTCGGCGCGTCGACCACCGAGGCCCAGGAAGCCGTCGGCATCGAGGTCGCCGAGCAGATCGCCGATGTGTTGCTCAACGGTGCGGTCCGCAACGCCGTCAATCTGCCCTCGGTCGATGCCGCCACCGCCAAGATTCTCGGGCCCTACCTCGATCTTGGCGCCAAGCTCGGCACCTTGGTGCAGCAACTCGCACTCCCGGCCGTCACGAAGCTCCGCATCACCTACTACGGCAAGATCGTCGATCTCGACGCCAACGCCATCACCCGCGCCATCCAGCGCGGCTACCTCGCGCGCATCAGCGGCGACGGCGTCAACGTCGTCAATGCACCGGTGATGCTCGAACGCCTCGGCGTCAGTCTCGAAGTCGTGAAGTCGACCGACGACTCCGATTACACCGAGCTCATGTTGGTTGAAGCGGTCGCCGCCGACGCGGCCGTGCGCAGTGCCGCGGGGACGTTGATCACCAAGGCCAACACCCCGCGCATCGTCGCGGTGAACGGTCGCGCCGTCGAAGTAGCTGCCACCGGCAAGCTCCTGATCATCGAAAACGCCGACGCTCCCGGGATGATCGGCTACGTCGGCACGCTGCTCGGCAAGGACCGGGTCAACATCGCCAACATGTCGCTCAGCCGGCAGCAGGCGGGAGAGACCGCGCTCATGGTGATCAACCTCGACAGCGAACCGAGCACCGCCGCCCGCGCCGAGTTGAAGTCCCACGCGGCCATCAAGCTCGCGAAGTTCATCCAGCTGTAGTCCTGACCCCGCCGCGCCGTCCATGGTTGTTCCGCTCCTTATCGCCGCCGTCGTCGGATACCTATTGGGCGCTTTGCCCTTCGGGTATCTCGTCGCGCGCGCGAAGGGCGTGAACATCTTTGAGGTCGGCAGCAAGAATCCCGGTGCGACCAACGTGCGCCGCGTGCTCGGTAACGGCCCGGGTAACGTTGTGCTGTTTCTCGACGCGGCGAAGGGCGCGCTGGCCGTGGCTTTGTTTCCGCTTATCCATCTTGTCGGCCCCCAGTATTGTCCCTTCGACGCCGACGGGCTGCTGATTCTCGAACTCGTTGGCCTCGTCGCCTCCGTTCTCGGCCACAGCTTCTCCTGCTTCACCGGATTCCGCGGCGGCAAGGGTGTGGCCACGGGCGCGGGCGGGTTTGCGGTGTTGTTTCCCGTCGGGGCGCTCATCGCGTTCGGGGTTTTCATCACGTGCCTCGCGCTCAGTCGTTTCATTTCCCTCTCGTCGATCTTGTCGTCGATCACGCTGCCGATCGCGGCGTATTTCCTGGACCGTTCGCCGCTGCTGGTCGGCGTTTCCGTGGTGATCGCGTTGTTCGTGATCCTCCGTCACCGCGCCAACATCGGGCGTCTGCTGGGCGGCACGGAAAATAAAATCGGCCAAAAGAAACCCGCTTCCCCGCCGCCTGCGCCATGACCTCCCTCCCGACTTACACGATCGGCATCTGCGGTTTTGGCACGGTCGGCCAAGGCGTCTGGAA
>Ga0209550_10000464_pt1 | contig 38089 bp, 32 predicted proteins | sample LauGreSuBDMM15SN_2_FD_187567 | JGI IMG/M metagenome (GOLD analysis project Ga0209550, IMG submission 187567) | Freshwater lake microbial communities from Lake Michigan, USA - Su13.BD.MM15.SN (SPAdes) (version 5) | ecosystem: Environmental > Aquatic > Freshwater > Lake | place: Lake Michigan... | reverse complement strand
TGGCTATTTTGTTGGCATTGTTAATGCTGCCGGATATCACATTCCAGAAATGCTCACTAAAATTCCTGCCGAGGGTGGAATCGTCAATCTTCCGGCGGTGCTAATTGCCTTGCTCATTGGCGTTATTTTAATGCGCGGCACCAAAGAAAGCATAATGCTAAATCGCATCTTGGTGATAATTAAACTAGCCGCGATTTTTCTTTTTATCTTCATCGCCATTCCACACATTAAAGTTGAAAACTGGACTAACGATTTCATGCCATTCGGTCTAAATGGCGTATTTACTGGCGCTGCCGCAATTTTCTTTGCCTATAACGGCTTTGATGCCGTAGCTACAGCAGCCGAAGAAACTAAAAATCCTAATCGCAGCTTACCAATTGGCATTATCGGGGCTTTATTAACCTGCATCGTGCTTTATACAGCCGTGGCCCTTTGCCTTACTGGCATCACCAATTATAGCGAACTCAATAATGCCGAACCAATGGCTTTTGCCTTGCGCCAAAATGGCAGCAACATTGGCAGCGCCCTCATCGGAACCGGCGCCCTTACTGGCATGATGGCAGTTTTGTTGGTATTAATGTATGGTCAATCACGCATTTTCTTCGTGATGTCGCGCGATGGTTTGCTGCCAAAATTTTTCAGCAAAATGCATAAAAAGTTCGAAACCCCATTCTTAAGCTGCATGGTTGTAACCATGTTAGTCTGCGCCTTTGCAGGCTTTGCGCCAATTCACACAATTGCCAGCATGACCAGCATCGGAATTTTATTCGCCCTCGTTATGTGCTGTTTAGCCGTAATGGTTTTGCGCATTAAACGCCCCAAGCTAGAGCGCCCTTTTCGCTGCCCTTGGCTTTTTGTTATTGCGCCTTTAGCAATTTTTATCTGCGGATATCTAATGTATGCTCTACTGCTTGCTGTGTTAAAGCCGTTCTTAATTTGGCTTGGCTGCGGCATTGCGGGATATTTTATTTACGGTTACAAGAAAAGCCCATTAAATTCTAAATAATAGAAATTAAAATGTCGCGACATAGCCCTTCTTCACAAGCGCCGTCTGACTCACAGCCTTGGCTTAGCGGCCTGCTTAACGCCCTACCAAAACCTGGAAACATCCCAGATTTTAGCGTTAGAGGCAAATCTTCCTCGGCATGGATTAAGAGAATCATCTCTGCAATAACTTATGCGCAAGATGGTACAGAACCCGCGACAGCAGAAAAAATAGCTCGAACCCATAAAATTTTTAAGGATTACATTTTACTTAATCATACTATTTACGACTCTGCAGCAAATCAAGATGGTGGCGGGGCCGAGCATGTAAAACTCGATTTAATTGAGAGTAAAGGTTCAATTTTGGCGCGCATTTTTTTTCAATCCAAAATTGATCTTCCAATAAGTATGCTACAAGAAATTGTTTCTGATAAAATTTCGGTGGCTTTAATTATGCAGAATTACTTTGATAAAGAAGAAGGATTAAAAAAACTAGAAGAGTCAGAGGCTTTAATTATGCAGAATTGCCTTAATGAAAAAGAAAGATCAGAAAAACTAAGCGAAGCTAAAAAACGATTATATAATTTTTTAAAGCAATATTGCATAAAAGAAACCAAAGTTACCGCTCTTGATGAGGTAGAAGCGCTGTCAATACATTATCTAGACGCCATTGCAGCAGATTTTTTGCGTAATTATATGCATTTTCAAGGAATTGCAAACGATATCGATATCGATAAAGACTTACTAAGAGATCATGCTCTATCAATGAAGCCAGATAGATCTGTGGCGGCAATTGAGGATATATCATTTCCCTTAGAAGAAGGAGATCCATCAGTATCAGTATTCATAAAACCATTATCTCCAGAGGAGCTTAGAGATGCAGAAATTGAGGCGAATGGACATCCTTTAGAGGCGGCCAAACAAAGAATTTTAGATCATAAAGCCCAATTTCGCAACAAGCTCAAATGGCTTGAAGAATATCGCGTAAAAGACTCAAACCCAGAAGTATTAGAAAAAAATCCTCTACACAAAAAACATCAAGATATTATTGATATTTTAACATTACCAAAAATCTTTAGGCGGCTTCTGCTTGCAACAGAATCTGCCGGCCCTGATTTTGCAAATGCTTACGCCGCAGAAGTTCTTAGAAAGATTCTTGAAGAAGAAGAAAGATGCAAAGAATTTGAATCTTTGTTTTTTGACAAAAATATGTTTTTTATCAAAGGCACATTAAAGGTTGAACATGCCGCCAAAGTGTTTATCGATTCTGGAATGAGTGAAGAGCATATTAGATTATTTACCGCCGAAACAAAAAAAATATTTCCAGAGCAACTTAAAATATTTGTCGATGCATTAGCGCGAGAAAGATCGCCAGAGCAATTTACAACATTTGCTACCGCAGAAAGCCTTGGAATTAAAGACGGCCAACGAAGGACAAAAATAGCTTGGGCAGAAGAAGGGCCCTCACCCCCCTTGGCTAGAGTATCTCCAGCCGGATCCATAAAATTGAGCGGCAATTCTCTATTTCCCGAAACCGCGTTATAATTTTACTAAATTTTTTACCTCTTCAACAATTTCAGGATTAACCAGCGTTGAAATATCGCCAAGATCTTTTTCTCCTAAAATAATTTTTTTTAAAATACGACGCATAATTTTGCCAGAACGCGTTTTTGGTAAATCTTGAGTAATATAAATTTTATCTGGCTTGGCGATGCTTCCTATTTCACACTTGATCAACTCGATGATTTCATTTTCGAGTTGAGTTTTTTCTTGTTGAATATTTTTAACAATAACAAAAACACTAATACCCTCGCCCTTTATTGGGTGCGGAAAGCCAATTGCCGCAGACTCAGCAACATTTTCGTGTTGATTAACAGCATTTTCAATTTCGGCAGTACCGATTCTGTGGCCCGAAATTTTAAGCACGTCATCGGTGCGCCCTATAATTCTGTAGAGCCCGTCTTCGCTGCAAAATGCACCATCGCCAGCAAAATAATAACCAGGAAAGCGCGCAAAATAAGTATCATGAAATTTTTGAGAATCTCCCCAAACGCCGCGCGCCATGCCTGGCCACGATTTTTTAAAACAAAGATTACCCGTTTTATTTGGCTCGATAATTTCTTTTCCGTCTTCATCAAGCAGCACCGGCTCTATGCCGCAAAGTGGCAAGCCGGCATAAGTGGCACGGCTTTTGGTAATTTGCGACAAAGCCGAAATCATGATTCCACCAGTTTCGGTTTGCCACCACGTATCTACAATTGCGCATTTTCCGCCGCCGACTTTCTCGTAATACCATTGCCACGCCTCTTGATTTATAGGCTCTCCAACACTGCCCAAAGTTTTGAGTGATTGCAAATTATGGCCCTGTACAAATTTATCCCCTTGCTGCATCAAGCTTCTAATTGCAGTAGGCGCAGTGTAAAAAATGTTTACTTTATGCTTAGCGATAATCTCCCAAAACCGCGCTGCAGTAGGATAAGTTGGCACCCCTTCAAACATCAAGGTTGTGGCGCCAGTTAAAAGTGGGCCATAAATTAAATAAGAATGACCGGTGATCCAACCAATATCGGCGCTGCAAAAGAAAATATCGTTGCCATGATATTGAAAAACATTTTTAAAAGAATATGCGCTATAAACCATATAACCGCCATGGCTATGAACAATTCCCTTTGGCTTGCCCGTAGAGCCCGAAGTGTATAAAATAAAAAGCGGATGCTCGGCTTCGGCCTCAAAATATGGCGCTATTTCATCTTTATGCTTAAGAATTTCTTCTTGCCAAATTAACGTAGTTACGCCGATTTGCGGCAACGGTTTTGAGTAATGAAAGCGCGAAATTTTTTTTGCCAAATTATCAACAACAGAAGAATTTTCGCGACGATAAAGGATTGCCTTTTCAACACTAGGGCAATGTTTTAGGGCCTCGGCAGCAATATCAAAAAGCTCTATTTTTTTATCACCACGAAAAAGTAAATCTGCCGTGATCAAAATTTTTGCCTGCGAATCTTGAATGCGTCCCGCTAAAGATGCAGCCGAAAACCCGGCAAAAACTACACAGTGAATTGCGCCAATGCGAGCACAAGCCAACATTGCCACCGCACTTTCTGGAATCATCGGCATGTAGATACAAACACGATCTCCCGCCTTTATACCTTGCGCAACCAATAAACTAGAGAACTCGCAAACTTGACGATGCAATTCTTTATAGGTTATTTTGCAAGACTTATCTTTAGGATCATTAGGCTCGAAGATGATTGCAACCTTATCCCCCATGCCTTCATCGCAATTTTTTTCGACAAGATGCCTATCTAAGCAATTATAAGAGATGTTGGTTGTGCCGCCTTTATACCATTGAATTTGCGCTTTGTTAAAATTGCAATCAGCTGTTTCGTCCCACTTTTTAAACCAACGAAAATTTTGTGCCACCTCGCTCCAAAAATTTTGCGGATCAGAGATAGAGCGCCTATATTCTTTTTGATAAATTTCTTCGGAAGCGATACTGTATACCATATTGACTTAATCGATTAATGGTTAATTCCCCACAACTTGATGCGTAGCTAGGTGGGGCTTATCTTGCAACTTGCTACATTAATCCCGATTCTTAGGAATTGCAGCTTTAATTGCTTCAAATAAACCCACTAAAGCATCGCGAATTTTTGCATCGAAACCAATGTTTTTTTTCGCCCATTCTTTTACCCATGGGCGCGCTAACTCCCAAATATTAAGATTTTTATCAAGCATCACGCCTACACCCTCAACAAGTAACAAAGTTTTTTGTAGCAACAACAAATTTGGCTTTGTGTCCATTTTATATTCGCGCGTCATCTCAATTAAGTGCGCAAGAAGCGTGGCTAAAGAAATTTCTTGCACCGAAGAGCCAACAATAGTTTCGCCAATTTTTTGACAAGATAAAGCTAAGTCATATACGTTAGTGCCGCTTGGCACAAGGCCTGCATCGATATGAAGCTGCGCCACTCTTTTATAATCTTTATGCAAAAATCCGATGAAAATTTCTGCAACAGCCAAGCGTGTTTTTTTATCAATCTCGCCCATAATGCCAAAATCTACCACAGCAATAGAACCAGCATGCGCGCCATTATCCATTAAAAATAAATTTCCGGGATGCATATCAGCATGAAAAAATCCATCAGAGTAAACCTGCGTGAAATAGCTAATTACAAGGTTCTTTGCCACTTCACTTTTATCGAAACTAGTGTTATGAATCGCTCGCTTGTTAGAAAATGGCACGCCGTTGATCCACTCGCTTACTAAAATATTTGATGTAGAAAATTTAAGAAAAATTTGCGGCACATAAAAGCCTTGCAAGCCTTGCAAATTGTCTTTTAGGCGCATTGCATTAGCCGCTTCTTTTAATAAATTTAATTCACTTTTTGTCGATTCTTTAAGAACCGAATTTATATCTTTTAAAGTTTTAGCAGTAAATTTTGAGAAAAGACGCGTAATATTGGCGATCAGCGCCAGAGTAGCGATATCGCGTGCAACAATTTTTTTAATATTAGGACGAAGAATTTTTACCGCAACATCTTGCCAACTACCTTCTTTATTAAATTCGTGATTCTTACTATTGCCTCGACCATCTTGGTTAACTTTTTTACCACCAACATTTTCAATAAAAATCTTCGCTCTATGAACTTGCGCAATTGATGCAGAAGCTTGCGCCACATAATTAAAATCAGCAAATATCTTCTCAAAATTTTCACCAAATTCACGACGCAAAATCTTTTTTACTTGGCAAGAAGAAAATGGCGTCAAGCGATCTTGAAAGTGAGATAAAATTTCTGCCAAATGCTCTCCGACTAGATCTGGCCTAGTTGAAAGCGCCTGCCCCAATTTAATAAAAGATGGACCAGCTAGTTTTAAAAAAAAGAAAATCGCACGTTTTTTAAGAAATGGAGAAAGCAACAAAAACAGCAAAAACAGCAACAACAACCGCAGCAAATTTAGAATTGAGGTGATTAAAGTGATCATTGAAAATATTATTGATCTCTTGAAATCTATTTAGAAATAGCAGAGCTACTAACAGCAGAACTACTTGCACCGGCACCATGTTCAGCACCACTGCCAACCGGATGATTAACATCAATCTTAACCTTGTTAAGATCAACATCAACCCCTGCCCAACTTAATAATTTATTCAGCAATTGCGAAATTATATCAAGAATATTTCCAGTAACTTCTTGCACCCTAGAAACCACAAGCTTAAAGGCACTTGCCGCTTCTGGTGATAAATTTAAAATTGTTACAACTTCATCAACGGTAATAATATTTAAAACCATCATCACAAAAAGTAGCGAGAAAGCTGTAGAAGCAAACACGAAGAAGGTTCTTAATGTAAAAAATGTTAGTAAATCGCTCATAACTTTTGATTTAATTATATACTGTTAGCCACCTTAGAGGCGACTGCTTTATTTTCAAGAAATTTTCGCTAATTCACAAAATTGCTGTATCATCAAATTTTCGGCGCGCAAATTGCCGTCGATATTGCATTTTTCTAGCGCCTCAACAGTGCTGCAATTTGCAAAAATAAAATTTTTTAACGCCGATTTTATCATTTTGCGACGCTGTGAGAACGCTGCAGCTACAAGCTTTTCTAGCTTTTCAAATTCTATGTTGGCCAAATTTTCTTGAGGAATTATTTCTACAATTGCCGAAGTAACTTTTGGTGGTGGCGTAAAAATTGAACGATTGGCCGTAAAAAGCATTTTACTTTGCGCGCAATAATTAACCATCACTGCAAGCCTGCCGTAATGCGCCGTGTTTGGCTTGGCGACAATTCTATCGACAACTTCTTTTTGCAACATTAAAGTTAATGAAGAAATTTTTGGCGCAATTTTTAGCCACTTTATCAACAAAACCGTGCCAATATTATAGGGTAAATTTGCAATAATTTTTATCTTTTTGCCCCTAGAAAAAACATGAGAAAAAACCTCTAACTCATTAATTTTAAGAGCATCGGCGCTGATTATTTCTAATCTATCGCCATAAAATTCTTTTAATTCTGCAAGCGCCTCTAAACACCTTTTGTCTTTTTCAATTACGGTTAATTTTTTTACTCCAGCATCAAGAATAGAGCGCGTAAGGCTGCCTGGGCCCGGCCCTATTTCTAAAACCTCGAATTCGTTGATATTTTTTATAGATTTAGCGATTTTGTCGGTGAAGTTTTTATCGAGAATAAAATTTTGTCCGAGCGATTTTTTAGCGTCTAAACCGTATTTTTTTATTAGTTCAGATGTAGATAAAAGCATTAAGCTATTAAAATATTTAAATTTACTGATTTTTAGGCGCCAAAAGTAATGATGCCTAGCTAAAATAACCCACAATCCAATCTTGCAAATACATGCTGTGCGGAAAAATCATCACATGAAAAAACAGCCAAACTCCAGAAAAAACCGAAGAGAAAATTCGAAATTGTGCAAAATTTTTAATAAAGAAAAAACCAGCTACAGTAATGATGGGATCAGAAATAGCGCGGTTCTCGAAGCATTCTACGCCTTGAAACCAATATTGCGTTGCAGAAATTATCGCGCCAGTTTCTAGGTAATGCTCGATAATTTCCCAAAATAGTTCGAGACAGAGAACCAGCAAAAACTCTAACGCCAGTTTTGTTCTGGCGTCATTGCCAAGATTTAGTTTAGATCGCAAGAAAGCAAAAAAAACACCCAAATTGGCACCGGTAAAGAAATGCTCAATTGTCCAGACATCAAATAAAGCTAAAGATTTGTGTCCGAACAATTGTAGCATAAGTTAGCCAAGTAATTTTTCTGCCTCAACAAATTGATGACCAAGTGCGTCAGCAACTGCTTTATAGGCGATTTTTCCTTCATAAACGTTAAGACCGTTACGCAAGTGTTTGTCATCTAGCAATGCCTTCTTGTAGCCTTTATTTGCAATGGCTAGCGAGAATGGCAAGGTAGAATTTTCGAGAGCCTGAGTAGAAGTGCGAGCAGTTGCGCCGGGCATGTTAGTAACGCAATAATGCACAACTCCGTCAACCACGTAGGTTGGGTTGCTGTGAGAAGTTGGTTTGCTGGTTTCAAAACAGCCGCCTTGATCGATTGAAATATCAACCATCACGGCGCCTTTTTTCATTTTTTTAACCATCGCCGCAGTAACTAATTTTGGTGCAGCCGCGCCAGGAATTAGAACCGCGCCAACCACAACATCAGCGTTTAAAACCGAGCGCTCGATATTAGCAGATGAAGCGTAAAGAACTTCGGCAGAATTGCCAAAAATATCACACAAATAACGAATTCTTGGCAAAGATTTATCGAGAATGATAACCTCTGCGCCCATGCCCACAGCTACTTTTGCAGCATTGGTGCCCGAAACACCGCCACCAAGAATAGCAACCTTACCACGAGCAACACCTGGCACGCCACCAAGCAATACGCCACGTCCGCCTTGAGATTTTTCTAGTGCGCGCGCACCGGCTTGAATAGACAATTTACCAGCAACTTCGCTCATTGGGGCAAGTAGTGGCAAAGAACGGTCTTCGGCACTAACGGTTTCAAATGCAATGGCTACTGCGTTTGATTTAATTAACATTTCAGTAAGTTCTGGCTCTGCAGCTAGGTGCAAGTAAGAGAAAATGATTTGGCCTTTGCGAATAGAGGCGCATTCTGATTTTTGCGGCTCTTTAACTTTAAGGATCATTTCGGCTTGGCCATAAACATCGGCCGACGAAGCTACGATTTTAGCACCAGCTTCAACATATTGATCATCGGTAAAATCGATTGCAGCGCCAGCATCTTTTTGCACAATCACTTGATGACCAGCATTTACCAACTCGCGCACACCTGCAGGAGTAGCACCAACACGATATTCGTGATCTTTGATTTCTTTAGGAATTCCGATAAGCATAGAAAATTTTTAAAATAAATTGATAATTATTTAGCAAGCTCGTTTATGTTAGAAAGCTTGACAATTCTACTTTCAGACGATGTTAGGCTAGGAAAAAGTTCGTAAGAAAATGAAAATTGAGTTTTGGCAATTTCTAGTTCTTGATCGAGATTTTTTCCTTTGAGAAACAAAGTATAGCCGTCATTTTTAAGAAATTTTTTGCTATAAGCAAGTAGTTTATCGAGGCTAGCTAAAGCGCGCGAAGTGATGATATCAAACTTGCGCTCGGAGAGTTCTTCTAGCTTTGCCTGATGAATAAAAACACGTTCTGGCGATAATAATTTTGCCTTGCGCAAAAATTCGCATTTGCGAAAAGACTTTTCGACCAAATGCATTTCTTTAACGCCCATTAAAGACAAAACAACCCCCGGAAACCCGGCTCCCGTGCCAAAATCTGCTACTTTTACATTTTTGTTGCCAATATATTGCATTAATTGCGCCGAATCAAAAATGTGGCGATTCCAGATGTCGTCGATGGTTGATTTGCCGATAAGATTATATTCGTTACTTTCTTGCAAAAGCAGTAGTATGAAGTCTTCTAGCGCCTTAATTTGCGCCGCACTCAGATCGTAGAATTTTTTGATCTGAGTGATTGTGGCTTGTTTTTTTTGTTCTAGAGCGTGCATTATAGATTTTGTTTGTGAGTTATGTTATCCTCTTCCAGTTCCATCTTTGTTTGCAAGAGGGGTGCCCGGTAAATCTGGATCAGGATGGCGTTGCATGGCCCCTATAGTAGGTTCTCGTGTGGCCCTGCGGACAGAAGAATTGGTTGCTGGTGCGTGGCCAGGGCCAGGGGCTGGCTCTTGTGGGACGCTAGGAGCTGGCGATTGGCGTTGCGACAAAGGTGGCAAACGACCACCCGAGGCATGGCCCATCCCAGCGTTAAGACTAACAGGATGCCTAATATGACTAGATGATCCCGCCATGGAATCATTTGGTATCAATGGAGAGGACGAGCTATCTATACCCTCTTCTCCTATACTCACAACGCTTGCCAAAGCAGTGCTGGCTAATGAAGACTGCGACCTGTTCATACTAGCTTCTTCTGTCGGCACAACACCATCGTGACCTGCGCCTGCTATTTGATTTAACAACTCCATAGCATTCCCTGCTTCAACCCGCTCAATTGAGGCAACTCTATTTCTCCCTTTAGATCTTTTTCTCCCTGCTTCACCCCGCTCAATTGAGGCAACTCTATTTCTCCCTTTAGATCTTTTCCACAATAACAATAATCCAAGAAGAAACGCAGCAAATCCACCTACAGCAATGCCAGCAATTTTATCATCACCAATGGCTGCACCAGATCGATCTAGGTTAACTTTAGCATCATCACCTCCAATTCTAGGGGTAGTTCTAATTGTGCTAAAGTTTGAAGTTGAAGTAAATGTTGAAGTAAATGGTGGCATAAAGGTACTAGCAGCACTGCTTTGGTAGCCCGAAACAGTGCTAATATTGAAGGCAATCGGGGCATCGCTAGCTGAACCATTATCTGCAAAAGGCTGCGAACTTGATGCCGCATCAGATATGCCTGCCTCCGTAGAAGTAAATGTGCTTGGTGCATCGCTTGAAGCTACAGAAGAAGCGGCGGCGCTAGATTTTTCGGTTGAAGTCGAAGTTGGGGCCATACTCGAACCGGCGGTTGGAGCTAAAGATGCAACTGGAATGGTATTAGCCGCAGTTGTTGGCGCCTGACTAGATTGTGCAACCGAAGTCGGTATATTTACTGTTGTTGTTGCTAATTTGGCGATTACCTCGTCTCTAATATAGGCAGCATCTTCATTGTAAAACGTAACATTAACGCCACCAGGAAATCGAACGGTGGTTGATACAACGCCATCATCCCTAGATTCTATGATTGGCAAATTATATCCAGATGGAACATGCGGAAAAGCAAATGATATTCTACCCGCACTGTTATTAACCAAGGTATACTGACCCGCCTCAAAAAAAACAATCGTAGCATCTTGAACAGAAGCCGGAACCACAATACGCTGCGGATTAACAGTGCTTGAAGTAGTAAGCTCGGTGCCATCAGCAACCAGGTGGGTTTCGGTATTGCCAATTTTACCTTGCGGATCGTAAAACGGGTTAATTTTTAGCTGATTACTCGCAACAGTTATCAATATAGATGACTCAGAATTTACCTGCGCCGCTGGCGGGTTTGCAAGATTAGAAGGAAATTTCGAATAACGCAGAATCGAGGTTTGCGTTGGATTTGTGCCATTAATAAAATGCCCTCTCGAATCCCCATTTATAGGGCGAGTACCCTGACCAAAAAGAACAAGAAGATTTTGATCTGGGTTTATTCCCTCTACAGCAATACGACGTATCTTTCCGCTATTCATAAGGGTTAAAGTTGTACTTCCGATATTCTCAAACTCTCTAACTCCAACATCCATAGTTTCGCCAGGATTTTCTGGATCTGCTATACCAAAAGTTTGTATTACCCCTCCAGTTTCAGCACCAGAAACACTATTACCAGCAACCTTATATCTGCCGTAAGCGACAATTAAAGATACGGGAGCACCTCCAGATGCCCTATCTGCAGCGCTTCCGGGCAATGGCTCGGTTTTAAATCCAACAATATTTAACGTCTCGCCGCTAGCTAAAGGCAAACCATGCCAAGGAACTTCTGTTGCCGAAATATTGCCAGGATTTAGACCTGTATTTCGAGTATCAAAAACCGAATCTGCTTCAAGAAGCATGCCTCGACTATTAAAGCGAGGATTGCGAATCATTGGATAACTAAGCTCTACAACCACACCAAGTAGCATTTGAGATGGAACGCTCGATGGAAATCCTTGAGAAGCACTGCTGATTTTACAAAAAATCTGAAAACCACCGTTAGAGGTTGGGTATATTTTTCCATCCCAAACGCCTGCAGCTAAATATGGCGCCGATAAAGTCTCTAGCGCAGGGACTTGCCCTTCAATTGCCAAAGTGTTTTTGCAAAGCCCAAAAGATTGCGCCAAACCTCTATCTGTAGTTGGCCCAATAAGTTCGATGCAATTATTTCCACTAACAACGCCGGTAGCATTAAATGCTGCCTCGCCTTGCCCTACAAGCGCGTATTTATTAAATGGGGTAGCAGCAGTGGTATTACGAAAAGTTATAAGATCGAGAGTTACATCTTGGTTAGTGATCGTAAAAAAATCTGGATCTGCAGCATCTGAATATGCAACACCGCCAAGCTCAACAGTTTTTGTTTCATAAATATCATCAGGATCAATCGCCTTAAAGATAACCGCTACTTTTGTTGCTCCAGTTGCGGTGATTGAAGATATTCCACTGATTGTGCCAATTGGCGCTGCGCCATTATCAACTTCTACAAAAACACTTCTAACGCCTGCAAATTGTGGATTTGCAGCTAAACTTGTCGCAACATTAAAATTAAAAGGCTGCGTTACCTTAAAATAAGCGGTATCTCCTATAATCGACTCAAGCGTGCCCGCATCTCTGCGACCAAGCGTGCGATTTACCGCTTCTCGTGCCGCCCCCGCTGCTTCAGATAGCGCCTTTCCTGCTTCACTAACAATATTGCCAAAAGAAAATTCGCCAGACTTGCTCATAAATTTATAAAATTGTTGTTTAATATTAACAAAAACCAAATTAATGTGATCAAAATATCTTCTAACATCATTCAAGTTTTTAGTCAAAACTTTAATCAAACTTTTTTCAAATGAAAATCTCAACAAAAGTTAAAAAAATTCTTGCCAACTACGAAAGCGACAATGCTGGCACCAAAACCAATTTAGCAAGAATTTTAATGCATGGCAAATTAGGCGGCACTGGCAAATTGGTTATTTTACCAGTTGACCAAGGCTTTGAACACGGCCCCGCGCGTAGTTTTGCAGTTAACCCAGATGCTTACGATCCTCACTATCATTTTCAACTGGCAGTTGATGCTGGGCTTAGCGCCTACGCAGCACCACTAGGCATGCTAGAAGCAGGAGCAGACAGCTTTACTGGCGCAATTCCACTAATTTTAAAAGCCAATAGCTCAAATGCTTTGCATAATGGCGGAACAGCCCCACACCAAGCAACAACCGCTTCAGTAAAAGATGCTTTGCGCCTTGGCTGCTCGGCAATTGGCTTTACAATTTATCCTGGCTCTGACGCCGCTTTCGACATGATGGAAGAATTTAGAGAAATGGCCGAAGAAGCTAAATCTTATGGCTTGGCTACAGTGCTTTGGTCTTATCCTCGCGGTGGCGATCTTTCAAAAATTGGCGAAACTGCGGTTGATATTTGTGCTTATGCGGCCCATATGGCGGCATTGCTTGGCGCGCACATCATCAAAGTTAAACCACCAACTCAAGCACTAGAAAATCTTGAAGCAATTAAAGTTTACGAAAAGCAAAAAATTTCGGTTGCCTCAATGGAAGAACGCATTAAACACGTGATGCAAACTGTGTTTAACGGCCGCAGAATTGTCGTGTTTTCTGGCGGAAATGCCAAAAACGACCAAGATCTTTTTGGCGAAATTCGCGAGCTTTATAAAGGCGGCGCAAATGGTTCTATTATTGGTCGCAACACTTTTCAACGCCCTAGAGAAGAAGCACTAAAAATGCTTGAAACAATCATCGAGATTTATCAGGGGAAATAAGCTATTGACGCTGCTCTCAATCAAAAATCTTAGCATTTCGTTTGGCGCGCAAGACGCTGTTTTTAAGGCAGTGGACGATATTTCTTTCGATTTATCGGCGCGCAAAATTACTGCTTTAATTGGCCAAAGTGGTTCAGGAAAATCTGTCACCGCTTTGGCAATTTTGCAATTATTGCGCAAAGCAAAAATTGCGGGCGAAATCATTTTTGGCGGCAAAAATTTATTGCAGATGAACGAGCAAGAGCTTTGCCAGATCAGGGGCCAAGAGATTGCGATGATTTTTCAAGACCCTAGCTCTTCTTTAAATCCACTGCATAAAATTGGCGATCAAATTGCCGAAGCAATTCGCATTCACAATAAAAAATTTTCACGGCAAAAAATTTGGAATCGCGTTGAAGAATTGCTGCGCTTAGTAGAGTTAACGCCTTTAATTTCGCGGCTTGACGCTTATCCGCACCAACTTTCTGGCGGGCAAAAACAACGGGTTATGATTGCGATTGCCTTAGCCAATAATCCAAAAATTCTTATCGCCGACGAGCCCACAACCGCGCTAGATATAGCCACTCAAGATGAGATTCTCAAGCTACTGCTGCGGCTGCGCCAAGAGCTTGAGATTAGTATTTTATTTATCACCCATAACTTAAAAATTGTTAAAAAAATTGCCGATGAAATTGTAATTTTAAAAGATGGAAAAATTGTTGAAAAAGGTGATGCGGCCGAAATTTTGAAAGCTCCAAAAAACGAATATACTAAAAAATTATTATCTGCCACAAAAGCCCGCATAGTCTCGCGCACGCCAAGTTTTGATTCTACAAAAACTCTTGCTGTAAAAAACCTTTCGGTAGTTCACGAAATTAAAACCGGTTTTTTTAAAAATAAAAAATTCTACGCTAATAAAAATATAAATTTCTCACTAAATTTAGGAGAAAATCTAGGAATTATTGGCGGAAGCGGCTCAGGAAAATCAACGCTTGCCAAAGCTTTGATGGGATTAATTAAATATGATGGAGAAGTTTTTTGGCAAGAAGAAAATCAAGCAAATTTAAACAAAGATTCTGACGCAAAATTCACCAAAAAATATCTGGCAGATTATAAAAATTTTCTACAAATAGTTTTTCAAGACCCGTTCTCTAGCCTTAATCCGCGCATGCTGGTAAAAGATATTGTTGCCGAAGGATTAATAATTCGCGGCATAAAAAATTCAGAAAACCAGGTAAACAATATTTTGCAAAGACTTGGGTTTTCTGCTTCAATTCAAGATCGCTATCCTCACGAATTATCTGGCGGCCAGCGTCAACGCGTTGCAATTGCACGCGCTTTAATTTTGAATCCGCAATTTTTAATTCTCGACGAACCAACTTCTGCCCTTGATTTACTTACTCAAAATGATATTTTAGATTTGTTAATCGAGATTCAAAAACAGCAGGAAATTTCTTATATTATAATTTCGCATGATTTAGATGTGGTTGGGGCATTGGCGGGGCGCAACCTTACTTTAGAAGGTGGATTGGTGGTTGGGTAATAACTGATGAGCAAAAAGATAAAATATTTAGAATTACTTCGTCTGTGTCAAAACTAGGTCACGTTATATCCCCTGCGGGGATACGCTGACCTATTTTTGACACAGACGAAGTAATTCTAAATATTTTATCTTTTTGCTCATCAGTTATTACTGATTTTTTTTGGGCAAAGAAAGGATAAAGCAAGTATGTGTGGTTATTATAGGCACTGTTAGCTAATTAAAATTTATAAAAATAAACGAAGCTCAAAACACATAAAACAAGATTGACCGCAGCTTTTTTTATAGAAATAGTCTGCGCCTGTGTCAAAATAGGTCAGCGTATCCCCGCAGGGGATATAACGTGACCTAGTTTTGATACAGGCGCAGACTATTTCTATAAAAAAAGCGTTACCCTTGCTTTAATACCAAAATTATCTCAAAATACCTCAAGAATAAAAATCAACTTTCCAAAAATAAAAGAATTCAACAAATATAAAAATGAAACGCCCCGAATTATTATTACCCGCCGGCACACTAGACCGCCTAAAAACCGCAATATTATACGGCGCAGATGCCGTTTATTGCGGCACACCCGATATGTCGCTGCGCGTAAAATCTGGCTTCACACTTGAAGATGTAGTTGAAGGCATAAAATTCGCCCACGCTCACGGCAAAAAAGTTTATTTAACACTCAATCTTTTTTCGCACAATAAAGATATTGAAAAACTACCGCAATTCATCGAAACCGTTAAGGCTGTAAACCCCGATGGGCTTATTATTTCTGATCCTGGTGTATTTCAATTTGTTAAAGAGCATGCTCCAAATTTAGAGCTACATATCTCTACGCAAGCTAACGTTTGCTCATGGCTAACAGTAGATTTTTGGGAAAAACAAGGCGCGTCTTTAGTTGTAATGGCCCGCGAAGTCAGCTTTGAAGAGCTTGCCGAAATTCGCGTTAAATGCCCAAACATCAAAATCGAAACTTTCGTCCATGGTTCGATGTGCATGACTTATTCTGGCAGATGCTTATTATCGAATTTCTTGGCCGAACGCGGAGCCAATCAGGGCAGCTGCGCGCACTCATGCCGCTGGGGTTACAAACTAAAAATAAAACTAAAAGACAACACCGAACACGAAATTGAAATCAACGAAGATAATAAAGATTTATTCGATTTTTTCTTAGAAGAAGAAGTGCGTCCCGGCCAGTTGCTGCCTTTTGAGGAAGACGTTCACGGCTCTTATATTTTAAACGCCAAAGACTTATGTTTGCTGCCAAAATTAGACGAATATATCAAGCTTGGCCTAGATTCTTTCAAGGTTGAAGGCCGCAATAAAACTGAATTTTATGCCGGAAGCGTTGCCCGCGTTTATCGCGCCGCAATCGATGATTACATTAAAAATCCCGATGACTGGAAGGCGGATGACTACATGGACGAAATAAATTCTGTCGCCAACCGCGGCTACAGCCTGGCCTTTCACGATGGTCGCCTCACTAATTTGGCGCATGACTATGAAAGCACGGGGTCTACTTCATTTTACGAATATGCCGGCCGCGTTATAGAGTGGCAAGGCGACGACATGATTGTTGAGGTCAAGAACCGCCTCGATGCAGGCGATGTATTAGAATTTTTATCGCCATCGCAACGCGAGCCAATTTTGTTGCGCATGTATGAATTTCATGATATTCGCAAAGATAAAATTTGCGAAGTAATGCATGCGGGCCAAAAGCCCATGATTAAAGTGCCGGCAAGCTTATTTCATCTAGAAACTCCAGCAAAATTAAAAGAATTATTGCCGCCACTTTCACTAATTCGCAAAGAAAAAGGCCTAGAAGAAAGCGAGAAGTTAAAAGTAGAGTCGCGTCAACTCTCGCACCAGCTCGAAGCCGGCTCTGTTCGCGAAGAAAAATACGATAACAAGCGCAAAAAATATTTTAAAGCGCTAGAAATCGCCGACGAATCAATTTCGCAACGCACCCCACGCATTGGCAAAGACGGCTGTTGCGGCAAGGGTTGCAACGGTTGCTTAATGTTTTGGCATGATGACAAATATGCTAAAGCGCGCGAAATTTTGAAGACGAAAAAAATTGGCGAGATGTTGTAGAGCCTAGGTTTAAGCGCTACTCAAGGCCAAAAGACTCGATGGCGTTATTAGGAGTTCTATAAACTAATTATAGTGCCTTCAAAAAACTCCTTGAGTATATATTTTCAATATATACTATAGATATATACATATAATATATATCTTATGACAAAAACACTAATCGATATCCCAGAAAATATTCTCGCCAATATTTCGCTAGCGGCAAAATCTGCTGCCAAATCACGCTCGCAGCTAATTCGTGAGGTTTTAGCAAGCTGGCTCAAACAACAAAGCACCCAAGCAAATTATAGCCACGAAGCCTTCGGCATTCTCAAAAATCGCAAAATCGATTCCATCAAACTACAACACAAACTCAGAGATGAGTGGCTTTAACCACAACCAAACCCAAACCTTATGCGCGCAGTTTTTGATACCAACATCATTATAGATTATCTCAACGGCACTAGAGCCGCCGATCATGAAATCAATCTCTATAAATTTAAAGCCATCAGCATTATCACTTATATCGAGGTTTTAGTTGGCATTAAAGATGTGAAAATTAAAGAAAAAATAAAAAAATTTCTTGAAACTTTTGAGATAATCGCAATCGATCAAAACATCGCCAATCAAGCGATTCCATTACGCCAAAAGCATAAAATAAAACTGCCCGACGCTTTAATTTTAGCAACTGCAGAAAACTTGAATGCTTTATTAATTTCACGCGATAGCAAAGCTTTTGGCAAAGAAATTCCTATCTTAAGAATTCCCTATAAGATAAAATAACCCAATCAACTTCTAACCGCTATTTAAAAGGCATCGCGAAGAATTAATATTTAATCGAGCCATGTCTAAAATAGATTTTATCGCAAGAGGTCACAAAGTTTTTCCTGCACAACTCGCACAAAATGCCGCAATTGCAGCCAAGAGAGAGCGCATCGCAGAAGTTGGCGCTCTAACTGCCACGCCCGATCTTCAACTTAAAAAAATTGTTCGTTTTTTTACACATATTAATGCGATACCCGACGATAATATTATCAAAATTGCTACTCACGCTGCGGCAAATCCTAAAAATTTTAACTTTGTAATTAATAAATTTTTAGCGCTGCCTAATGCTAGTTTAGATACTATTAAAGCCTTGATACCGTTGGCTCAAGGCATTGAAAAAGTTAGTCTTCTAGGAAGATGGATGGGCATTGTTACTCTCGACAAAAATAAGCAGCCCATTACTGGCACTGTGCAAAAAGGCAATGCCTTGCTTAGAAGAAAATCCGGGTTCATTCAAAATCAATATAACCACAATTTGAGCTTTGATGAATTGCGCGAGATTTTGCCACTGATCCCTTCACTAGAGCGGCCTCAGGCTCTATCTTTTTGGATGGCACATCCCGAAAATAATTGTAGCTTGCAACAGCTAAACGAGATCGCCAATTTATTTATACCCACAACAATGACTCATGCGCTAGAAGCCTGGCTCATGCCTATTCCTCAGCAAACTGTTGCAAAAAATCGTATTGAGACTGAAGAGGCACTAAAAGAGATACAAGATTTCTTGCGCCAAAACCTTGCAGAGGCTGGTCCGATGGACTTTGTGCCCAATAAGACAAGTTCAGTAAAATATCAAGAAATGCAAGAACAGCTGATGCAGAACTATATTTCTTTGCAAAAGCCGTTTGAGCAATATCGTTTTTTGGTGAAGTTGTTAGCCGCAACCAAAAGAGGCGCTGATGATATCGCGTTTGTTGCCAAAACAGCAGATAGTCTAGGACTTCATCTCGATTCCATAATGCCGCAAATTCTGATAGATGCGTCTGCGATTCGACCATTTGATTCGCAGCGCTGCGATGATTTGTGCAATTTTATTCAGAGCAGCAATTACTTTGCAATTAAAGGATCTGACGGCGTAATTAATAAAGAAAAGAAAAAATTAATCCTCAGTAAAATAACTGGTTTTGTAAAAGATTTTGCCAATCCATTTTTTGTAGTCAGAATTTTACATAGTCTCGAAGCCAAGTGGGGCGCTAATCTCACAGATCGCAGAATTGCAGATATTGCCGTTCAAAGATTCGCTAAACAATATCCGCTAATCGCCAATATGAAATTATTCGGCAAAATGGGTAATGCGTCGGTTCCTTGTGGCGAGGGGCTACAACCCTATCTAAATTCTGACTCTTATGAGCATTACAAAGAAATTTTCGGCATACATTTTAAGGACATGACTTTGCTTCATATCATCGCTTTGCTTGATATTAAATATAGAAGAGGAGTTGCCATTCATGATGCACACGATTCTAGTTTTCGTGTATTAGAACAACGCTCTGCAGAATTTTTTGGCATCATCAACCGCGCCTATCACAAAGATTTAGTTTGCGATAATCAAGATGCGCTCGACAATACTTTATACACAAAAGAACAAGCGCAACAAATGCAGCAATTGCTACAAAAAGTTAAACATAAAGGAGAAGTTTTTGAAGATGACACTGCGCAATTTAAGGTAAAAAATTTATGCGATAATCTAAAAATCGCTCTGCAAAAAATACCGACTCTTAATCCTCGATATATTGCTAATTATAATATTAATTTTGAGAGTGATGGAGCAATTTTACCGCACTTGCGCAAGCGCGCCAATACTTTATTCAAGACTATTTTAAGGTCGTCAAAAATAAGCTATGAAGCAATGCGCGATTTTCTGCAAATTATTACCGCACAAACAGATGTGCAAATGTTTAAAACAACAGAAATTCAAAAATTGTGCGACGCCTTTAATGGCCGCGATTCAAGAGGCTCGATAAAAGATAAAATTGCCTATATTTTTACTCAACCAGAAGGTTTAGAGAAATTTCGCGAATCACTATTTGCGCTATTTGATGGCTGCTCTTCAAATGTCAGCAATGTTTTTACTGATACCGCTTATTCTATGGCTTTAGGGCCGGTTAATGCAAAATTTTATCAACTTTTTCACTCTGAAATTTATCTCAAAATGGTTAATGAAGGCAGAGCTGACGTGATTTACATGAGCGATGATCCTTTTGCTATTTCAGAAATTCAAGAATTAACTGTTCAACCACAGGGACTTTTTATTGCGATGAAAAAAATGTTTTATGAGAATGATGATCGCGACGAAGCTACGAAACAAGGCTCTCCGCGAGATGAATATCAAAAAGCCTGGGAATTTTTTGCACAAAATCCTGGCTTGTTGAACGAAGAACATCTGCGCGAACTTGCTTCTAATGCCGATGAAATACCACCAGATACCGTCGCCAATCTCGCTTGTTATTTTAACTAAGAGTGCTAAACTAACAAAAGAGCCCGTCCTGCCTGAAGGGATTCAATATTTTTCGCCTAATGTTGCAGAAAAAATTAAGGTCGGCGAAATTACTTTGAAAGAGTTTGTTGATAAAACTTTGCAACAACTTACTGTAGCAGATATTGTGGCAGAAGAACAAGAAGACGCGGCACGAACTAGGGCAAGCTCTACAACTACGCGTCTTGTCAGGGTTCTTCCTGCGCCACTTGAACCAAGAAACCCTAACGCACTAACAATTAATCGCACATGATTTTTCTTAGCTTCGGATTATTTCTATTTATTTTTGTCGCTATCGGCCTGCTCTCGGCCCTTAAAAGCAAAGGCACCAGCGCCGATTATTTAATTGCCAGCCACAGTGAAAAACCTTGGCTCATCGCATTTTCGGCCGTCGCCACTAATAATAGCGGCTATATGTTTATTGGCATGATCGGCTACGCTTACACTAGCGGGCTCTCGGCAATTTGGATTATGATCTGCGCTATTACCGGCGATTTTTGCGCCTCACTTTTTGTGCATAAAAATTTGCGCATTTCATCGGGCAAATCTCACGCTATCAGCTTCCCCGAAGCAATCAGCAAGTGGAACGGCACTGAATATCCAATTTTGCGCGTAGTCGGCGCGATGATTGTTGTAGTGTTTTTGAGTGTCTATGCAGCCGCGCAATTACAGGCTGGAGGCAAAGCTTTGCATGTTTTATTTGGCTGGAATTTTGCCATTGGGCCAATTATCGGCGCAGTCATCGTGCTTTGCTATTGCTATGCCGGCGGCATTCGCGCTTCAATTTGGAGCAACACCGCGCAATCATTCGTTATGATCGCCTCGATGATAATTTTATTTTTCGCAGCGCTCAACAAAATCGGCGGTCCCGCAGAAATGCTGAACGGTTTACAAAATGTTTCGCCCGATTATTTTAGCATTTTCCCTCATGATTTACTTTTTAACAAAGGCGTTGGGCTTGCACTATTCATAGTCGGCTGGTTTTTTGGTGGCTTCGGAATTGTAGGACAGCCTCACATCATGAGCAGCTTCATGGCAATGAACAAACCCGAAAACATTGGTCGCGTGCGCCTTTATTATTACAGCTGGTATGTAATTTTTTTCGCCTTCACTTTAGCAACCGGACTCGCCGCGCGCCTTCTACTACCAATGCACGAGGGCTTCGACCCCGAATTAGCTTTGCCGATTTTATCGCAGCAAATTTTGCCCGAATTTTTAATTGGCCTCATTCTCGCCGGTTTATTTTCAGCCACAATGTCTTCGGCCGATTCACAAATTTTAGGCTGCTCGGCCTCTATTACCAACGACCTCTTCCCCAAAAAACGCAGCAGTTATTTCGCTGCCAAAGCAGCAACTTTCGTGGTTACAATCATGGCTTTGCTGGTTGCAATCACCAATAGTCAAAGTGTTTTTGCCTTGGTTAATATTGGCTGGCTGGCGCTTGCTTGCTCATTTTCGCCAATAATTACCATTTATGCTTTAGGCAAAAAAATGTCGCAGCAAACCGCTCTAGCCTGCATGATGACTGGCTTCACAACAATGATGCTATGGCGATTTTTTAATCTCGGCCCCGCAGTTTATGAAGCTGCACCAGGAATTTTGGCGGGAATGCTGCCTTATTTAGTGCAGCAAATTTGGCGCAAGCGTTACTAACTTCAGATCTTGGCCAAAAATACTATCGACAGATAAATTATCTAAGCAAGATCGCAAAAAACATTGATATTACCATTTAATAATATAAACCGCTCAAGCAGATTTTTTGCGCTCAAACTAATTGAGCCACATTCTTGCCCTTAAATATTCTTACTTATTAAGCATTTAAAGGCCTAAAATAGGGTTAATCATACACATTTATATGACAAAACTTGTTATCAACTCACCAGCTGAAGCGCTTGAATTAGCGCAAAAAATAGATATAGAAATTACCGACATTGGATTTGCAAGTTTTATTGTGAAAGACGAAGTAATTGGGGCACTAAATCTATTTATACAAAATAATTGGCAATCTCTTGCAACTATTGATTTAAGAAACGTTTTAGAATTAAACCATAGGCAGTTAAAAGCAATTGCCCAAACAGTTAAAGAGCATAGCCCTTCGCTAGAAGTGGTTTCGATAAATGTAAGTAATTTGCACGGAAAGCCCGAAAAAACTGTTAATGTTTCTCAAGACAAAAAATTAAAAACAAATTGCGAAAAATATCAAAAATTTTTATTCGAAAAACGCGTTGGTTTTTCAAAGCAAAATCGTATTAATTTTTCTACTTCAATGCCGCAAGAATACGTTGATTTACTTAATAGTTTGCAAAGAAATGTGGAGACAGAACTTGAAATGACTGCTAGCCTTGCAGAAGCTTCGTTAGAAGAAGAAGAGAAACTTGATGGAAAAAGATTTTTAGAAATAATAAAAAAGAAAACTTTAGAAAATCCCGGTCAAGAATATGGTGATTTTGAATTTGAAGCAGTTGCAGAACAAGATGTTGAAGCAGCATCAGGAGAAGATTTTGAAGATTTGAGCGATTCAGGAGGTAAAGGGAGCGAAGGATGCGGTTCCGCCATATCCTGTAATAACTCGTAGTATGGTTAAAGCAACAAGCCTTACCGCAAAACCAGCGAACGAAATGAATCTATAATTAATTTTACTAAACCAAAATGCAAAAACCTCTTATAATTGCAATTGATGGGCCGTCTGCTTCTGGCAAGGGTACTGTAGCAAAAAAAATTGCCACACATTTTAGCCTGCCTTTTCTCAATACTGGCGCGCTTTATCGCCTAATTGCCTTTCGCGTAATTACGCAAAAAATTGCAATAGAAAATTTTGAAAATCTACTCGATGATCTCACTAAAAATATCAGCGAAGACGAATTAGAAAATGAAGAGCTGGCCAGTGAAACCGTTGGCGCTGTAGCTTCTATAATTGCAAAAAATCCTGCATTGCGCAAAAAACTTTTTTCTTTTCAAAAAGATTTTGTTGCTAATGGCATAAATCTTCATGGTGGCGCAGTGCTTGATGGGCGCGACACCACAACGGTTATTTGCCCCGATGCTCCTTATAAATTTTATATCACCGCCGCAGTAGAAATTAGGGCGCAAAGACGTTTTGACCAACTAAAAAAACGCGACGCAACAATAAATTATGAAGAAATTTTAGCTCAACTCAAAAAACGCGATGAAAATGATGCCAGTCGCAAAGACTCTCCATTGTTGATTGCGCAAGATGCAATTGTAATTGATAACGGCAATTTAACTATTGAGGAAGGGTTTGAAAAATGCTTAGACTATATTGCCAAGAAAGCGGCTTAAAAATAAAAAATTGAATTTGAATCAAAGAAATTTATACTGCTAAAAAATATCCAATTAACCGAACTTTATAAATGAAAAACATCAAAATTACGCCGCAATTAGTTAAAGATCACAACCTTACAGAAGATGAATACTCTAAGGTTCTTGGCATTTTGGGTCGCGAGCCATCCATCACCGAATTAGGAATTTTTTCGGCGATGTGGTCAGAGCATTGCTCTTATAAATCTACCAAGAAGTGGCTTAAAACCATGCACACCAAGGCTCCGTGGGTTATTTGTGGGCCCGGAGAAAACGCCGGCGTTATCGATATTGGCGATGGACAAGCTGTTGTGTTTAAAATGGAAAGCCACAACCACCCTTCATTCATCGAGCCATATCAAGGCGCCGCAACTGGTGTTGGTGGAATTTTGCGCGACGTATTCACTATGGGCGCACGTCCAATTGCAAATTTAAACGCGCTGCGCTTTGGCGAAATAGATCATCCAAAAACCCGCCAGCTTGTTAATGGCGTGGTTTCTGGCATTGGTGGTTATGGCAATTGTGTCGGCGTTCCAACCGTTGGCGGCGAAGTTACCTTCCACAAAAGCTACAATGGCAATATCATCGTAAACGCCATGACTGTAGGCTTGGCAGAATCTAACAAAATTTTCTACTCTGCTGCTTCGCAAGTTGGCGCATCGGTGGTTTATGTTGGCTCTAAAACTGGCCGCGACGGCATTAATGGCGCAGTTATGGCCTCTGACGAATTTAAAGAAGGCGATGAAGATAAGCGCCCAACGGTGCAAGTGGGAGACCCATTCACCGAAAAACTAGTGTTAGAAGCTTGCCTAGAGCTGATGCAGTCTGATGCAATTTTATCCATCCAAGATATGGGGGCGGCCGGCCTCACCTCGTCTTCCTTCGAAATGTCGGGCAAAGGTGGCACCGGAATTGAACTACAACTCGAAAAAGTTCCGCAGCGAGAAACCCACATGACGCCATACGAGATCATGCTGTCTGAAAGCCAAGAGCGCATGTTGATGATTCTGAAGCCCGAAAAAGAAGAATTTGCCCGCAAAATTTTTGAGAAGTGGAATCTAGATTTTGCAGTAATTGGCGTAGTTACCGATACTGGCCGCGTGGTAATTAAAATGAATGGCGAGGTTTATGCCGATATCCCTTCCGATCCACTTTCAGAAGCGGCGCCAGAATATGATCGTGCTTGGGTTTAGCGTTCTTGGGTATAAACGCGTTTCAACAAAAATCACATGAGCATAATTAAAAATGCTGTAACTTTGTCGGTAATGAATTCAATTCCACTAGCCGGATTAGCGCTAATTTTAGGGATCGACAGATTTATGTCAGAAGCGCGCGCAATTACAAATTTAATTGGTAATGCGGTGGCTAGTGTTGCGGTTTCTAGGTGGGAAAAGTAAAATTATGCCTACCCCCACATCAAAACCCCATTCCATAACTCAAATACCCAGTAACCACATCGCCATTATTCAACCCATATTGCCCATAAATCGCACCAAACTCAACTTCTCGATCTTGCGCAACCTTATAAACCCCGCCAAAACTGGCAACTCCACGATTCTTCTTCAAATGCGGCGCTTCAATGTTAAAAGACCCAAGATATGAAACATCACCCGCATAACCATCAATCGAGCGATATAAATCGCGCTCAATCACAAGTTTAGTTTGCAGCGATAGCTTTTTTGTAACCGCACTTAAAAGCTGCAAGCCAGCAAAGCCAGTAGTAGATTTTTTCTCGATATTGCGATAAAAAATCGGAAAATCTGCGCCAGAATCTTCAACATAAGAATCGCGACTAACCTTAGTGGCGCGCATTCCGGCGATGGGGCGCAAGTTTAGACTTTCGGTTAATTTAAACCCATAAGAAGCCTCTATAAGTGCACCCTTGCTGGTTAAACTGCTAGTGCCTCTGCCGGCTTCGGTATTGGCAATGGTGCTGCGCGTAATGTTAAGATCGGCGCTGTTATAGGCCGCAGCAAGACGCAATTGTGCGCCGGTATTATCTTGCCTTTGCGATAAAGTAGTGAAGATTCCAACCATTGGCTGCGTGCTGGTTAGAGCGTAGTTATCGGGCATGTTATTGCTGGCGGCTTGGTCTAGAAAAACACCTGCGCGTAAATGCTCGTTAAAACGATAGGCGATTTTTAAAGTTGCCGCAACCTGGCTAGGAGCAGCAACAGAGCCACTCGAGCTTGGGCTAGAAACAGAATTAGAAATGCCAGAATATGGGTTAGCTTTGGTATAGCGTGTACCAACAGTTACGTTGAGGTTATTAGAGCCAAATAAGGTGGCGTCTTGGTCAAGGGCAAAGTTTAGGTTGCTTTCGCTAAGGTTGATGATTGAATTTAGCTGATAGGCGTTGTTAGCAATTGCAGTGGCGGTGTTTTCTACGTCTACCAAGGTAGTGCTGTTTAGGCGAATTAGGAAGGCGTGACGGGGGCCGCTACTAGTATCACTGCTTCCGACAATTACGTTGTTATCAGCAGAAACTGCAAGAGCAATAGAAGTAGCACCCCCAAGAGTTCCGAGATCTGTCATAACGCCGTCTTGGTATTTAAAGGCATGATACGCAGCATTTCCCTCAATACTAGACTGCCCAACAATTATAGATCCGTCACGCGAAACTCCATAAGCTATAGAATTTGATCCACCAAGAGTACGCATGTCGACCATTCCATCGCCCACAGTATATTTAAAGGCGTGATAATTAGAATTGCCCGACATAAGAGAATAGCCCACAATCACACTACCATCACCCGAAACTCCATATGCCTTAGAATCTTCGCCGCCAAGGGTTTGCAGGTCGAACATTCCGCCACCTACAGTATATCTAAAGGCATGAGTTCTGCCATTTGCAATTTTAGACTCTCCAACAACAACACCGCCATCAGCAGAAACAGCTCTCGCAATTGCAGAAATTCCCCCTACCCCTAAAGTTCCGATATCGGCCATCGTAGTGCCTTCATATCTAAAAGCCCTGCTACCACTAAGTCCAACAATAACGCTGCCATCGGCAGAAACTCCGTAGGCGGCAGACGTTGCTTGTCCCGCTATAGTTCCTAAAGGAGTTATAATGCCCCTAGAATATTTTAATGCAACCGATGATACACCTGCAGCACCATAATACCCAACAATAATACTACCGTCAGCAGAAACTCCTAAAGCCCGCCCATCTAACGCTCCACCAAAATCTAATCCGGTCATTGGGTTTCCTGTATAAATAAATGGATGTCTTACATTAAAAGCATCTCCGACATAAGATCCGATTCCTACAATTACACTACCGTTAGAAGAAACTCCGTAGGCCTCAGAAAAATCACCACCCAAATGTCCAAGATCAGAAGGAGTTCCGCGAACCGATGATAAAGAATCGCTCAAACTTCCTAAATCGATCATTTTAGCATTGCCCACGCTAATAAATAAAGCGCTAGACGCCAATAAATTGATAAAGAAATGCAAAGAAATTTTTGTGCGCATAAAAATTGAGCTTAGTTTATGTGACTTCATATTCATCTATATTAATGGTTAGCAAAAGCGGCAATGCCGAGGCCATCAAAAATGCAAAAACTAGGATAACTTTAAACCTATTTTTTAACTATAAAAAAATTATACAAAAAACCGGGGCTTCAATTTTACCTAATGTAATTATTATTTCAATAGTTTTTTCTGCAGCGTCATTCGTTATTTGAAGCATCTTGATACATCTTTAGACACTTAGAGCCTCTAGCGGGCTAAAATTTTGAGTAGCACTCAAGCGATTTATTCGAAAAACTCTTGCGCAAATTCTGTAAATCTACCCTCTTCAATTGCAGCTCTTATATCGCGCATTAAATCTTGGTAATAAAAAATATTATGTTCGGTAAGCAGCATTGCCGCAAGAATTTCTCCCGCCTTATTCAAGTGATGCAAATAGGCGCGACTATGATTTTTGCAGGCATAACAGCCACATTTTTCATCTAAAGGATTAAAATCATCGCGATATTTTGCATTGCGAATATTTATAACGCCGTCACGTTTGCCGTCGCGCACAAACGCTTGCCCTGTGCGGCCCGAACGCGTAGGAATAACGCAGTCAAACATATCAATGCCACGCAAAACTGCGCCAACTATATCGCTTGGCTTTCCAACGCCCATAAGGTAGCGCGGCTTTTCTTGCGGAAGAAAATCTGGTGTATAATCTAAAACTTTTAGCATTACTTCTTGGCCCTCGCCTACAGCCAGGCCGCCTATTGCATATCCATCAAAGCCAATTTCTTGCAGGCCTTGCGCCGAAACTTTGCGCAAATCTTCGTGAACACCGCCCTGAACAATGCCAAAAATTCCATAGCCATCGCGCTGCGTAAAAGCATCTTTTGATCTTTGCGCCCAAGCGAGAGAACGATCCATCGCCTGTTTTGTTTCTTCGTAAGTTGCGGGATATTTTACACATTCATCAAAAATCATCGTAATATCGCTATTTAATTTATGCTGAATTTCGATAGATTTTTCGGGCGTAAGAAAATGTTTTGAACCATCAATATGCGAAGAAAATTCTACCCCATTATCAGAAATTTTTCGAATTGAACTTAGCGACATAACTTGAAATCCACCCGAATCTGTAAGGATGGGACCATTCCAGCCGATAAATTTATGCAGTCCGCCAAACTCGGCCACTAAATCTGCACCGGGGCGCAACATTAAGTGATATGTGTTGCCTAAAATAATTTCGGCGCCAGAATTTTTTACATCAGAAATTTTCATCGCCTTTACCGTGCCTTGAGTGCCCACCGGCATAAAAGCCGGCGTTTGAATTGAGCCGTGCGCGGTAAAAACTTCACCTCTTCTTGCTTTATTATCGGTAGTTTTTAAGGTGAAGGAGAATTTTTTTTGCTGTGTCATTTTTTGCTGCTATTTTAGAAATTATTTAAAAAAGGTTATGAAAAAAATCCAACGATTTCTGCCGTTAATAATTTTGTTAGGCTTTGTGGCTCTAACATCTATTGCTGTAATAAAAAGCACCTCAACTCAAAAAACTGATGAGAGCCAAATATCCAACGAATTCGCTGCAACTTCATCAAAGCAAAAAATTAAACTACCAGAATTTTCATTGCCTGATGTTTTTGATGAAAATAAAAATTTTTCAATCAAAGATTTAGTTAACCAAGAAAATAAATATTCGATCATCAACTTTTTTGCCTCGTGGTGCACAACCTGCTTGGCTGAACACGAAGCCTTGCTGCATTTGCAAAGCGAAAATATCGCCAATATTTATGGTGTAGCATGGCGCGATTTTGCAAAAAATACTATAAAATTTCTAGATAAAAACGGCAATCCATTTAAAAAGGTAGCACTTGACGGACAAGGTTTATTCACTAGGATATTAGGAATTAAAGCGGTGCCAGAAACCGTCATCGTTGATCCGCAAGGCAATGTGATTATGCGCTATCAGGGCAATATTAGCCACGAAACCGTTATTGAAATCAAAAACTTTTTAAGCAAAAGGTGAAAATAAATTCTACAATTATTATTATCGCAAGTTTTTTTTGCATCTCGCAGGCAATTGCTGCGCCGCTGAATAATACCCCGATTATTTCTACCAATGATATAATTCTTGAGGTTGAAAAAACCATGCTTTTCACCGATGACGAAAAATCGAAAATGGAAATAATGCAGCAGCAGCTTAATCAGAAGAGCGATTTTACCATTATAGCTGGCGAGAAAGACACGAACAAAAACGAGGCCATCTCGATGAAACTTAGCGAAGCTAAAAAAGTTATCGATATCAATGTTCGCAGCAAAGAAAAACTGGCCTATAACGCAACTTTAAACGGACAATACGAGGTGGCAATCGAGCTTTATAAGCAGGTAATCGAGACCGAGCCATATAATAATTACGCGCTATTTTCTTTAGCGACAATTTATCAAAAAATTGGCCAGCTAAGCCAAGCTAAAACAGTTTATTATAAATTATTGCAAAACGGCCCCGAAAATAAAGAAGAAGTTATCGGCAATATTTTATCAACTTTGGCAGAAGAATCGCCTCGCGATGCGCTATATCTGCTCTCGCGGCTTGCTACATCGCATCCGCAATCGTCTTATATTTTAGCACAAACTGCTTTGGCTTACAGCAATGTTAAAAATTATGATAAGGCTATAGAGCTTTTTCGCCAGGCAATCGAGCTTACTCCCGATCATCTTGATTATCGCTACAACCTTGCCGTTACTTATGATAAAGCCGGCAATTATCAAAATGCTTACGCCGCTTATCAAGATGTGGTGCGCAATTATCGCAATAATAAATTTGCCGCCGCAATTCCTTTACAAGCAATACAATTGCGCCTTGAAGCCCTCAGAGATAAAATATAAATGCCCGTAAATGAACATAGAGCAAGGCAAAAAACATATCTGGCTTCCATATACACAAATGCGAGATCACCTGCCGCAGCTTGCTATTGCTGGCGCTAAAGGCAGTAAGATATTTTTGCAAGATGGTCGCATTTTAATTGATGGCATCGCTTCTTGGTGGTCTGCGGCGCATGGTTATGGCCACCCTCACCTAATTAAAGCAATTACTAAACAGGCCAAAATTTTACCTCACATTATGTTGGCTGGTTTTGCTAATGACGAAACCTACAAACTGGCTTGGCGACTAGCTCAACTTACTAAACTAGATCACGTATTTTTTTCTGATTCTGGCTCTACGGCAGTTGAAGTTGCGATGAAAATTTGCTGGCAATATTATATAAATTTAAAGCAAACGCAAAAAACAAAATTTGTTTCTTTTAAAAATTCTTATCACGGAGACACTACGGGCGCAATGTCTCTTGCCGATTTATCTGATGGAATGCATCAAAAGTTTTCGCAAATTTTATTGCAAAATTTTAGCTTAGATTTTCCGCAAAATAAAAACGATCTTAATAAATTTGAAGATTTTATAAAAAAAAATCAGCAGCAAATTGCCGGAATATTTATCGAACCAATGGTTCAGTGTGCTGGCGGCATGAAGTTTCATTCATCAGAAATTTTAAGAGAAATTTATGACATTTCTAAAAAACATAATTTGCTTTTTATTGCCGATGAATGCGCGGTAGGTTTTTATCGTACCGCAAAAAAATTCGCTTGCGATCATGCCAAAATAACGCCCGATATTATGGTCTTGGGCAAGGCGCTAACAGGCGGTTGCACAACTTTAGCCGCAACGATTGTAGATCAAAAAATCTTTGATGCCTTCTTGGGAGATTCTCTTAATCAGGCATTGATGCATGGCCCAACTTTTATGGGTAATCCGCTTGCAGCCTCTTGCGCCAATGCTTCGTTAGATTTATTTGAGCAAAATGATTATACAAAAAAAACTCTGGAAATAGAAAAAATCTTAACCAAAGAATTGCTAAAGTATCGTAATTATAAAAATGTGAAAGACGTGCGAGTTATTGGTGCCATAGGTGCCATCGAAACAGATCTGCAGCGCAAAGACATGCTTGAATTGCGCAAAAAATTTATTGCACAAGGGGTATTCTTGCGCCCGTTTGAGGGGGTGATTTATACAATGCCCGCACTAAATATTGCCACTAAAGATCTAAAAATTATATGCGATGCAATTGGCGAAGCATTGCTTAGCTAGGCGCCTTAGGCCTTGTAAAACTCCTCAATCACATCTTTAAATTTTTCTTCTAAAACATTGCGCTTCAGCTTCATAGATGGTGTGATTTCGCCGCCTTCAATTGAAATTGGTTTGTTAATTATTGCAAATTTTTGAATCTTCTCTGCGTGATCAACTTCTTGATTGGCGCTAGATACCGCGCTCTCTACATAGCTTTGCAAAATATTTGATTTTAAAAACTCTGCATCTTCGCCATTAAATTTGAGTTTTTCTTTGTATTTTTTAAGCAAATCAAAATCGGGAAAAAATAAAGCTGAAGTAAATTTACGACCCTCGGCCACAACAATTACGCCAGCCAAAAAACCCAATTCTTGTATTAATTTTTGCTCTAGCGGAATTGGCCTTACATACTTGCCATTAGCGGTTTTAAAGAGTTCTTTTTTGCGCCCAATTATTTTAACAAAACCCTCTTTGTCTATATGCGCTAAATCTCCGGTTTGTAACCAGCCATCTATAACAGTTTCTGCGGTCTTTTTCTTGTCATTGTGGTAACCGCGCATAATATTGGGGCCCCTTGCAAGCAATTCTCCATCTTTTGAAACGCGCAATTCTACACCAGGAAAAACCTTGCCAATAGTGCCAATTTTATGTGCCTTAGCATAGTTTACTGCCAATACCGGCGAGCTTTCGGTAAGGCCATAACCGCAATATAAATTGATGCCGATATTATTATAAAAATGCTCTAGGTTATTTGATAAAGCTGCTCCGCCACAAATTAGCATGCGCATTTTTCCTCCAAGCGCAAGACAGAATTTTTTGTAAACCAGTTGATAAAAAATTTTATCAACCAAAGAACATTGACCCGCGTCTCTTGCTAGAGCGCGCTTTATAGCCCATCGCCCTAATATTTTTTTGACAAAACTAGCTTCGTCAACACCATCTTTTATTTTAGTAAAAACTTTTTCTAGCACTCTTGGCACTACAGTCATTAGGGTTGGACGCACTTCGCGCAAAAAACTTCCAACGTTTTTTATGTCGTCGGCAAAATAAATTTTAATACCTTGGGTAATATAAAACGACATCACCATGCGCTCAAAAATATGCGCCAAAGGCAAGAATGACAAGGCTACATCGCTTGCGGCATCAAGAGGAAAAACCTGCTGCGTTGCCTTAATTTGCGTCACTAAATTATGATGGGTAAGCTCTACGCCCTTAGGCCGGCCGGTGCTTCCCGATGTATAAATTATCGTTGCTAAGTCTTGCGGCTTTGCGTTTTGCACCAAAGATTCTCGATCATATTTTTTTTGCTCAACAGCGTTTTTGCCTAGAGAAATCAAGCTCTCGAAGCTTATAGTATTTTCTGCAGCAAAGCGATAAGAAATAATTTTTGCTGAAATATTTTTGATCTGCGTTATGTCTTTATTATCGGTAAAAATAAAGTGCACATCCGAATCTTGTAACTCATAAAGCAAATTTTCTTCGGCGATATTTTGAAAAATTGGAACCGAGACTCCGCCCGCAAGAATTGTGCCGTAATCGGCTATCAGCCATAGCGGATTTTGATAAGAAAAAATTGCCACAGCTTGACTTTTTTGCAAGCCAAGCTCTTTTAATCCGCAAGCAAAATAAAAAGATTGTTCAAAAAATTCTTGATTGGAAAACGACCTCCACAATCCATCTTCTTTAAAATTTAAAAAATGCGCATTGTTTTGCCGCAAGGCTTGAAAGAGGATTAATTCGCTAAGAGTTGTAAAGTCCTTCATTGTTATTTTTTATAGTAAAAGCCGCGACACCAAGTGCCACAAGCCTTCTAGCTTGCGATTGATGTTTTCGTGGTCACGAATATATTCGCGCAAAAATATATCTACACGGGCCTGCTTAGCAAAATAAAGACAGCAAATCATTAAAAACATCATCGCAAAATAATTGCTTAGACCATCGATAAATCTTGGCTTTATGATGTTATCGGCAATCTCAACATTTTGCACTTTCGACATTCTTTTTTTAGTAGCGGGATGAGTAGAAAAAAGCGTGAAATAGCCCGATTCACCTAGAAAAGATAGCGCAAAAGCCATGTTCTTGCCGCCAAAAGCTTGGGCCGATTGGCGATCGCAGCGATATTCGATTGAACGCGAAACAAAGCGACGCAAAAATTCGTAAACATTAAATACGATAAAGCGGTTAAAGGCATTCAACACAAAATTGAGAATAGTATAAACTTCGAGCATAATATGCGCCGAGAAACGCCCACCAAAAGGCATGAAAGCCATGCCTCGCGCCGCTACATTAAAAATAATATTAAGAATATGCGAAACAAAATTAGTAACTTTTTGATTTGCCATAATTAAAAAGGTTGGCAAAAAATCTTTGTTAACAAGGTGCGACATTTCGTGGCCCATAATGCTGCGCAATGCATATAAAAACTGCTTCGGATCTTCGCTGCCGGCCAAATAATGATCGATTATTCCGCTGGTTAAAACAATGGCTTTGCCGCCCAAACTGCTAACGGCAAAGGCGTTTATTTCGTCTGATTGTTTAATGTAAAGCTTTACCGATCTTTCGCCAAATTTATCTTTTACTTCTTCAAAAATTTTGCTGAGAAAATCGTAATCTTTTACTTTTTCATAACGCTGGCAGCCCTTAAGAGAAGAGCGCATCGCAAAACCAAAAAGAAAATCTAGCACAAAATAAACCAACATCAAAAAGCTGATTACGAACAATAAAATAAACATCGCCAGCTTAATTTGCGCCATCATGGTTGGCGTAATTGTTAATGTGGCGGTGTGGCGATTTATAAATGGCACCAATAACGCCGCTAGTGGCGAGGCTATAATAGTTATATTGAAAATCGTGATAATATAAACCAGAACTAGATTTATTGGCTTAGCAAACATTCTTTTGAAATTTTAAATTACGAATTTTTAGCTATAATTAAAAATGTTTTAATAAGCTTTTTTGCAGCAAGTTGCAAGTAAATTAATGGTAAAGGCAGCGCCTGTTGTTTTATGTAAGTTATTGTCACGATTTTACTTAGGGATTTTTTAAGAAGACTTGCGTATATTATTTTTCTTTCTTTTAGAAAAGTAATTGTGTAGTTTTTTATTATAATTTGTAGCTTTTTTAACCTTTGTAGGTTATTAATTTTACTGGTGTCACACCAGGTGTTGCACTTAATTTTTTTGCAACAATCTACCAAAAATCAACAGATCAATCTGAAATAATCATGCGTATTGTTCAAGTCAAAAATATTTCGATCGCCAATAATCTTCCATTTACATTAATCGCTGGGCCCTGCCAAATAGAAACTCGCGACCATACTTTAATGATGGGAGCCAGCATAAAAAAAATCTGCGATAAGCTAAAAATTAACTTCATTTACAAATCATCTTTTGACAAAGCAAACCGCTCATCGATTGATGGCAAGCGCGGCATCGGCCTAGAAAAATCTTTCGAAATTTTTGCCGAAGTAAAAAAAGAATTTGATTGCCCGGTACTTACCGATGTTCACTCGGCAGAGCAATGCGCCATTTTGGCTGAACATGTCGATATTTTGCAAGTGCCTGCTTTTTTATGCCGCCAAACCGATATGCTTGAAGCCGCAGCAAAAACCGGCAAAATTATCAACATCAAAAAAGGACAATTTTTAGCACCTTGGGATGCCGCCAATATCGTAAAAAAAATGGATCACTTCGGCAATAAAAATGTGCTGTTAACTGAACGCGGAGTTAGCTTTGGCTATAATACACTAATTTCAGATATGCGCGCTTTGCCAATTATGGCAAAAACTGGCTGCCCAGTTATTTTTGATGCAACTCATTCGGTGCAGCAACCCGGCGGCCTTGGTGGCGCCAGCGGTGGGCAACGTGAATTTGTTGAAACCCTAGCCAGCGCTGCAGTTGCAGTTGGCGTTGCCGGCGTATTTATGGAAGTTCATCAAGACCCAGACAACGCACCATCTGACGGGCCCTGCATGGTTCGCCTAGATGCGCTAGAAAAATTATTAATGAAGTTAAAAAGACTTGATGAGATTGCTAAATCTAGTTAAAATTTAGCTCTAATTTTATAGGCTGCATATTTTTTTAAGCATCAACGCCTATTCTTTAATTTCTTTCACCGCCGTCATCTCGCCAATCAGCTCTTGGTTTAGCAACAGCCCGCTTTTCTTTTCAAAGGCATTAAAAATTGCTAACAAGGCCAAAAACAACAAAACCGAAATCATCAAAAAATTAATAAGCATGTCGCGGTTTGGCGTAATTTCTACTTCTTCGCCAATATTCAACAAACGATATTTCTGATTTTTAGTGTTAGACTCGAATGGCAATTTACGAATTCTTTCTTCGATTGTTGCCATGTCAATCTTTAGCATTTTAGCATAAGAGCGAATCAGGCCGGGCTTATAGACATGCTTAGTAATTTGCGCCCACCTTTCTTCTTCAATCGCCGCAATATCTTGCGACTTAACTTTTAAGTATGAAGCAATGTGAGAAATTTCCATGTTGAGCTCTTGGCGCTTTTTATGTAATAATTTACCAAGGTTTATCTCAAGTGGCTCTAACATGCTTTAATTAATTCTACTAAATTTTTTGTTGCATTAAGATTGGCAATTTGCCCTGCATTTGCCGACATTTTTTCTAACAAGATTTTGTTTTTGATCAGATTTTTTATCACTTCACTCATTTTATTAATAGTAAAATCTTGTTCGTTGACAACTATCGCTGCACCGGCCTTTTCGATAATTTGAGCATTTTTTGCCTGATGATCATCTGCCGCCTTAGCAAATGGAATTAAAATCATTGGTTTTTTTGCCGCGCAAAATTCTACAATCGAAGAAGATCCAGAGCGCGCTATTACTAGATGCGCGGCTTTTATTTGGGATGGCATATCATCAAAAAATGCTGCAATAGAAATACTGATGTTAAATTTTTTATATTGATCGAAGGTGTATTCAACCAAGTCTCTTCTGCATTGCTGCGATATGTGTAAACTATTTTTTAGATCTTCGCCCAAATTAAAAAATGCTTTTGGCAAAACTTCACTAAAAATTTTAGCACCGCCCGAGCCGCCAATTATAAGGATGTTGAATGATTCATCTTGCGGAGGGTTTTCGAGATCAGCAAATTCAGAGGTTAAAATTACATCATAGCCCATTTTATCGCGCTTAGAGAGCATTGCTTTGATGGGCATTTTATATTCTTCGTGATGTAATTGAGCAATTTCATCACGCACCGGATTGCCTACAGCCACAAGCTTTTCTTGGCTTTGCGCAGAAATTCCTGAAGTTTGTGCAAAGGTTAGCGCAATTTTATAAGCCCGCGAAGCAAACAGGCGGTTCACTTTTCCTAAATGGGCATTTTGCTCGTGCAAAATAATTTTGGTGCGCGTAACAATAGCCGCAAGCAAGATAGGAAAGGTGGCGTAACCCCCAAAAGCCACTACGCATTTAGGACGATAGCGCAAAAAATAATACAAGGATTGCACGCAACCAAAAGAAATTTTTAATGCCGCCTTAACTAGTGCAATTGGCGATTTTACTAGCTGCGACGCAGTTATGATAATTGAAGAAAATTTATCTTCTGCTTTAATATAACTGCGATATTTTGTGTCACCCAACACAAAAGCCGCAACATTTTCTTTTGCCAATTGTGCGGCGAGACAGCGCGCTGGTATTATGTGTCCGCCGGTTCCGCCGGTTGCAATAAAAACTTTGTCCATCTGAAATAATATGAAAATACTTGGAATTAATGTTTTGTGCTTTTAAAATGATACTTTACTAACGCCTAACCTCCTTGTAAATGCCTCATTTCATTGATCTAAACCAGATCAGCAAAAAAGAATTACAACAAATTCTGAATCTTGCAAAAAAGCTAAAAGCAAGAAAATCTAATGCTAAATTAACTAAAAAAAATTTAGCAATGATTTTTGAAAAAAACTCTACGCGCACAAGAGTTTCTTTTGAAGTTGGCATGAATCAGCTAGGCGGACATGCTATCGTTATGAATAAAAAAGATATGCAGCTTGGCAAAGGCGAAACAATCGCCGATACCGCCAAGGTTTTATCGCGCTTTGTTGATGCAATCATGATTCGCTCGAATTCGCACCAAACAATTCTTGAATTGGCTGCTAATGCTACAGTTCCGGTGATTAACGCGCTTTCAGATTATTCTCATCCTTGCCAAATTATGGCAAGCATTATGGCAATCGAAGAGCGCTGCGGCAGTATCAAAAACAAAAAACTCGCCTGGTTTGGCGATGCTAATAACGTACTTAACTCTTACATACACGCTGCTCTGCCCTTCGATTATGAATTAAGAATTGCTACACCCAAAGAATATGATTTTTGCAACATTGCAATTAAAGAAGCGCAAAAATCTGGCGCAAAAATTAAATATTTTTCTGATGCCAAAGAAGCCGCAAAAGGCGCAGATGTGCTAATTGCCGATACTTGGTTTTCTATGGGAGACGTTAGCGCCGAAGACCAAAAACTGCGCGACAAAAAACTTAAAATTTTGCAGCCCTATCAAATAAATTCTGCACTAATGAAGCTGGCTAATAAAAATGCAATTTTTACGCATTGCTTGCCGGCTTATCGGGGCTATGAGGTTACTGCCGAGGTGATTGATTCGAAGCAATCGATTGTGTTTGACGAAGCCGAAAACCGTTTGCATGCGCAGAAGGCAATTTTGCTGTGGTGTTTGGCGCGATAATTTGTAATAGTTTAAATTTAATCTGACACTCTGTAAAATTCTTAACAAATAACAACTAAAATTTACAGGAGTATTTATGTCAACATTAACACAAAAAATA
>Ga0209550_10000463_pt1 | contig 38124 bp, 35 predicted proteins | sample LauGreSuBDMM15SN_2_FD_187567 | JGI IMG/M metagenome (GOLD analysis project Ga0209550, IMG submission 187567) | Freshwater lake microbial communities from Lake Michigan, USA - Su13.BD.MM15.SN (SPAdes) (version 5) | ecosystem: Environmental > Aquatic > Freshwater > Lake | place: Lake Michigan... | reverse complement strand
CTTTTCTCCTTCACTTTCCCTTCCTCTTTCTCCCCATCTCCAAGTCTCCCCTTCTCCAAGTCTCCCCATCTATCTCTCAAGTACTTGCATAAAAACCCTAAATCCTATTAAGGGACAAGCAACATAGCTTGGGTGAAATTCATTGGGAGAATCAACCCTGAGCCAAAATTCGTTTGAGCGGTAATTGCCTCCGGCACATTCCCCTTTTATGTTAATCATTTCACTCACATTTCCTGCCACATGGTATAATCCGTTTTTGCTTTGCTTGGCTTTTTTAAGATTTACAGGCATCATATAATTAAATTGGCCAATTGGGTGGCAATTTGTTTTTACCTCAATAGAATCGGTGGCTTTTATGCGCTTTCCTTCATTAGAAATTATGGTGTCAAACCAAACTTTTTCTGTGTATTCCTTTTCACAATAATTCACAACCATGTTAGTAGGCTTGTCAACAATGCTATCGCCCCAAGGAAACTTATTTTTCTTATCATTCGCCGTTGCAGCTTGCTGCCATTCGCTCTTGGTAGGTAACTTAAAAGCCACTTTTTTAAATTGTCTTTTGGGGTTATTGTTATATTGCTGTGTGAGCCAATTGATATAAAAATTTGCTTGTTCGTAATTAACATTCACCAATGGATAATTAGCATAAGCTGGGTGCCTTAAATAATATTGCACATAAGGCTCATTATAGCTACCTGGATCTCTCCAACGAACAGTATCTGGAAAAACCATACCATACACAGATGGATTCATCCTTTTCTGCACATCTTCCATAAACAACAAATAATCCAAATTGGTAGTCTCATACCTACAAGCATAAACCGTTTCATTCACCTGCACAAAATTCTTCTTGAAGTTCTTATAATAATGCAAACCATCATCCACCTTCTGCGCATTCGCATTCAAACTTAAAACCACCAAAGCCAAAGTGAGCCCGCCGAACGTCATGGTGAGCCTGCCGCACGTCATGGTGAGCCTGTCGAACCACCGCGTCATGGTGAGCCTGTCGAATCCACCACTATTCACGCAACATTTTTTTAACATAAGTACCATCCTCTGTTTTTACCTGCAATAAATAAATTCCATTTGGCAATTCCGAAACTTTTATTTTAGTATGGTCATTATCCCATTCAATGGTTTGAGCCATACCCAATAAATTAAACATTTGCACTTCTGCTCCTTTTGGCAATTTTGGTTCAAAATTAATTTCATTTAGAAATGGATTGGGATAGGTTTTTATTTCATTTTTTAAGGCTTCGTCTAAACCAATATAGCTACAGCTCTCACAACTTAATTTTAAAATAAAAGTATTCACAGCATCACTGCTTAAATAAATGTCGGGGCTCCTAAGATGATAAGGCTGAATGGCTAACCCCACTGGTCTTGCCCAAAACTTTTTATTTATACTATCGGTAAGAAAACCCGTCATAAAATCTGCATAACTTGTTAACTTTTTAAATGGACCATTCATATCCCTTGTAAGAAAAATTAACTTATACCCAGTGGCAGGAGTTCTGTTCCAACTTCCACGCAGTGTAGTGAAAAATCCATTATTCGTATTTCTAAAGGCTAATTCGGAGAATTCTAATTCCATGGGTGCCGAATGAGCTTGTATAAGTCCACCTGGTTCTTTCATTTTATTTACCAAAAGCGTGTCAATGAATGTTATTGGTTTAAGAGCTTTGTAATTTGAATGTGCTTCCATATTGAACCAAACCTGATTTCCATAAGCAAAAGGATAGCCATAATAGCCGCTGTCTTCAATAACACTGATCCATTCTGGCGGAATGTCGTTGCCTTGTTGGTCACTGCCATTGTTATTTGCCCAGAAATTCCCATTGGGGTCGAATGCCAAACCTACCGCATTCCTTATGCCTGTAGCATATATTTTTCTTCCGGTTCCATCTAAATTGTACTGTTCAATAATTGCTCGGCCTTCCTCTCTTGCAACGTTCGCAGCAGAGCCTATAGAAACATATATTTTTTGCTTATTTGCATCTATTAAAATTGTTCTAGAGGTATGCCCTCCTCCTGGGTAATTTGACCGCAATCCAATTGAGTCTATAAGAACGATTTTAGTTTCGAAAAACCCATTATTATCTATATCGCTGCATTTTAAAATTCGGGTTTCCTCTGCTACATAAATATCCTTTTGATAGAATTTAAAACAATGTGCATTTACTCCCGTAATAACGGGAATCAAACTATCGGCAATATCATCCTTATTTTTATCTGGTAAAGCATAAATGCTGCCATTGCTTTTATAGTCTATTACATGTAAAATACCATTTGGGCTAATTTCCAATACCCTCGGCTTGGTAAGTCCGCCTGTATAAAACACAGATGCTTTATAGCCTTCTGGGAGATATACTTGGTGCATTGTATCCATTAAACTTTTAAATTTATCTGGAACAATTAAATTACTCTTTACCAAAGTAAAACCAAATGGGTCTTTAGGCGTCATATTCACCTTGCCCGGTTGAGCAACAATTATTTTTGTGAATAGAATAAGCAAAAAAAGAAATAGTTGATTTGTTTTCATTTTGTGGGTTGTAAATCTTTGGTTGCAAGTTAATTAATTGTTTTTGAAAACAATATACCTTTCATATTTTTCAAAAAAATGTATCTTTGTTTCGCATGATAAAATCAGGTTTTAAAAAATGGGGGTTTTTATTGTTGGGAACATTGTTCTTAATAAGCTCCCTTTTACCTGGTTTTACAGAACAATTAAACAAGCTTCCTTCACTGGTAAATCATTACAGGCACCATGTTGAAGAGCATGATACTGCTAGTTTTTCTGAGTTTATTGCCTTACATTATGGAGATGATTCTAATCACAAGACTGAAGAAAATCACCAAGACTTGCCTTTATACCATGTAAGCGGAACTACTTTAATTGTGATGTTTCAAGAATTTCCTGCCAATATTGGTCCAGTGCCAGAACTCACTTTTATTGAACACACACCTTATAAGCAAGAACTCTATTCTTCCTTAAACCCTGGCACCATCTTCCAACCCCCTCGCTTAGCTTAGTTTTTTTGCCACCAAGGCTCAAAGGCACAGAGATTTTTATTTTATCTAATGGCTATTCGCCACTATGGGTTTTAATAATTTTTTTTCTACATCCTAACAGAAAAAAAACTATAAAAAAACTTGGTGCCTTGGAGCCTTTGTGGCCTATAAATTTACATTAAAAAAACTTGGTGACTTAGCGCTTTTGTGGCCCAAAATCATCATCAAAATTTTCAAAATAAATGTTAAATAGAATCATTGGATTTTCTGTCCATCATAAATTGATTATAGCGCTGTTCACCTTATTCCTATTGGTGTATGGTGGTTACCAATTAACAAAATTGCCCATAGATGCGGTGCCAGATATTACCAATAACCAAGTTCAGGTAATAACCATTTCGCCATCATTGGGTGCGCCAGATGTAGAAAGGCTCATTACTTTTCCTTTAGAGCAAGCATTGAGCAATATCCCTGGCAAAATTGAAATAAGAAGCTTCTCGCGTTTCGGACTCTCCTTAGTTACCATTGTGTTCGATGATAACACGGATGTGTATTGGGCACGGCAGCAAGTGAGCGAGCGTTTGCAAGGTGTTAAAGACCAAATTCCAAACGATGTGGGAGTTCCAGAATTAGGTCCGGTTACAACGGGCCTAGGAGAAATATATCAATATGTGGTTCGACCCAAACCTGGTTACGAAAAAAAATACAATGCCCAAGAATTGCGTACCATACAAGATTGGATGGTGAGAAGACAATTGCTCGGTGTTAAAGGCGTGGCCGATGTGAGCAGCTTTGGTGGCTACCTCAAACAATATGAAGTTGAAGTAGATCTTAACAGGTTAAAGGCTCAAAATATCAATATCCAAGATGTTTATACTGCCCTCAATCAAAATAACCAGAATGAAGGTGGTGCCTATATAGAAAAAGGTCCCCAAGTTTTGTTTATTAGAAGTGAAGGTTTGATAAAGTCTATTGAAGACATAGAACTAATTGTAGTTAAAGTATTGCCCAATGGAACACCAGTTTTCGTAAAAGATATTGGTAAGGTTGCCATTGGTCATGCCACTCGTTATGGTGCCATGGTTTATAACGATGAGCAAGAAGTTGCAGGTGCTGTTGTAATGATGTTGAAGGGTGCAAATAGCAATGATGTAATTAAAACGGTGAAGGAGCGAATTGCCCAAATTCAAGAAACCCTTCCAGAAGGCGTAATGATTGACGCATTTTTGGATCGAACCAAAATGGTTAACAACGCCATTGGCACAGTTGAAACCAACTTAATGGAAGGTGCACTTATCGTTATTTTTATTTTGGTATTGTTTTTAGGCAATGTTAGAGCTGGCTTATTGGTTGCCTCGGTTATTCCGCTCTCCATGCTCTTTGCTGTAATAATGATGAATGCTTTTGGCGTAAGTGGAAACCTCATGAGCTTGGGTGCATTAGACTTTGGCCTAATTGTAGATGGAGCTGTAATTATTGTGGAGGCCGTGATGCACACCATTTCGCACAGCAGGCGCTTCACTAAAATTATTGACCTATCCCAAAAGAAAATGGATACAGAGGTAAAGCATGCAGCAGGAAAAATGATGAACAGTGCTGTGTTTGGTCAGCTTATCATCTTAATTGTTTACTTACCAATATTTAGCCTAGAAGGCATAGAAGGAAAAATGTTTAAACCAATGGCTCAAACCGTAGCTTTTGCCTTATTGGGTGCCTTTATTTTATCGCTCACTTATATTCCTATGATGAGTGCAATCTTATTAAAAAATATTTCTCATGCACCAAATTTTGCAGACAGGTGGATGGTTAAAATTGAGCGCTTTTATCACTATTATTTGGTTAGAATTTTGGCTCGACCCAAAGCTGTTATTACGAGTGTAATTTTGTTGTTTGTTTCCTCTTTGTTAGTGATGACCCAACTAGGTGGTGAATTTATTCCTTCGCTGGAGGAGGGCGATTTTGCTGTAGAAACAAGGGTTTTAACAGGTAGTAATTTAAATGTAAGTATTGATGTTGCCAAGAAGGCCGCACATATTTTAAAATCAAAATTTCCGGAAGTGGAAGAGGTGGTAAGTAAAATTGGTAGTGGCGAAATTCCTACCGATCCAATGCCCATTGAAGCACAAGATTTGATGATTATATTAAAAGATAAAAAGGAGTGGACCAGTGCCAAAACGTTTCCCGAATTGGCAGAAAAAATGAGCAAAGAATTGGAGGCAATTTCTGGTGCTACTTTTGGTTTTCAATATCCCGTGCAAATGCGATTCAATGAATTGATGACAGGTGCGAGGCAAGATGTGGTGTGTAAAATATTTGGTGAAGATTTAGATACCTTGGCTTTATACGCTGATAAACTTGGAAGGATTGCCAAAGAAATTGAAGGAGCCAAAGATGTTTATGTGGAACCTGTTACTGGAATGCCGCAAATTGTGATTCAACTCAACCGAAGTTTGTTAGCCCAATATAAATTAAATGTATCGGAGGTAAATGCCAATATTCATGCTGCTTTTGCTGGTAAATTATCGGGTATGGTTTATGAAGGCGAGCGCAGGTTTAGATTGGTTGTTAGGTTGGCCAAAGAGCAAAGAACGCAGTTAGATGATATCCGCAATTTGCTTATTCCTGTTCCTGGTGGCGGACAAGTTCCATTGAACCAATTGGCCAATGTGGAGATTATAGATGGTCCAAATCAAATTCAACGTGAGGACGCAAAACGACGCATTGTGATGGGATTCAATGTGCGAGGAAGAGATGTTCAAAGTATCGTAAAAGAGTTGCAAGCTCGCATGAAAAATGAAGTGAAATTTCCTCCAGGTTATTATGTAACATATGGCGGGGCATTTGAGAATTTGGAGGCAGCAAAATCTAGATTAGCCATTGCTGTGCCTGTTTCCTTGTTGCTTATTTTATTGCTATTGTATTTTGCATTTAACTCCATGAAACAAGGTTTACTTATTTATTCGGCCATCCCATTATCTGCTATAGGCGGTATTTTTGCCTTGGCTTTGCGCGGCTTGCCTTTTAGTATTTCTGCAGGTGTTGGGTTTATTGCTTTATTTGGTGTGGCTGTATTAAATGGTATTGTTTTAATTGCTGAATTTAACAGGCAAAGAACCGAAGGCTTAACTGATTTAAAAGAAATAGTTTTGGCTGGAACCAAATTGCGTTTGAGGCCAGTATTAATGACAGCTTGCGTGGCTTCATTGGGTTTTTTACCAATGGCCTTATCAAATGGTGCAGGGGCTGAGGTTCAACGTCCGCTTGCCACTGTGGTTATTGGTGGTTTGTTATTGGCAACTTTCTTAACCTTATTTGTATTGCCAGTTTTATACATGTTGTTTGAACGCAAACCAAATATAAAGTATCCAAAGGTTGCTTTGGTATTGGCATTTTTCTGTTTGAACCTAATGCAAGTTAATGCACAAACACCTATTAACTTAAATCAGGCTGTTGATTCGGCGTTTAAATATAACCAAGGTTTAAGTGCGCAAGATTATAGAACCAAATCGGCCCAGAAAATGAAAGGTAGTGGATGGAATTTACCTATGACCACGGCACAGTATGAGCGCGGACAAATAAACTCTAATTATTCAGATGACCGTTTTGTGGTAAGCCAGAGTTTAATGTTCCCAACTGTTTACATGAACCAAAAGAAAGTACTGCAATCAGAATATGAGTTGGCTCAACAAGAATTTGGTTCTCAGAAATTGGATTTGAAAGCTGAAGTATCGAGGCAATATTATTTGTATTTATTTTTGGCTGAAAAGGAAAAAATTTGGAAGGAATATGATGCAAGAATTATTGAACAACTTAAACTAGCCTCATTAAGGCTCAAAGCAGGTGAAAGCAATGTTATTGAAAAGGCCTCGGCCGAACAGCAACGTGCCGAATCTATGAAACAACTGCAACAAGTGATGTTAGAAAAAGCAGCCAGTTTAATTAGGTTTCAATTGCTGATTGGCACCCATGATTTATTAGTTCCTGCAGATAGTTTAACTCGCCTACCACTAAATGTAAAAGATAGTTCTCAATTAACTGCTAGTCCGTATTTATTGCGATTGCAGAAACAAAAAGACATCAGCATGGGCAAACTAAAATCGGAAAGGTCAAAGTATTTACCAGAGCTTCAATTTGGTTACCAAAATATGTCGATTACTGGTATTGGAAACGACGATATTTATTACTCGCGCTCTCAACGTTTTCAAGCATTTCAGGTTGGTGTGGGAGTGCCATTATTTTTTGGTTCAACCCAATCAAAATCTAAGGCATTGAGCTTTGAGTTAAAGGCCCGTGAATTAGAATATCAATATACCAAAGCCAAAATGAACCAGCAATTAAATGAATGGCAAAAGCAATTGGTGTCATTAGATTTGATGTGTAAATATTATGAGGATACTGTATTACCTCAAGCCAAAACTGCCAGAGAGGCGTCGTGGAATCAATATCTTCAAGGGAGTCTTAACTTTATGGAATGGACGCTCTTGCACAACCAAACCTTGCAAACAAATAATACTTATTTAGAAACTGTTCAACAGTTTAATCAGTTAATGATTCAATATCAAAGTTATCAACCATAATAAAAATACCAAAATGAAGAATAATATAATATTGATTTTTGTAGTGCTTGTAATCATAGCCTGCAATAATTCTAAGCCTACCTCGGAGGCAACAGAAGATGAAAAAATAAGTGCGGAGCATGTACAATTAGATAGCTCTCAGGCACTGTTAACACAAATTACAACCATACACGCAGTAGAGAAAAATATTGCACGTATTTTTAAGGTAAATGGCATCATTGATGTACCACCACAAAACATGGTTTCGGTGAGTATGCCATTAGGTGGCTATTTAAAAAGCACCAAGTTGTTACCGGGCATGCATTTCAATAAAGGAGAAATAATAGCTACTATGCAAGACCCAAAATACATAGAGTTGCAACAAGATTTTTTAATTGCCCGCTCTCATTTAGAGATGCAAAAGAATGAGTTCAATAGGCAAAAGGAGTTAAATGCCTCAAAGGCTAGTAGCGACAAGGTTTTTCAGCAGGCAAAGGAGGCTTATGAAAGTGCGGTTATTACCTATAAATCTTTAGGTGAAAAAGTGCAATTAATTGGTTTGAACCCAGATAAATTAACAGAGGCAACTTTATCCAGAACAATCCCAATTTATGCACCCATTGCTGGATTTGTATCTAAGGTAAATGTGAATATTGGCAAGTATGTTAATCCTACAGATGTATTGTTCGAATTGGTGAATCCAGAAGACATACATTTGAGCTTGAATGTGTTTGAAAAGGACATGGAGAATTTGTTTATGGGTCAAAAAGTAATTGCCTATACCAATAACCATCCTGAGAAAAAATATACTTGCGAGGTGATACTAATTGGCAAAGACATTGGTTCAGACCGAAGCGTGAATATACATTGCCACTTTGAAAAATACGACAAGGTATTAGTACCCGGAACCTACATGAATGCAGAAATAATTGGTCCTGCCCGCAATGCCAATGTAATACCCGAAGAGGCTGTGATGCACGATGGAAAAGATCATTATATATTTGTTGAAAGGAGCAAAGGGGAGTACGAAAAAATCAAGGTTGAGGTTGGTATTTTATCGGGCTCCGATATCGAAATTCTTTCCGCAAGCGGCATTAACCTACTACAAGAAAATATCGTTGTGAAAGGAGCCTACACCCTCTGGATGAAATTGAAAAACATCACTGAATAACCCGGGAAAAGGAAACCGTACAGACAGGTCGCGACCTGTCCTCCCCGCCACCTGAAAATCCCAGGGCAAAGGAAATTTTATATCACATTCACCTCAGGTGTGATGGTGATGCCAAATTTTTCTTGAACCGAGGCTTGAATGGCTAATGCCAATTGATAAATTTCGTTGCCAGTGGCTCCTCCGTAGTTTACTAATACCAAAGCTTGGTCTTTGTGAGCACCAGTATTTCCAACGCGCTTGCCTTTCCAGCCGCATTGTTCAATGAGCCACCCTGCAGGTACTTTGGTTATGTCGTTTGGCAATGAATAACCTGGTATTTGTGGAAAATGTGCTTTTAAAGTTTGGAATTGGGTATTGCTTATTTCTGGGTTTTTAAAAAAACTGCCCGAGTTTCCCAACACTTTTGGGTCGGGTAGTTTAGAACTCCTAATTTCAATAACAGCGTCACTGATATCTTTTATGCTAGGATCAGAAATACCTTTGCTGTTTAATGTATCTTGAATGGCACCGTATTGGGTATTAAGTTTGATGTGCTTGTTCAATTTAAAAGTTACCGCTACAATAATATATTTATTTTTTTCTTCCTGTTTAAAAACACTTTCGCGGTAGCCAAATTTACATTCGGAATGCGTGAATTTTACGAGTTTGCCGCTTTCAATTTCTATGGCAAATAGTTCTTCAAAGGTGTCTTTTATTTCTACGCCATAGGCACCAATATTTTGCATAGGTGATGCGCCTATACAACCAGGAATAAGTGAGAGATTCTCCACGCCTCCCCAATTTTTGTCGACGCAAAACTGCACAAAATGATGCCAATTTTCACCACTCATTGCTTTTACCCAAACAAAGTTATCATCTTCCTTAATGGCGTCCATGCCTTTTAGGTTCATTTTAATAACCATGCCATCAAAATCTTTGGTGAGTAAAATATTGCTCCCACCACCTAAAATGAGTTTTTTTCTTTCGGCTAAATTAAAGGTAGCGCAGAGCACCTGCAGTTCTTCCACGGTGTTTACCTCAACAAATTGATCGGCTTTAACATCTATGCCGAATGTGTTAAAAGGTTTTAGCGATATGTTCTGATAAATGATCATTTACGATTGGCAAGTAAATAAATCTCATTGAGAAAAACGATATAAAAAAAATATTCTATTTTGCAAACCATATTGAACCAATTTAAGTTGTTGTTTCGTTGTATGCTTTTGGCAATGATTTTTGCGAGCATATGCCGCTAAGGTAGATAGCTTTGAACATTTGACTAAGGCAATTATTCACACCTATAACAATAGGATCACACAAAACAAAACTTTTGAGCCGTAATCTTGTGGGTCAAAGGTTTTATGTATTAAAGTCCTAATTCTAATCTGAGTTTTTTGGTCAACGAACTAAGCACCAATTCATATGAATGGTCTACAAGTTTTAGAATCTCTTTGTCGTTTAAATCAAGATTAAAGGTTACGGTATTCCAATGTGTTTTCGACATGTGAAAGCCTGGTTTTACGGCTTCAAATTCTTGTCTTAGTTCAATCGCCTTTTCTGGGTCGCATTTAAGGTTACAGCTTTTGGGGTTATCTAAGCCAATGAGGCAAAACATTTTACCTGCAACCTTAAAAACCAAAGTAACGTTGTCGAATGGAAAAGTTTCTTCAACCGCTTTTTTTTGAAGGCAATACTCTCTTAAAATTTCAACATGCATTGATTACAAGATGCCAAATAGCTTAAATCCTACTTGTAGCGTAATCATGCCATTAGTAATAGTTGGAGCAGTACCTTTATAGCTAAATGCTGATCCCATGCTTCCTGCATTGAAATCATATTTGGCATCAACTCTAAATTTTAGTAAATCTAATCCAACACCTAATTGAACACCAGTGGTATTTTTTTTCATGTCTACCTTTTGGAAATCAGCATTGTTTAAACTGTTAATATCTGTATTTTGTTTGGTCATAAATTGAAAATTTGGTCCACCATAAATACGAAATAATTTGAGCATTTTAAATCCAACTAATACAGGTACATCTATGTAATTTGCCGAATGGCTGAAAGTATAACTTTTTCCGTTATCTGTTAAGGTAATATTGCTGGCACGCTTGTTAAATATAAATTCGGGTTGAACAAACAAACCAATAACCATTACTTTAAAACGGCCATAAGCACCAAAGTTAAAGGTGTTGTTGCCTTCAATACTTGTATTGAGACCGTTGGTGTTATTTAGTTTAATATTATCTGCACTCAAACCAGCCTTTAATCCGAACTCTAATTCTTGAGAATAAGAAATTAATGTTAATGCCACTGCGGCAACAAGTAGGATAATTTTTTTCATATATTTAGTGTTTATTCAAAAGTAAGTAAATTAGTAACAAAAAAAAACCGAAGACAAGCTCCGGTTTTTTATGTTAATTAATTGATACTTGGTAAGTATGAATAGTTTTTACTTCGCTCCAATTGGTCGTTGAGCCAATTATTTGGGTATTCTACCCTTACATCCACTACAGCACCGTCTTTCATCACAGGCACTAATTTAGGTTGAATAAAGCCTTTGTAAGCCGCTACATGCAGTTTTTCAAAACGGTCTTTTACTTCCTTTAACAATGCTTGATCTACTTTTACGCCATAACCTTCAACCAATGCCGTTGCAGCCTTATAATCGCCTTCCGATTTAATGCGTTGTATTTCTTTCAATAATTCCCCAAACAAGGCTCTTAGTTTTTCGTAATCATTAATTTTAACATAGGTTTTGCCGTCTTGTTTAAACACAGTTATTACACTGTCTTTTTTGCCTTTTTCATAAACCCATGAGGCATTTAATTGTCGGTTACGCATATGGGCTTCCTCTAAGTTTTCACCTAATTGCAGGCGAGTTAATTGGGTAATTAAACCACCACGGATATAACCATCATATTCGGTTTTACCTACTTCCAAACTGGGCATTACACCTAAATCCACTAATTTTTGGTCATACACATAATACAAGGCAACTAAATCGGCTCGGGCTTCTTCTAAAGTACTTGCATAATTCATCAATGTTTGATCTGGATCGCCCACACCTTTGTTTATTTTACCAGATGCGTGTCCAATTACCTCATGCATATCTGTATGTAAATCGCCAGCCAAAGCACCATATTTGGTAGCTCTTTCAATCTCATCGGCAGAAACACAAAACTCTTTCATCATTGGACTTTTAGCACCAATAATATTATAAGAATGAACAATATTTCCCAATGAAACAGATTTAGAGCCATGTTGCTGTCTGATCCAATTTGCGTTAGGTAAATTAATGCCGATAGGAGTGGAAGGATTACTTGCACCCGCTTCTTGGATAACGGTAATTACTTTTGCAGTGATACCTTTTACGCTTTCTTTTTTATGTTCAGCTGCAATAGGCGAATGGTCCTCAAACCATTGTGCTTCTTTAGCTATAGCCGCAATGCGCTTGGTAGCTTCCATGTCTTTTAAACTTACCACTGATTCAAATGAAGCACGTTTGCCAATGGCATCATCATATACTTCAATAAATCCGTTTACCACATCTATTCTGCTTTCGGTATCATTTACCCAAGCAATATTGTATTCATCCCAAACTTTTAAATCGCCAGTTTGGTAGTATTTAATTAATAATTCCAAGGTCTTTTTTTGTTGGTCGTTTTCTGCAACACTTGCTGCTTTTTCTAACCAATAAACTATTTTTTCAATAGCTGCAGAATACATACCTCCAACTTTCCAAACTTTTTCAGTTACCACGCCATTTACCTTCATCATCTTAGAGTTCAAACCCCAAGAAATAGCATTGGTATCGTTCACATTTATTCTAGAACTGTAATAAGCATCTACTTCTTTTTGGGTCACCCCTTCATAAAAGTTGTTGGCCGAAGCAGCCACATTGTCGATGCCCGAAGCTAGGTTCACTACTTTTGCTTCGAAGTTTGGATCAAAAATAATTGGTTTTAAAAATGCAGTAAATTGCTCCAAAGTTTTGCCATTTAATGGCAGCAAACTAACATCTGTTGCAGCCAGTAATGAACTAAAATAATTGAAATCACAAGCAGGCACAAACTTCATGTTTGAATAATGGTGATGAATACCATTTGAGAAAAATACCCTCTTGGCATAAATTTCAAAATTCTTCCAATCTGCAGTTGTTTTATCTCCAGTGTAACTGTTTAAAATGGCTTCATTGGTTTTACGAATGGTTAAATTGTGTTTGTAACGTTGGTCGTAAAAAATATCTCTTCCACAATTGGCTGCTTCAAAAAGGTAGTAAGAGAGTTCTTTTTGTTTAGGCGTTAAGGTTTCAAATCCAGGGATTTCAAAACGCAATACTTGTAAATCTGCAAATTCATCGCAATTCACTTCAAAGTTAGATTCGTTGGTGGCACTTGATTTTTTGTCTCCAGTGCAGGCGCTAAAGCCTAGTGTAGCGCCAATGGCTCCGTATAACATGGTTTTTTTGAGATTCATATATTAATGACTTAATTTGAGCAAATATATAAGTTGTATTGTGAAAGGTATTACCATTCGTCAAATTCTGAATCAAAAGGTTAAAAAATACAACCAATTGGATTTTATTACCCACGACCCAATTTCTATCCCTCATCAATTTAGCAAAAAGCAAGATATTGAAATTGCAGGCTTATTTGCTGCTATTTTTGCTTGGGGCCAACGTGTTACCATCATCAATAAATGCAATGATTTGCTTGCTAGAATGGACCATGCTCCTCATGATTTTATAATAAACCACCAAGAAAAAGATTTGCTGCGCCTCACGCAATTTAGTCACCGCACTTTTAATGATACTGATTTATTATACTTCGTGTTTTTTCTAAATCAGCATTATCAAAAACATGCAAGTTTAGAGCAGGCCTTTTTATTCGGTTTGAACCAAAAAGACCCCAATATAGAGCAAGGTTTAAATGGTTTTAGGGAATATTTTTTCTCAATTGAACATGCACCGCAAAGAACAAAAAAGCACGTTGCTAGTCCGGCCCAAAACTCTGCCTGCAAGCGACTCAACATGTACCTCCGTTGGATGGTGCGCAAAGACAATATGGGTGTAGATTTTGGCATTTGGAATGGCATAAAACCTTCCCAATTAATTTGCCCGCTCGATTTGCATGTAAGCCGTGTTGCCAGAAGTTTCGGTTTGATCCAAAGAAAACAAGACGATTGGCAAACCGCCGTTGAACTCACCAAGGCCCTCAAACAATTCGATGCAAAAGATCCCATAAAATACGATTTCGCCCTCTTTGGTATGGGTGTTGAACACGAATTGTTGTAGGGGCGAAAAATCTTTCGCCCTTTCGCCCCAAGAAAAATTTGCGGTTACAATTACAGGGCGAAAAATCTTTCGCCCTTTTCCCTTAAGGAATATATCCTTACCTTTGTCTGTGAAAGGTCGGTGTAATATTTGAAAAAATTAATACTAATTTTAAAATAGCTCAACCGCTTTGCTAAAACCAGGCTTCTTTACCCTCGTGGGATTTTTGGTAACTTGTTGCCAAAGACGTTAGAAGGTTGCAGCTCCTGTGGAGGCTAAATCCTATTCATTTACGGATTTTTATCAAAAGCCGACCTTTCTTTTTTGATGATTAAATCCTTTAAATTTAATCATGCGGCTAATGTTTGACCCCTTTGGGGTCACATGTTTATAGCATGCCAATTACCCTATAAACATACGACCCCGAAGGGGTCGAATAGGGATTAGCGAAACAACAATACAGTCAATTTTTGAGAGCTTTTTAAGCCTTACAATATTTTGGCTTACAAGAACTAATTTGAATTTAGTTACTTATTCCATCAAAGCATCCTATATAGCTCTCTTACTTTTATAATCACATGGATAAACAGCAAGGCAGGCCAAACAAGGGCGCTCTGACTGGCATAATTTACAATAATGATGCTTACTAAAATGCCAATATTAAATGTGGCAACTACAATATAAAGTAATTGGAAGCGCGGACTATTAGCGTTTGTAAACGATAAAACGGCAAATACCAATAAAAGTAATACCGAAATAATGGAAACTATATAGGCAATGTTCATATTTTTGTAACAAATATGAACTACAAAATTGGCATTTCAAACTCCACGGATCATTTTATCCGAATCAGCGCTTGGGTCAGCAACCCCAATGAAAATAATTTTAACTTACAATTGCCTGCTTGGAGACCTGGCAGGTATGAGTTGGCCAATTATGCCAAGAATATTAGGTGTTTTGAAGTAAGCAATGAAAAGGGTGAATTGGTGCCTTTTAAAAAAATAAACAAAGACCTCTGGGAGGTTTTCGCTCAAGGACTTAGTAAGGTGCATATTTCTTATGAATATTATGCCAACCAAGCAGATGCTGGAGCCAGTTTTGTAAGTGAGCAATTAATGTATTTGAACCCTGTAAATTGTTTTATGTATGTGGAAGGCAGAATGAATGATGCCTTTGAGGTAACTTTAGATATACCCGATGATTGGCAAATTGCTTGTCAGTTAAAACACCAAGATAAAACTTTATTTGCGCCGCATTTTGATGCACTAGCTGATAGTCCGTTTTTTGCCTCCCCCAATTTGGTTCACCATAGTTTTGGATTGAACCAAGCCAATATTCACTTTTGGTTTGAAGGCGGTACTACCAATAATATGGACAAGTTGGAGGCCGATACGCGAGCTTATGCCCAAGCACAAATCAATATTTTTGGCGAGCTACCACTCCCTGATTATCATTTTTTATACTTGCTTACTCCCCAGAGATTTAGGCATGGTGTTGAACACGCAGACTCTACTGTAATAGCAATGGGTCCAGCGGCAGAGTTGGATCAGCCCGAATTTTACAATGATTTTATAGCCATTAGCTCGCATGAGTTGTTTCATTTGTGGAATATCAAAAGGATCAGACCAAGTGAGATGTTGCCTTACGATTTTACCAAGGAAAATTATTCGGAATTGGGCTATATTTATGAAGGCATCACAACCTATTACGGTGATTTGATGTTATTGCGCAGTGGGGTTTGGGATTTTGAGCAATATGCAGCGAGTTTGGCAGGCGATTTAGATAGGCATTACAACAATCCTGGGCGTTTTAATTATTCTGTTGCTCAATCTAGTTTTGATACCTGGTTAGATGGTTATGTGCCAGGCATAAAAGCAAGAAAAGTATCCATTTATATAGAAGGTTTGATTGCCGCTATGGTTGCCGATACCATGATCCTAAAGCATACCGCAGGCAGCGTTAGATTAGATGGTGTTTTAAGAAGGCTTTACCAAGAAACTTATAAAAATGGAAAAGGTTATTCTAAACAATTGTACCAAGAACTTTTGCAGGAGGTTTCTGGGTTAAACTTTGAAAAATATTTTTTCGATATAATTGATGGCAAAGGAAAGTGGGATGAATATGTGCAGAAAATGCTTGAGGTTATTGGTTTAGAGTTGATTGTGACGAATGATGCAGCTGGCTTGTCTGTTTGTAAAATTCAGAAATGTTCAAATCCAACTCCAAATCAAATAGCATGTTTTGAAATGTGGGTTAAAAATTGTTAATTTACTAAAGTTATTTACTCAAAAAACTGATTCCAACAATGCAAAAAACTCACTTAGATTGCATAAATTGTGATGCAAAAGCAATTTCTTTCCTGTCATACTGTAATGAAAAAGAAATTGAAATGGTTGCTGCAGCTAAGTCTTGCAGCCATTATAAAAAAGGGCAATCTATTTTTTATGAAGACAATTTACCGATGGGTATTTATTGCCTAAGCCACGGTTCCATTAAATTAACAAGATCTAACAAAGATGGCAAAGAGCAAATTATTCGCTTTGCAAAAGAAGGTGAATTTTTGGGTTATAGGGCAGTTATTGCCGAAGAACCTTTAGTAGCAACCGCAACATGCATTGAAGACACCATTTGTTGCTTTATACCTAAAGCTGTTTTTTTAGATTTAATTGAGCAAAATTCACAAATAAATAAGTTTATGTTAAAATCTCTTTGTCATGATTTAGGCATTGCAGATGAAAAGATTCAAAGCTTGGCTCAAAAAAGTGTGAGAGAGCGTTTAGCAGAGACATTGTTGTTTCTGCAAAAAACATTTAAGGAAAATAATGATGCAGACGATAACCTTATCTCTGTTTCTTTGCCTAGAGAAGACATAGCAAACATTGTAGGTACTGCAACACAAACGGTAATTCGTTTGCTTTCTGAGTTTAAGGCAGATAAATTAATTGATATGGAAGGTAAAAAAATCCGCATCATGAATAAAATGGCTCTCGAAAAAATTTCTCATACCTCTGTTTAAATTTCGGTTTGAACCCAAAAATAGGAATTGTTCTTTCGGGAGGTGGTGTGCGAGGATTCGCTCATGTTGGCGCACTTAAAGCCCTCGAAGAATTTAATATTTATCCTAGTGTCATTTCTGGTGTAAGCGCAGGAGCAATCACCGGAGCTTTGTATGCTGATGGTTATAAGCCAGATGAAATTATGGATATTTTTCTTCGCCTAGATTTATACAAACTTTTGAATTTTAGGGGATTTAATTTGGGTTTATTGAAACCAGATGGCTTAAGAAAAATATTGCTAAACTCTCTGCGAGCTGCCACTTTTAGTGAGTTAAAGATACCCTTAACTGTTGCTTGTACAAATATAGATTTAGCAGAAACTGTTTATTTTAATGAGGGCAATTTAATTGATCCTTTAATTGCTACTGTGGCACTTCCATTTTTAATTAAACCTCAATTAATCGGTGGGCATCATTTTGTTGATGGTGGATTGATGAATAATTTTCCAGTACAACCTTTGCTAAATAAATGTGACCAAATTATTGGGGTTCATGTAAATCCGGTTCATCCAGAACTAACTTCAAAAGGCACAAGGAATTATTTCGACCGAATTTTACATCTTGGTTTAAGAGCCAATATTTTGAACAACATTGCTTTTTGCAATATGTACATAGAACCTGATGAGCTTTCTAATTATCACCTATTGAAATTATCTGCATCAAAAGAAATTTTTGAGAAGGGCTATCAATATACTTTTCACTTGTTGGAAAATCACCCAGATTTGTCGCCTTACCAACGTTCCTAAAAGCATTCTGATTTCTCGTTTTTATGACAATAATCATTATCGATTTTGAGTTTTGTCATATTTTTCAATGGCATCCTCTGTTATTTTTGGATCAAGAAAAAATACAATCGTGGTAAGAAATATGCTAATGTTAATGGACGGTACAGCCGATGCTGAACGTTTGCTAGATTGTTCAATGAAGATTTTTCATTCCAGGAATGATCATTTTAGTGGTGCTTTTGTGGAAGGTATTGGTACGGGTGATTTAAACGACCTCTTTGAAGGAGAAGGAAATTTAAGCTCAAAATACACACATAGTGAAATTATAGAGAAAATTCTACAAACTAACCTTGAAAATAGTAATGAGTTTATTGTCCGTTTTGTTGATAAATGCGAAGAGTTAAACATCAGAACTAAGGTATTTGTTGGCGAGGAAGAAAATGCTGAAGACCTAATGAATGAAAGCATGTTCAACGATTTATTCTTAATTGGAAAAGAGATATTTCGCAAGAAAAATGTCAATAAAAATTCCTTCGATTTTATTGAATCATTGTTGTACAGCACAAAATGTCCAATCTTGCTGCTGTCTTGCGAACAGCTATCATTTAAAAATATAGTGCTTATTTATGATGGCAGCAAAAAATCATTTGAAATCATAAAATTGTTTACTTATCTCATGGGTGAACAATTTGAAAGCAATAGTATTTTCATCAATGTGGTAGTTACAGAAAATAGCAGTCAAAATGAAAAGGGTGTAATTGATTACTTAAAAAATTACAAATTACATTTTTCAATCAACAGGGTTTACCCTGATAATTATTACACTGAATTGCTTGATTTACTTACTGGGTTAAATTCGTTTTTATTGGTAACGGGAGTAAATAGAAACGATATTTTGGAAGACATCATATTTAATAAGGAGCATTCATTCTTTATGCACCCTGAAAGATCTATATTTTTAGGGTAGTATGGGAAAGGTACAAATATCCACAAAAACTAAGTGTTACCATTGTGGCGACACCATTATTGCACTACCGATTTTTTTCGAAAAAAAAGATTTTTGCTGCGTTGGCTGCAAGGGAGTTTATGAGTTACTCTCCAATAATAACCTTTGTGATTATTATCAGCTAGCCGAAACTCCAGGGCTTAGTTTAAAAAACCCGATTTCTAAAGTTAAATTTAATTATCTAGATGATGAGCAAATTCAAAAACAGCTGCTTCAATTCAGGGATGAAAAGATTTCCAGAATTACATTTCATATGCCAACTATGCATTGTAGCAGTTGCATTTGGTTATTGGAAAGCTTGTACAAATTGGAAAAGGGTGTTAAATATTCTTGTGTAGATTTCTTAAAAAAACAAGTTAGCATCACCTTCGATCACCATGTTTGTAGTTTGCGAAAATTAGTGGAATTGCTTAGTTCACTTGGGTATGAACCTAGCTTAAATTTAAATGATTTAGAAGGTAGAAAAAAGGAGCAAAACAATAGAAAATTATATTACCAAATTGGGGTAGCTGGTTTTTGTTTTGGAAACATCATGCTTATTAGTTTTCCTGAATATTTTGGATTAGATAGCATTTCAACTCATACTTTTTCTCGTTTATTTGGCTATTTAAATATGGCTTTGGCAATGCCAGTATTTTTATATTCCGCTCAAGATTATTTTAAATCTGCCTACAAGAATATTCGCAAAGGAATAGTGAATATCGACTTCCCTTTGGCCCTTGGCATTTTGGTTATGTTTTTACGCAGTTCTTATGAGGTTATATCCCATTCGGGCATCGGTTTCTTTGATACATTGGCTGGTTTGGTGTTCTTTTTATTATTGGGTAAATGGGTTCAGCAAAGAACCTTTGATACCCTTTCTTTTGAACGTGATTATAAATCGTATTTTCCAGTTGCTGTTTCGGTATTGAGAAACGAATTAGAAACTACTTTACCTGTTACTCATTTGAAAATAGGAGATAGGATGCTCATTCATAACAATGAGATTATTCCGGCTGATGCCATACTGTTAAGAGGGGTTGCTAAAATAGATTTTAGTTTTGTTACAGGTGAAAATGATCCTATTGAAAAGGAATTAGGCGAAGTAATTTATGCAGGTGGCAGACAAATGGGAGGCACAATTGAATTAGATGTTTGTAAATCTGTTTCACAAAGCTATCTAACACAGCTATGGAATAGTGAACATTTTGCAAAGTCGGAAGTAAGTAATATGCAAAGTTTTCAATCAATAGTAAGTAAATATTTTACTTTTACTTTATTATTTATTGCATTTGGTTCAGCCATTTTTTGGATGATTTTTGACTCAACTCGCAGTTTAAATGCATTTACTGCCGTATTGATAATTGCCTGCCCTTGTGCTTTGGCATTGTCATCTCCTTTTGCATTAGGCAATAGTCTTCGCATGTTGGGAAGAAGCAAGTTTTATTTAAAATCGCCAGCGGTAATTGAACGCATGGCTAAACTAGATCACTTGGTATTTGATAAAACAGGAACCATCACGCAGCCTGCCGAATCTGAAATTTCTTATGAAGGAAGGCCTCTTTCAAATTACGAAAAGATACTTATAAAGTCGGTTTGTGAAAATTCTGTTCATCCTTTGAGTCAGAGAATTCTTGGTTTTTTAGCCTTGCCAGTTTCTGAAAAATTACCTATTCAGTTTTATTCAGAATTGGCAGGCAAGGGAATCAGTGCCCAGGTAGATGAGGTTCAAATAAAGCTTGGGTCAGCCAGTTATATCAATACTGTTTTGGATGATCACCAAGTATTAAACACCAGTGTTTATGTTTCAATAGGGAAAGAAATACCCGGATGTTTTATTGTTAAGCATGCTTATAGGAATGGCTTAAAAAATGTTATTAATAGCTTGTCGCAAAATCGGTCGTTGAGTTTGCTAAGTGGCGATAATGATTCGGAACGAACCAATTTGGAAACCATATTTTCTTCTGATGTACAAATGTTATTTAATATGAGTCCTTCCGAAAAAATGTTGTATATACATCAGTTGAAGGAAGGCGGCGCTAGGGTTGGGATGATTGGAGATGGTTTAAACGATGCAGGTGCATTAAAGGTGGCTGATATTGGAATTTCTGTAGCAGAAAATACTGCTCATTTTTCGCCAAGTAGTGATGTGATTATGGATGCCAGCGTTTTTGATAAACTGAACCAATTTTTTAGTTATGCTAAAGATACTATGAAAGTTATTCATTTTAGTTTTGTTATTTCCTTATTATACAACGTGATTGGATTAAGCTTCGCGGTTCAGGGTCTTTTGTCGCCAATTATAGCTGCAATACTAATGCCCATAAGTAGCATAAGTGTGATAATTTTTACAAGCAGTGCAACTTATTTATACGCTAAAAAGAATCGATTGTTTTAAATAATAAATACAAAGATGAATATAATTTTTTTGCTCATAGGTGTAAGTTTAGTAATGGCTTTAGGCTTTTTAATTGCGTTTATCTGGACGGTAAAAAGCGGGCAAATGGATGATGATTATACCCCATCTGTTAGGATTTTATTTGATGACAAACCTCTTATAACTGAAACTGAAAGAAAAGAGAAATAGTGCAATGGATTTAACTGATAAAAATCATTCAAAAAGGTAAGGATTGTCCTATTATGGTAATTTCTGGAAAGTAATTTTGAATCCGATATTAAAACTAAAATCCTATGCAAATAGAAAACTTTAACTACGATAACCGGATTATCCGGAATTTCATCATCGCCTCAGTTGTTTTTGGCGTGGTGGGTATGTTGGTAGGTTTAATCGCCGCGATTGAACTCTATTACCCCGCCTTGAACATGAACCTGCCTTATCTTTCATTTGGTAGAATTAGACCTCTGCATACAAATGCTGTTATTTTTGCCTTTGTGGGAAATGCCATGTTCGCTGGTATTTATTACTCACTGCAACGTTTATGTAAGGCAAGGCTCTTCAGTGATTTCTTGAGTAATTTTCATTTTTGGGGATGGCAATTAATTATTTTAGCAGCTGCCATTACCTTGCCTTTAGGCATGACCACCTCAAAGGAGTATGCCGAATTAGAATGGCCTATTGACATTGCTATTGCTTTGGTTTGGGTATCTTTTGGAGTTAACATGATTGGTACCATTATTAAACGAAGAGAGCGCCACATGTATGTTGCCATTTGGTTTTACTTGGCTACTTTTATAACAGTTGCCGTATTACATATTGTGAATTCATTTGAATTGCCAATTAGCTGGACAAAAAGTTATATGTTATACGCAGGTGTTCAAGATGCCTTGGTGCAATGGTGGTATGGTCACAATGCTGTGGCATTTTTCTTAACTACACCTTATTTAGGGATGATGTATTATTATTTACCAAAGGCAGTTAACCGTCCAGTATATTCCTACAAATTGTCTATTGTGCACTTTTGGACATTAATTTTCTTGTACATTTGGGCTGGTCCGCATCACCTATTATACTCTAGTTTGCCAGATTGGGCCCAATCATTAGGTGTTGTATTTTCTATCATGCTTATTGCGCCATCTTGGGGTGGTATGATCAACGGATTATTAACTTTACGAGGTGCTTGGGATAAGGTAAGAGATGAGCCTGTATTGAAATTCTTTGCTGTGGGCGTAACTGCTTATGGTATGGCTACATTTGAGGGTCCTTTATTGAGTTTAAAAAGTGTGAATGCAATTGCACATTTCACAGATTGGATTGTAGCCCACGTTCATACTGGCGCTTTGGGGTGGAATGGTTTAATGACCTTTGGTATATTTTATTGGTTAGTACCAAGAATTTATGGTACCCAATTGTATTCTAAATCATTGGCAAATACCCATTTTTGGATTTCTACTTTAGGTATCCTATTCTATGCAATTCCCATGTATTGGGCTGGTTTCACTCAAGGAATGATGTGGAAAGAATTTTTGCCAGAAGGAATGTTGAAATATCCAAACTTCTTAGAAACTACCCTTCAGGTAATACCAATGCACATCATGCGTTCTATTGGTGGAACTTTATTTTTAGGTGGTTTGTTTGTGATGATTTATAATTTAATGAAAACGGCTGCCAGTGGAAAACTAATTGCCAATGAGGCTGCATCTGCACCTGCATTAGATAAGAATTTTGTGTCTCACGGGTCACATTCACATTGGCATAAAGTGTTTGAACGCAAACCAGTAACCTTTATGGTATTGGTTGTAGTAGCAATTTTAATTGGCGGTATGGTAGAAATTATTCCAATGCTAACCATCAAATCTAATATAGCCACTATAACAAGTGTTTAGCCATATACACCGCTCGAATTACAAGGAAGAGATATTTACATTCGTGAAGGTTGTGTAAGTTGCCATTCGCAAATGATACGTCCTTTTCGCAGCGAAACAGAACGCTATGGTGAATATTCAAAAGCGGGTGAATATGTTTATGACCATCCATTCTTGTGGGGGTCAAAACGTACTGGGCCAGATTTAATGCGTGTTGGTGGTAAATATCCTGATAGTTGGCATTTAAGTCACATGAGAGATCCTCGCTCCATGTCGCCAGGTTCTATTATGCCCGCATATCCTTGGTTAGAAGAAAATGTATTGAACTCATCAAATACTGCTGATAAAATTAATGCTATGAGAACCTTGGGTGTTCCTTACGAAGTGGGTTTTGAAAACATTGCTGAGGCGGATTTGCAAAAACAAGCAAATAAAATTGCTGATGGCCTTAGTAAAGAAGGTTATCAAGTGGATGCAAACACCGAAGTAATTGCCATGATTGCCTATTTGCAAAGAATGGGAACCGATATTAAATTGAGTCGTACCGCAAATAAATAAACAAAACCATGTTCAGACAACACATTCAAAGTATGGTTGGAATACAATCAGGTTACCTGATTTTTTCACTCATTGTATTCATGACATTTTTTGTAGGAGTACTTTATTGGGTATTGAAAGCCGATAAGAATTACATCAAGGACATGGCGCAAAAACCATTTGAAAATTAAAAAATTTATATCATGAAGCATAAATTATTTACATTCTCAGCCATACTGCTGCTGGCTGGCACCTTATCGGCTCAAAATGCTGATGTTACCGGTGCAAATACCGGAATTGGTTTAACAAGTATATTAATTGCTGTGAACGCAATTTTGTTATTATTTGTTATTTTTCTTTTAGGCACATTAACCACTGCTGTTCAAAAGCTGCGTGTAGCAGAAGATGGAAAAGTTCAAATTAGTTGGTGGGAGAAATTTGCTGCCTTAAAAACAGAAAAGTCAGAAGATGAATTGATTTTAGAAGAAGATTTTGATGGTATCAAAGAATTAGATAATCCAACACCGCCTTGGTATAATTTTATTTTTTATATCACTATAGTTACCGCAGTTCTTTATCTTTTGAATTACCATGTTTTTAAAATTGGCAGTTTGCAAGCAACTGAATATACTAATGCTGTAGCCGAATCAAAAGCTGAGGTTGATGCCTATCTAAAAAAATCTGGTAACGCAATTGATGAAAACTCCGTGGTGCTTTTAACGAATAAAAAAGATATTGATGAGGGTGCTGTTATCTTTCAAGAAAAATGTGCTGTTTGTCATTTAGCCGATGGTGGTGGTTTAGTTGGGCCTAACCTTACCGATAATTATTGGATTCATGGAGGCGATGTGAAATCAATCTTTAAAACCATCAAATACGGTGTACCTGCTAAAGGAATGATTTCATGGCAGAATGCCTTGAGCGGAAAGCAAATGCAATCACTTGCATCATTTATTCATACACTCAAAGGCACCAAACCAGCTCAGGCAAAAGAGCCTCAAGGAGATTTATTTGTTGAGGCTGGCATTTCACCTGATGATTCAACTTTTGTGGTTAAGGGTAGTGAAATACAAACTGCAAAATAATTGTTGATATAAATTCATGAAAAGTGCACACCCAATTCCCGACGAGCACTTCAGAGATGAGCTCTCCAATGTTGATAAAGATGGCAAACGTCTTTGGATATTTGCCAAGAAACCTAAAGGGAAACTCTATAACTACAGAACCTGGTTGAGCTGGTTCTTCATGGCCATGATGTTTGCTGGGCCATTTTTAAAATTTCAAAATCGGCCTTTACTGCTTTTAAATGTTTTGGAGCGCAAATTTATTATCATTGGTATGGTTTTTTGGCCCCAAGATTTAAACCTTTTTGCCTTGTTAATGCTCTCTTTTGTTTTGTTTATTGTGCTATTCACGGTGTTATTTGGTAGAGTATGGTGCGGATGGGCTTGCCCTCAAACTATTTTTCTTGAAATGTTATTTAGAAAAGTAGAATACCTAATTGACGGCGATGCGCAACAACAAAAAAGATTAGTAGAACAAGAATGGAATACAGAAAAAATAGTCAAAAGGGTTCTTAAACATACTGCTTTTTGGCTCTTATCTTTCTTGATTGCAAATACATTTTTGGGCTATATTATTGGAATTGATGAATTAAAATTGTTAGTGATTGATGGACCAATGCAGCACCTTGGTAAGTTTGCAGCCTTAATTATTTTTACCACTGTTTTCTATTTTGTGTTCGCCAAAATGAGAGAATTGGTTTGCATCTTCATTTGCCCATATGGTCGTTTACAAGGGTTAATGCTCGACAAAAACTCTATGGTTGTGGCTTATGATTTTGTTAGAGGCGAACCCAGAGGTAAATTAAAAAAGCTTGAAGAAGAAAAACCAAAAGGCGATTGCATAGATTGCAAACTTTGTGTGAATGTTTGTCCTACCGGCATTGACATTAGAAATGGTACCCAATTAGAGTGTATCAATTGCACAGCTTGTATTGATGCTTGTAATGAAGTAATGGTAAAAGTGGATAGGCCAGAAGGTTTAATTCGCATTGCTTCTATCAACAATATCAACTTAGGTACTAAATTTAGTTGGAACCTCAGAACAGGTGCGTATGGTGTTGTTTTAATAGCCTTATTTGGTGTTTTCTTGTATTTACTCGTTACGCGTAAGTTGGTTGAAACAACCTTGTTGCGCACGCCCGGAATGATGTTTCAGACACAAGAAGAAGGCAAAATAAGCAATTTGTATAGCATTGAATTTGTGAACAAAACTTTTGATGAATTACCAATTGACCTTAAATTAATTAAGCCGGCAAAGGGTGAAATTCGCTTTGTGGATGGCCAACAAATTATGGTTCATAAAGAAAGTGTTGGCAAAAGCTCTTTTTTCTTGGTTCTGGAAGAAAGTAGCATAAAAAAGAATTCAAGTGAGGTTGAAATTGAAGTATGGAGCAATGGAAAGCTCATTGAAGAAATGAAATCTAAATTTAATGCACCTGTTCATAAAAAAGAAAAAGAGGATGAACATCAAGGTGGTGATGAACATAAAAATGAAAGAATGAAAGGAGGTAAACATGAAAATTAATTGGGGAACTAAATTGGTATTTTTTGCATTGCTCTTTATGATTTTTGTGGTGAGTATGGTGTTTGTTATTTCCAGACAAGATGTGGCTTTGGTAGATGATAACTATTATGAAAAAGGTTTAAATTACCAAAAGGAAATAGACAATAGCGCTTCAATAGATAGCTCCATTGCTATTGAAATTGCCTTGGTTCAAACAGGAAATCAAAGACCTGAAAAGGCACTATTTATTTTAAAGAGTTCTGATGGCGATATTTATGATGCAAACATTCAATATTATAGACCATCTAATCCTAGGTTGGATCAACAATTTAAAACTCAAATTTTAGGTAAAAAACGCATGAAACATTCTTTACAAAGTTTAGCACCTGGCATTTGGAAAGCAGTTTTAACTTGGTATGAAGGTGAGAAAGAATATACAATTGAAAAGGAATTTGAGAGATAATGTTATTTCTTACTGCATTTCTTACAGGATTATTTGGTAGCTTCCATTGTGCAGGCATGTGTGGCCCTATTGCCTTTGCTTTGCCAGGAAATAGAAATGATGGTCTTACCTTTTTTACTGGTAGGTTTTTTTACAATTTTGGTAGAATTTTAACTTATGCATTCTTAGGAATGCTTTCTGGTGCTTTTGGTTTTGGCTTATACCTAGCCGGCTTGCAACAAGGTATTAGCATAGGAGTTGGCGTTTTGATCCTATTCGTTTTAATATACCAAAGGTTCTTTCGCAAAGGTGCGGGTATCAATCCTTTTAATTGGATTTCTGGTAAATTCATTAAAAAATTGTTTGGTTCAAAAAGTTATTGGGCACTAATGGTTATTGGGATTTTAAACGGCCTATTGCCATGTGGATTTGTTTACATGGCTATTATGGGAGCAAGTGTTACTCAAAATGCCGTCAATGGCTCTATCTTTATGGTTTGCTTTGGTTTAGGAACCTTGCCAATGATGTTTGGGGTGTCTGTTGTTGGACAATTTTTGTCTTCTTCGGTTCGAACCAAACTCAGTAAATTAAGCCCTGTGTTTGCCATCCTAATTGCCGCTATTTTCATCCTACGTGGACTAAATTTAGGGATACCTTACCTAAGCCCTAAAATTGCCAACTCTGGCGAGAAAATAGAAAATTGTGAATAGAAATTATTGCTTTAAATAAGCTTTTTCGTTGTTCTTAAAATAAAATATTTGCCATTTCCACCAACTTGAATTAACTATGCCATTATTTTTTTAGCAAGTAATGGGCATCAAGTGGAAAAGATATTTTAGGTTAAAAAGATGGGTAAATTGCATTCGATTTGCTATACTGGATACTTCAGTGAAATCGGTCAAGCCCAAAACAGATGAAACTAAACGCCTGTTAATTATTAAAACAGAAGCCATTGGAGATTACATCCTTTTCAGAAATTTTTTACATTATATCAGAAACAGTGATAACTATAAACATTACCAAATTACTTTGGTAGGTAATGAAATATGGCAAACATTATCTCAAAAATTGGATGCTTCTTTTTACAATGAAGGCATTTTTTTAAACCGTAAAAAATTTCAAGAAGATGCCACTTATAGAGCACAAAAATTACAGGAGATATCAAGCAAAACATACGATGTGGCTATTAACGCAACATATTCTAGGGAATTTTTATTAGGCGATTCTATCATTAAAAAGGTTACAGCAAAAGAGAAAATTGGCATGGAGGGCGATAGCGCAAGCGAAATACCTACTATATATTTTTTTACACAAGGAATTTACACCAATCTTATTCAAAATGCCCCAAATGAGCATCTTGAATTTAACCGCAACAAACATTTTTTTGAAAGTATTTTAAAACGGAGAATACTTTTAATTTCTCCCTTAATTGAAATTGTGCCAAATAGAAAACCCACTGCTTACCTTTTTCCTGGTGCCCAAGATGCCAGCAGAAAATGGCCAATTGAAAACTTTAAAACAATTGCCAAGTATTTACACGAGCAGTTTAAATTTGAAATTGTTGTTTCAGGCTCTAAGGATGATTATGTGTATGCAGAGAAAATATTGGATCACACCAATAACACATATATCACTAACAACTGTGGCAAAAATGCATTGGAAGATTTGCCCCAATTATTAAGTGAAGCCAGCATAGCAATTTGTAATGATTCTGGAACTTTACACCTTGCAGCGGCGCTCAATACTCCAAGCGTTTGCATTTCAAATGGTAACCACTATGGCAGGTTTACACCTTACCCTAACTTAGGTTTGCGACCTTTGGTTTTTTTGTATCCACCTTCCTTCTTGAACCAATACCAAAGTGAAGCAAGTAGAAGAATGGCCATGGCTTTTGGTTCAAATTACACTATCAATGAAATCACTGTAAGTGAGGTAGAACAAAGCATTGAAAGGGTGTTATATGGATAAGCCAGTTTTGTTAATTGATAATTTTGATAGCTTTACATACATGCTAGCTGATTATATCAAGCAATGTGGAGTTGATTGTTTTATTTTAAGAAATGATGATGATGCATTGTTGGGGCTTGATCCAAAGAGATTTTTGGCATTGGTAATTTCTCCCGGACCAGAAACACCTCAATTGGCCGGACAATTGATGCAGGTTATTCCAGCTTTTTTAGCCACCATACCTGTATTGGGAGTTTGTTTAGGGCATCAAGCCATTGGTTTACATTTTGGCGCTGAGTTGGTTCAAGCCCAAAACCCAAGGCATGGTAAAGTAGACCCTCACCAACATTTTGGCAATCATTTATTTTTTGGTGTAAAAGAAAACTTTTTGGCAACGAGATACCACTCCTTGATTTTACGAAATTTACCAAGCGTTTTAAACGCCATTTGCCTGTGCAATAATGAAATTATGGGACTTGCACACAATAGTTTACCTGTTTATGGATTGCAGTTTCATCCAGAGAGTTGCCAGACCGAAGGAGGCCTTTTAATGGTAAAAAACTTTATTGATGAGGCAAAAAGAATGGCTCAAATCTAAAATTGTTTATATTTGACTAGATTATATATTGAATGGATTACCAAATTCACAAAAAAGGCAAATTTAATTACGTAGATCAGGGTGAGGGTGAAGTGCTCATTTTGCTGCATGGATTGTTCGGGGCGCTGAGCAATTGGAAGGATGTTTTGGATCATTTTAGTAAGAATTATAGAGTGGTTATTCCTATTATGCCTATTTTTGAAATGAACATTTTAAAATTAAGTGTTGAGGGTTTAGCCAATTATGTTCATGATTTTATAGAACTCGAAGGTTATTCCAAGGTCCATATTCTTGGCAATTCATTGGGCGGACATGTGGCTTTGGTTTATATAAAAAAATACCCCAAAAAGGTAAGTACTTTATTGCTTACAGGTAGTTCTGGTTTATATGAAAATGCATTTGGTGCTTCCTATCCTAGAAAAGGCGATAAACAATATTTAAGAGATAGAATTAGCCTAACTTTTTACGATCCATCCTCTACCACTGATGAATTGGTTGAGGAGGTTTATGAAACAATACAAGACAAAGGTAAATTGCTGCGCATTTTAACTATGGCTAAATCTGCAATTCGTCATAATATGCGAAAAGATATTCCTAATTTTAAAATGCCTGTTTGCCTTATTTGGGGTAAGCAAGATACTATTACACCTCCCGAAGTTTGCGAAGAATTCCATTCGCTTTTTCCTCATTCTGAAATGCATATCCTTGATAAATGTGGCCACGCACCAATGATGGAACAGCCCGAAGCATTTAATCTTTTGGCCGATGCATTTTATAAAAAGTACATACCAGCATAAGATGTTTGCCATTCAATTTATTTCCAACGAAACTTTTCCGCTTAAGAAATCTGATAGCGCAGAATCGGCATTACTTTTTATGAATGATTGGAAAGTGAATGAGTTGCCAGTGGTTGAAGGAGGTAAAGTTTTGGGGTTTGTAAGAGAGAGTTTGTTATTAGATAAAGAGGATAAAAAGGTAGAATTGTTCATGGATATCAATGCAGAGATTTACTGTATTTCTGAACACATGCATGTATTTGAAATTATCGCTAGAATGCAACAGTACCAGCTTAATTCATTAGCTGTTTGGTCTGCAGATAAAGTTTTCTTAGGCATTATATGTGCCAAAGATATTTCTGCTAAAACCTTTGAAAATTCTTCTTTAAATCAACTGGGTTCCATATTGGTTTTAGAGGTACCTGCTATACATTATTCATTGGCTGAAATTTCAAGAATATGTGAAAGCAATGATGCCAAAATTATTCATCTCATGATTGAATCCTTAAAGGATGAAAACAATACCCTTCATGTTTCTTTAAAATTAAACAAAGAGTACCTCAATTTTGTCATGTCGAGTTTGGAGAGGTACGGCTATAAAATAATTTTTACTAATTCTCCGTTTGATCCAAACCAATCTTTCGACGATAGGTATAATTGGTTAATTAAATATTTAAATTCTTAAGCATGAGATTAGCCATTTTTGGAAAGTATTTTAAGGAAGAACGCTACACAGAAATTCAACTTTTCTTTGATCTACTATTGGCAAGAAAAGTTGAATTTAGTATTTACAGAAAATACTACAATGATTGTGTAAGATATGGTTTGCATTTGCCTCACGATTTAAAAACTTTTGAAGATGTAAATGATTTTAACCCGGAGCTTTTTGATTTTTTTGTTTGCATTGGCGGAGATGGCACTATTTTAAGTAGTCTAGAATTAATTAGAGATGCGCCCTTACCAGTGGTGGGTATCAATACGGGTAGATTAGGATTTTTGGCAGGTGTGCAGGCGAAAGATGGAATGAGTTTAATTGATGAATTGGAAAAAGGGCATTTTTCATTGGACAAGAGAACCATTTTAGAATTATCGTCGAATAAGCGAATGTTTGGTGGCGTTAAATATGCTTTGAACGATTTTGTGCTACATAAAAAAGACAGTTCAAGCATGATTACTATTCATACATACATCAATGGTGAATTTCTTAATTCTTATTGGAGTGATGGTTTAATTATTTCAACACCAACTGGCTCCACAGGTTATAATTTAAGTTGTGGTGGTCCAATTTTATACCCTGCCTCACAAAGTTTTGTAATCACGCCTATTGCACCTCATAATTTAAATGTTAGGCCAATGATTATTTCCGATTCAAACGTTATTTCATTTGAAGTAGAAGGAAGAAGCAGCACTTTTTTAGCAACATTGGATTCTAGGTCCGAAAGTATCAACAATCAAACGCAATTGGCCATCAAAAAGGCTGATTTCTGCTTGAATTTAGTTCGTTTAAATGGCGATAATTACCTCAAAACACTTCGTGAAAAATTAATGTGGGGCTACGATAACAGAAATTTCAGGAATTAAGGCACTTAGCTCTTTTTGGCAGGTATTTTTTTCAGTTTTTTTATACCATTTTCACAAACAAACACGTTAAAGTTGTCTGTTTCCTATTTTTCAGTATTTTTGCTATTATGGACAAATTCAAAAGTCAATTTATTTTAGTTGTTTTCATCCTTATTGGTTTGATAGCCAGCGCACAACGCGTTGAGGTAGGTTTAATGCTTGGTGGTTCAAATTATTTGGGCGACTTAAGTAATGAGAAGTTATTGATGAAAGAGACCCATTTCTCGGGTTCTTTGTTTGGACGATATAACTTTTCGCCCAGATTTGCTGTTAAAGGATATTTTGGTTATGGCAGGGTATCTGGCGATGATAAAAATATGATCAGTGAAAAACGCGATTATTTGCTAAAGGGGGTTAGGACGAATAACTTCGAATTCAATAAAAACCGTAATTTGAATTTCTATTCAGATATTTATGAGTTTTCATTGCATGCAGAATATAATTTCCTTCCAAACCAATTAAATACCTATAGAACCAGGCCTTTCTTGCCTTATATGTTTATTGGCTTGGGTCTTTTTAATTTTAATCCGAAATCAAATTTCGGTAATACCACAGTTGAGCTCCAGCCTCTTGGTACCGAGGGTCAAGGTTCAACTACTTATAATGACATTGAGAAATACTCGCTCACCGCTATTTGTATTCCAATAGGTTTGGGGTTCAGACAGAAAATTGGGGACGATTTTTTTATTGGTATTGAAGGTGGTTTGAGGTTTACAAATACCAATTATTTGGATGATGTGGGTGGGAAATATGGTAGTGGTTCAGTTATATTTGGTGCAACTGGTAAAACAGGTGTTTTAATGGCGGATCGTTCATGGGAGCTAAATCCCAATGCAAATCCAAGTACCGAAAACCCACTATCTACAGAGACTTTTGTTTTCAATGAAGGGGATAAAAGAAGCGATCGTAATTCTTATAAAAACGACATTTATTTCATGGCTGGTGTTACCTTGTCGTATACCATTCGCTTTAGGGGTCAAGGATGCCCAACTTTCTAAATTTTCATGAGAAATTGGTGCTTAATTGTTTCTCTTTGCCTAACAGTTAATGGTTTTGCGCAGCGTGTTGAACTGGGTCTAGTTGCCGGTGCCTGTAATTATTGGGGCGATTTGTCGCCTTCTCTAGTATCCGGGGAAACCCATCCAACTTTTGGTTTTTTTACAAGGTTAAATTTAAACCACACTTGGGCTGTAAAAGCTGAATTAAATAGGTTAACAGTTTCTGGTGCTGATGCCAATTTTGATTTTAATAAAACTAGAAATTTGAGTTATAAATCTGATATCAATGAGGCGTCTGTTATTTTTGAATTTAATTATTTAAAATACAGCACGCACGTGCTTCATGAAAATTTCACTTCTTACTTGTTTTTGGGTGTTGGCGCTTTTCAATTTAATCCCCAAGCGCAACTAAATGGCACATGGTACGATTTAAGTGATTATAAAACGGAAGGAATAGATTATAAAAAATTGTCGGTAGCTGTTCCTTTTGGAATAGGTATTAAATGGATGTTGAGCAATAAATTTGCTTTTGAGAGCCAATTGAATTTCAGAAAAACCTATACCGATTATTTGGATGATGCGAGCAATGTATATCCCGATGTGACTTCTAGGTTTAATGATGGAGGACTTATTACTGCAACTTTAACAGATAGGTCTATTGAGTTATATGGCACCCCACAATTTGAAAAAGGTTACAAAAGAGGTGATCCAAGTCACAAAGATTGGTACATGGGTTTAACCATGGGTTTTTCCATGAGGTTAAATACTCGGTCTAAGTGTCCAAGATTTTTTTAAATTTGCCAATCAAACAATATTGGTAAAGAATAGTTGATAAAATGAGTTTGAAGGAAAACATAGACCCTAATAAAATGCCCAAGCATATTGCCATCATTATGGATGGTAATGGCAGGTGGGCAAAGGGTAAAGGTAAGTTTAGAATATTTGGTCATGAAACTGGCGTTTCTACTGTTAAGTCTATTACAGAGGCTGCAGCAGAAATTGGTGTGAAATATTTAACCCTCTATGCTTTCTCCACCGAAAATTGGAACAGACCACCTCTGGAGGTAAGGGCATTAATGGAATTATTGGTTAATACCATGCGCAAAGAATTGCCTACGCTCATGAAAAACAATATTCGTTTGTCTTTTATTGGGAACAAAAACGATCTTCCCACTAGTTGCCAAAAACAATTGGAGGCAACCATGGAGGAAACCAAAAACAACACTAGGATGGATTTGGTGCTGGCACTGAGCTATAGCGCTAAATGGGATTTGGTTCAGGCCATACAAAAAATTGCTGCTGATACCTTGAGTGGCAAAATTAAACAAGAAGACATCAACGATCATTTAATAGATTGTTATTTATCCACTCACTGGATGCCGCACCCAGAGTTAATGATAAGAACCAGCGGTGAAAAAAGAATTAGTAACTTTTTACTATGGGAAATCGCTTATAGTGAATTATACTTTACTGATAAGCTATGGCCAGATTTCACCAAAGAAGATCTTTTTCATGCAATTTTTGATTACCAAAATCGCGAACGCAGATTTGGAAAAACCAGCGAGCAAATAAACAGATAAGGATGAACAAAAGATATTATTTTATTCTATTATCCATCTGTTTTTTGGGTAGTTTTAAAGTTGTAGCGCAAGATACAACTGTGGCTGCAATTAAGCCTCCTGCCTATTTTAACCTTAATTATAATAGCCCACAACAATATATTTTAGGAGGTATTGAGATAGTTGGTACCGAATATTACGATAAGGCTGTATTAGCAGTTTTGAGTGGCTTAACAATTGGGCAAAAGATTCGTATTCCTTCTGAAGATATTTCCAAAGCAATCTCCAATTTATGGCGCCAGAAATTATTCGAAGACGTTAAGTTATCAGTTGCAAAAATTGAGGATGATAAAATATACGTGCAAATTTATTTAAAAGAGAAACCTCGTTTATCAACCTTTACCATAAAGGGTTTGAAAAAAAGTAAGGCAGAAGAATTGAGAGAAGTTTTAACCATTAAAACTGGCCAAATTATTACCGAAAATGTGTTAAATGGAACCAATAGGTCCATTAAGAATTTTTACGAAGAAAAGGGATACCTCGATGCACATGCTACTTTTGAACAAATTCCTGATGACCCAAAAAGGAATACGATTAAGTTGAAAATAAATGTTGACAGAGGTAAAAAAATTAGCATATCAGGATTGTCGTTCACTGGCAATAACAACGTGCCTAGCGAAAAGTTGCGCAAGGTGATGAAAGACACCAAACCCAAAGCTTTCTTCTTTACAAAATCAAAGTATATCGAAGATAAATACGTTGAAGACAAACAAAAGGTGGTCAATAAATACTTAAGCTTGGGTTATAGAGATATGCAAATCATTTCTGATTCTATTTGGAGAGATGACAAAGGCATTAGGATCAACATAAACTTGTTTGAAGGAAATAAATACTATTTTAGAAATATCAATTTTGTAGGAAATTCAAAATACAAATCAGAGGATTTATACAAAATTTTACGCATCAAAAATGGTGATGTGTACGATCAATCTATTTTGGATCAGCGATTAAACATGAGTCAAGATGGCAATGATATCAGTACCTTATACATGGATGATGGTTATTTATTTTTTAGGATTGAACCTATAGAAGTTTTAATAGAAAATGATTCAATTGATATTGAAATTAGAATGTCGGAGGGTAGCCAAGCTTACATCAATAATGTTACGGTTAAAGGAAATTCTAAAACGAGCGATCATGTTGTTTTGCGCGAGTTAAGAACTAAACCTGGTATGCTTTTTAGCAGGTCGGATATTACGCGCTCTTTGCAAGGACTATCTCAAATTGGTTATTTTAACCCAGAAGCACTAAATGTAAATCCTGTGCCTAACCCAGTTACGGGAACGGTTGATATCGAATACAAGGTTGAAGAAAGACCCAACGACCAAATTGAGTTGAGTGGCGGTTGGGGAGCGGGTTTTGTGGTAGGTACACTTGGATTGACACTTAATAATTTCTCTGCTAGAAAGGCATTGTATGCCAAAAATTGGGCGCCAATCCCTTCTGGTGATGGACAAAGAGTTTCTTTAAGGGCACAAACCAATGGTAGTTTTTTTCAATCTTATAACGCCTCATTTACTGAACCTTGGTTAGGAGGCAAAAAGCCAAATGCACTCACTGTTTCAGTTTATCATTCAATACAATCGAATGGAAAGCAAGGCGAGTTAAGATCCGGTTTATACACCACAGGTGCCATGCTTGGCCTAGGAAAAAGACTAAAATGGCCTGATGATTTTTTTACTTTACAATACCAATTGGGTTACCAATTATACAACAATGACCCAGATTTCTTAGGCAATGTATATTGGACTACCATTCCTTCTGGTAAAACCAATAGTTTAAGTTTAAAGATTATTTTAGGAAGAAATTCAACAGACCAACCCATTTACCCTAGGTCTGGCTCAAACATAGCTTTGAGTTTACAATTTACGCCGCCTTATTCTATCTTAGGAACTCCTGATAAAGAAAATACAAGTGAGCTACCTGGTAAAAATTGGCTAGAGTTTTATAAATGGAAATTCGACGCATCTTGGTTTGTGAAACTTGCAGGCACAAAACGCCCATTGGTATTAATGACACGTGTTAATTTTGGGTTCATAGGTGCCTATAATATCAATAAGGGAATTACTCCTTTTGAACGTTTTTGGGTAGGTGGTTCAGGCCTAACTGGTTTCAGTTTAGATGGTCGAGAGTTGGTTTCTTTGAGAGGTTACCAAGACAATTCACTCACGCCATTTACCATTAATCCTTTAACAGGTTCATACCAACAAACAGGTGCCACCATATACAATAGGTATACCATGGAATTGCGTTACCCAATTTCATTAAACCCGCAGGCTACAGTTTTTCCGCTGCTATTTGGGGAAGCCGGTGGTACTTGGCTAGATGCTAAGAAGTTTAATCCTTTCGAAGTGGTGAGGTCGTATGGAATGGGTGTAAGAATTTTCCTACCCATGTTTGGTATGATAGGTTTAGATTACGGTTGGGGTATAGATTTACCACCAAATCATCCAAATCCAGCTAGGGTAAATGGAGGTAATTTCCACTTTTTATTGGGTCAACAATTTTAATATTACTAAAATGAAAAAAATAGTATTGGGTTTATTGGTATTTCTTTTTTTCGGTTTGAACACAAGCAAAGCGCAAAGATTTGCCTATGTAGATACTGAGTATATTTTGGATATGTTACCCGAATATAAATCAGCTCAAAAGCAATTAGACCTCATCGCAGAAACATGGCAAAAAGAAGCCGAAGAGAAAAAGGCCGAAATTGATAAGTTGCAAAAAGATTTTCAAGCAGAGCAAATTCTTTTAACAGAGGAGCTCAAGAAAAAGAAGGAAGCTGATATTAAGGCAAAAGAAACTGAATTAAAGGAGTTTATGAACAAGAAGTTTGGCTACGAGGGAGATTTGTTCAAGAAGAGACAAGAATTAGTAAAGCCTTTGCAAGATAAAGTTTTTGATGCTTGCCAAAAAATAGCAAAACAAAGTGCATTAGACTTTATATTTGCCAAGGGTGGGGAGATGATTATGATGTACAGCAATGCCAAATACGATAAAAGCGACGAAGTTTTAATAGAATTGGGTGTGAATGTTACAAAGAACAAAGGAAATTCATCAGAACCAACCAAAACGCCTGGTGGCAGATAATTGGCACGATATTAGATAACAAACAATAAATAAATAAAAAAGAACAATGAAGAACATGTTAAGATCCCTAGTTGCTTTATTTGCCATATTGGTGTTGGCAGGTAGCAACGCTCAAGCACAAAAAATCGGTTATGTAGATTTGCAAGAATTAATGCAATTAATGCCCGAATACAAAAAAGCAAATACCGATATGGAAGCTTTTGGAAAATCGTTAGAAGATGAATTGAAAAAAATGAGCGATGAGTTTCAAAAAAAGGTAGCAGATTACCAAAAAATTGAAAAAACTTTGTCTGAACCTATCAAAGATGTAAAGCAAAAAGAATTGCAAGACATGCAAAGCCGTATCCAAGATTTTCAGCAATCAGCTCAAGAAAATATTCGTAAAAAAGAAGCCGAATTGTTGAAGCCAATTATTGAAAAAGCTAAAACATCTATTGCAGCAGTTGCAAAAGAAGGTGGTTATAGCTATGTATTTGATAGCAGTGTAGCTGGTTTCTTATACAAACCGGATGGTGATAATGTTATTGGAAAAGTAAAATTGAAATTAGGTATATTATAAGATAATTAATTTTATCAACTAAGGTCGTTACTACATGGTAGTATCGACCTTTTTTTTTACCTTGCTTTGGTATGACCATCACAAATAAGCAAACACACCCAATTGGAATTTTTGATTCGGGTATTGGCGGACTTACAGTAGCAAGAGCCATAACCAAGTTATTGCCAAATGAAAATATCATTTATTTTGGAGATACAGCACACATGCCTTATGGCGAAAAAAGTGCGGAAGCAATTAAAAATTACTCAGTAAAAATTGCTGAGTTTTTAAAGTTTAAAAATTGCAAAATGATTGTGATTGCCTGTAATACCGCTTCGGCAGCAGGCTATAAAGCTGTGGTGAAATCTAC
>Ga0209550_10000461_pt1 | contig 38141 bp, 33 predicted proteins | sample LauGreSuBDMM15SN_2_FD_187567 | JGI IMG/M metagenome (GOLD analysis project Ga0209550, IMG submission 187567) | Freshwater lake microbial communities from Lake Michigan, USA - Su13.BD.MM15.SN (SPAdes) (version 5) | ecosystem: Environmental > Aquatic > Freshwater > Lake | place: Lake Michigan... | reverse complement strand
GTTAAAATTCACTTTTTTCGCCTTTTGTCTAATTTTATTTTTAATTAATAAAAATCTTTGGTTCAAGAAATTCAATTACCCAACACAACTGTTTCGCTTTTCATCAAGCGAGATGATTTGTTACATCCACACATTTCGGGTAATAAATTCCGGAAATTAAAATACAATCTCGCCGAAGCCAAAAAGTACAATAAAATTCTCACTTACGGAGGGGCGTTTTCCAATCACATTGTGGCAGTTGCAGCGGCAGGGAAAGAGTATGGTTTTCAGACCATTGGTATCATTCGAGGCGAGGAATTGGTCAGTCAAATTGCCGACAATCCCAGCTTGCAATTTGCTCAAGAATGCGGCATGCAACTGGAGTTCATTAGTCGAGAACAATACCGGCATAAAAACGAAATCGCTGCCTTAGAATATTGGCAAAAAAAATACGGGGAGGTTTATGTTTTGCCCGAAGGCGGAACCAATCAATTGGCGGTGAAGGGCTGCGAGGAAATCATTACATCTGCCGATGAGGTCTACGATTTTATCTGCTGTGCAGTAGGAACAGGAGGCACCATTTCGGGCATCATAAACAGTGCCATGCCCCATCAAAAAATAATTGGATTTCCGGCCTTAAAGGGTGATTTTTTACAAGAAGATATTCGTAATTTTACGCACGAAAACAATTGGGAATTACAGACGGATTACCATTTTGGTGGATATGCAAAAACAACCTCCAAATTGATTCAATTTTTGAATGATTTTCATGCCCAGCACCAGATTCCTTTAGATCCTATTTATACCGGAAAAATGGTTTATGGCGTTATGGACTTGATACAAAAAAATTATTTTAAAAAAGGAAGTAAAATTTTACTGATTCACACGGGTGGATTACAAGGAATACTAGGTATAAATAATCGTTTACGTCAAAAAAACAAACTGCAAATTACGTACTATGAATAACAAAATTGTGCTACTTATACTGGCTTTTTTATTGTACAGTTGTGGATCAAGCCGATCTATCGTTCAAGTCACTATCCCTGTAACAAAGCGAGTGGCTGTACAAGTAAAAAAGAAACCCGTTCCAGCCAAAAAACAGCCAGTAAAACCTGCAAATACTTCGGGTACACAAACCTTAAATGCAACAGTTATTGAAAAACCCTACGAAGCGGCAATTGAGCAAAACAAATCAAATGATAATTCTACGGTAGTTTCCAAAACCGAAATTCTGGAAGCCACCACAAAAGTAAAAGTAACCACCGAAATGGTATTGGCGTACATCGATCAATTCGACGAAATTGCTAAAAGCAATATGAAGCAATATGGCATTCCTGCTAGTATAATTTTAGGGCAAGGTATTTTAGAATCTGGAGCCGGAACTGGTCCTTTGAGTGTTTTGGCCAACAATCATTTTGGCATCAAATGCCACAAAGAATGGACGGGTCCCAGCGTGAAATATGACGACGATGCTGCCCAAGAGTGTTTCAGAAAGTATGAACAAGCCACGGAGTCCTATCAAGATCACGCGTTATTTTTAACTTCACGCCCCCGATACAAAGGCTTGTTTGAATTAGAAAAAGGCGACTACAAACAATGGGCCAGTGGACTAAAAGCAGCTGGTTATGCCACAGATCCGAAATATCCCGAAAAGTTAACCGGCATTATTGAGCGGTACCAACTACAAAAATACGATGCCGAGGTGTTGGGTATTGAGTATGTGCCTACCAACCCTGTTTCTGCTAATTCAAGCTTAGCCCAAACAAACACTGCCGACACCTATACCGTAATGCCGGGCGATACCTTGTATTCTATTTCAAAAAAATTCAACCAAAGTGTAGAGGAGTTACGTGCCAAAAATGGCCTAGCTGACAATACACTTTCCATTGGACAAACGCTACAAATAAACTAATTCTATGTTATATCAACGCAGCAGTCAATTATTTGCCGAAGCCGAACAAGTTATTCCTGGCGGAGTCAATTCTCCCGTTCGCGCCTTTAAATCGGTGGGAGGAACGCCTATTTTTATAGCCAAAGCCCATGGAGCGTATTTAATTGACGAAGACGGAAATCGGTACATTGATTACATCAATTCCTGGGGCCCGATGATTTTAGGCCATGCCTATCCACCTGTAGTAGAGGCAGTAACAAGCCGGGCAGCCTTGGGAACCTCTTTTGGAACTCCCACCGCTTTAGAAACCGAAATTGCCAAATTGGCCGTTTCTATGGTGCCCAATATAGAAAAAATACGCTTTGTCAATTCGGGGACTGAGGCCTGTATGAGCGCTATTCGATTGGCCAGAGGATTTACTTCTCGACACAAAATTATCAAGTTTGCCGGCTGCTACCACGGGCATTCCGATTCGTTTTTAATTCAAGCAGGTAGTGGAGCCGTTACCTTTGGTTCACCCAACAGCCCGGGAGTTACTCCTGGAACTGCACAAGACACCTTGTTGGCGCAATACAATAATTTAGAAGAAGTAGAACAATTATTTGCCGCCAATCCCAATGAAATTGCCGCGATAATTGTTGAACCTGTAGCGGGAAACATGGGTTGTGTGCTTCCGGCGTCTGGATTTTTAGAAGGATTGAGAGCGATTTGTGATCAACATAATGCGCTGCTCATTTTTGACGAGGTGATGACCGGCTTCCGATTGGCCAAAGGCGGGGTGCAAGAATTGTATGGCGTACATGCCGATATTGTCACCTTCGGAAAAGTAATTGGCGGCGGTTTGCCGGTTGGTGCTTTTGCCGCGCGAGCCGAAATCATGAACTATTTAGCTCCATTAGGACCCGTATATCAGGCCGGAACTTTATCCGGGAATCCCTTGGCTATGGCTGCTGGATTAGCAATGTTGCAAGCCATCAATTCAGATGCCGATTTGTTTGAAAGATTGGATCAAAAAACGACCTATTTGGCGCAAGGAATTGCAAAGGCACTCGATGCCAATCAAATTGAATTCACCATCAATCGAGTAGGTTCCATGATCTCGGTGCACTTTGAGGCAGCTCCGGTGGTCGATTTTGCTTCAGCAGCCAAAGGAGATAATCCCAGATTCAAGCAATTTTTTCATGGCTTATTGCAGCAGGGAATTTACATTGCGCCATCGGCCTACGAAACCTGGTTTATTACCGATGCGCTTACTTATGATGATTTAGATTTCACCATTGCTGCCGTAGAGAAAGTAGCACAAACCCTATAAACTTAAAAAGGAGCCCATTTAAGGCTCCTTTTTAATGTATGTATTTGTGTTTCTAGTGCGACATGCGTTGAAACAATTCGCTATCGCTGGACAATTGTTTTCTTTGCTCTTCTGTTAATCCAGCCATTAGTTTATTTTCAAATATTTTAGAAATATTCTCTTTTTCTGTCGCTGTTAATTTTGGATTAGCCAAGGCTTCGTGTTTCATTACCATAAGTGTGTACAAATCTTTTTTAAGATTTTCAGTTATAGTTATTTTAGAAATTAATGCAGCGATATCTTTTTTGGCTGCTTCGTCTGCATTCATTTTAAGGTCTTGCGCAGCAGAGTTTAGTGTAAAAGCAAAAAACAACACTACAATAGAAATAACTTTTTTCATATCAAATTTTATTTTGGTTAACTGCCCAAATCTAATAGATTTTTTTGAAGTGGCAAATTAAATTTTTCGAATTCGATTAATTTTCGCGCGAATCTCTTTTTTCTTTAAGGGCTTTTTGTTTGTTTTCGCGCGCTTCTTTGTTTTGTTGCCAGGTTTCAAATTGGGCTGGCGTAAGAATTTTTTTCAGTTGCTCCTCAAACACTTTTTTGTCATTGGCTCTACTTTTCTTCATTTGCTCCCGTTGGGCAGGACTTGGTTTGTGTAAACTGTCTTTTTTAGAACCCATTTCGGCGCGTTGTTTGGCACCGTTTTGTTGGTGTTCATTGATCACCTTTCGCAAATCGGCGGTTTGCTTTTCGGTTAAATCCAATTCAATTTTTAATCGTGCAACCTGTAATTCTACTCTTTTTTCTGGAGGCAGGTTGTTGCCTTTTTTTCTTTTTTCTTGTGCAAAAGTTACAACACATAGCAACAAAACGACAACCAATAGCATTTTTTTCATGTTTTTCATATTTAAATTCCTCACTAGGAATGGTAGAGTTGGCAATGGTTTAATGAGCAGTTGATTTTAAGTTGAGACAATTGTTGAGAAATACAAAATTATTCGGTAATGTAGAATTCTCATTACACTACCTGAAAAGTATAAACAAAAAAGGAACTCATTGAGTTCCTTTTTTGTTTGTTTTAATTGAGCATGACAGTTTTGTTTTCGCCGTCAACCACTACTTTGGTGAGTCCGTGTTTGGCCAAACCTTTCATGGCGGCATCCCATTTTTTGCCACTCAATTGCGATTTTTCTTTCAGGCTTCCGAGTGCTTGGTTGTTTTCGGATTTCAATAAACTGATGATTAGCTTTTCGTCTTCTGAAATTTCGAGTTGTTTTTTCTCCGGACGCATTTGCGGAAAGAACAATACTTCTTGTATCGAAGGATTGTTTGTCAAGAACATAATCAATCGGTCCATTCCAATTCCCAATCCTGAGGTGGGCGGCATGCCATATTCAAGCGCGCGCAAAAAATCTTCGTCTATAATGCCGTTGGCTTCGTCATCGCCTTTGGCCGCCAAAGCCATTTGGGCTTCAAAGCGCTCGCGTTGGTCAATGGGGTCGTTTAGTTCAGAATAGGCATTGGCAATTTCTTTGCCGCACACCATCAACTCAAAACGTTCGGTCAATTCGGGATTATCGCGGTGCGCTTTGCACAAGGGCGACATTTCTTTGGGGTAATCGGTAATAAAGGTAGGTTGAATGAATTGGCCTTCGCATTTTTCGCCAAAAATCTCGTCAATCAATTTGCCTTTGCCCATGGTTTCGTTTACGTCGATGCCCATCGATTTGGCGGCGGCAAACAATTCTTCTTCTGATTTTCCAGTGATGTCAAAACCGGTAAATTGTTGGATGGCAGCGGTCATGGTAACGCGAGCATAGGGCGCTTTGAAATTTATTTGGTGTTCGCCAAATGTTGCTTCAGTCGTGCCATTTACTTGCAATGCACAATATTCCACTAAATTTTCGGTCATGTTCATCATCCAGTTGTAGTCTTTGTAGGCTACATAAATTTCCATCGCGGTAAATTCGGGATTGTGGGTTCGGTCCATGCCTTCGTTGCGGAAGTTTTTGGAGAATTCGTATACGCCGTCAAATCCACCCACGATCAATCGTTTCAGGTAGAGCTCGTTGGCAATTCGCATATACAAGGGAATATCTAAGCTGTTGTGGTGCGTAATAAACGGACGAGCCGCAGCCCCTCCGGGAATTGATTGCAATACGGGAGTCTCAACTTCCATATAGCCTGCGTCATTAAAGAAATTTCGCATGGCGGTAAATAATTTGTTGCGTTTTTGAAACACCGCTTTCACCTGCGGATTTACAACCAAATCAACATAGCGCATGCGGTAACGCAATTCGGCATCGGTAAAGGCGTCAAATACATTTCCGTCTTCATCGGTTTTGGGCAAGGGAAGCGGACGCAAGGTTTTACTCAAAAATGTGTATTCATTCACACGGATGCATTTGGCGCCCACTTGGGTGGTAAACAATTCACCTTCTATGCCAATAAAATCGCCCAAGTCGGTCAGTTTTTTGAACACTTGGTTGTAGGTTGTTTTGTCTTCGTCCGGACACATCATGTCGCGGTTCAAATACAATTGAATGCGACCTTCGCTGTCTTGCAATTCGGCAAAACAGGCTTTTCCTTGATCTCTCACGCTCATCAATCGGCCGGCGACAATTACTTGTTTGCCTTCTTCAAACTGTTCCTTGATTTGCTTTGAGCTATGATTCACAGGAAATAAGTTGGCAGGATAGGGGTTGATCCCCAATTCGCGCAAGGCATTGAGTTTGTCTCTTCGGATGATTTCTTGTTCGGAAAGTTGCATAGTCTTGTTTTTGAGCGACCAAAGATAGGGATAATTTAAAATTACCCAATCCCAAAATTGGCCGATATACAGCGAAATTTTATTTGTCAAATGGATTTAGATCAATGTGCGCCACGTGGCTAAACTTTGTATTTTTGTCGCTCAGTACATGCTATGAACAAAGTAGTCGAAATACAAGAATTGGGGAGACAAGCATATCCCGATGCCTGGGAGTACCAAGAGCAATTATTCCAGAAAATTGTTGGGATCAAATTGGCCAATCGTTCGGCTGAAATCCCGGTTCTTACGCCCAATTATTTATTGTGGGTAACGCACCCACACGTGTATACCTTGGGAAAAAGTGGTTCGATGGATAATTTGCTGTTATCTGAAACCCAATTGGCCGAAAAAGGCGCTACATTCCATAAAATAAACAGAGGCGGAGACATCACCTACCACGGCCCGGGCCAAGTGGTGGGCTATCCCATCTTGGACTTAGAAAATTTCTTTACCGACATTCACCAGTATTTGCGCTACTTAGAAGAAGCCATCATTCTAACCTTACACGAATATGGTCTTGAAGCTACCCGCAGCGAAGGAGAAACCGGTGTGTGGTTGGGCGTTGGAACTCCGTTTGCCCGAAAAATTTGTGCCTTGGGCGTGCGTGCTTCGCGTTGGGTGACCATGCACGGATTTGCTTTGAATGTGAATGTGAATTTGGGTTATTTTGATCACATTATTCCCTGCGGCATCAAAGGAAAGGCCGTAACTTCTTTGCACGTTGAATTGGGCGTAAGTGAGGTCGATGAAACCGAAGTGAAACAAAAAATAGCCAAGCACTTCAGATCACTTTTTGGCTGCGAATTTTTAAATTAAAGTTCCAATTTTAATTGCTCAGGCAATAATCTAAAACTTTGACGGTGGTATTTGCAACTGCCGTATTTTCTGATCGCATCCCGGTGTTCTCGAGTAGGGTATCCTTTGTTTTTGTTCCAGTGGTACATGGGAAATTCTTCGTGCAATTGTTCCATGTATTCGTCTCGGTACGTTTTTGCCAATACTGATGCGGCGGCAATACTCACATATTTGGAATCGCCCTTTATAATCGTGCAGTGTGGAATAGTTTCAACAGGTTTAAATCGGTTGCCGTCAACTATAATATAGGTAGGTTTGGGTTGAAGTGCAATCAAACACATTTGCATTGCTTGGATCGAGGCATTCAATATGTTGATCTCGTCAATTAAAATTTGATCCAAATATGTCACTTTAAAATCAACCGCAGCGGCTTCTAATATCGGACGAAGAATTGCTCTATTTTTTTCGGAAACTTGTTTGGAGTCGTTCAACAACGGGTGGTAAAAATCAGGGGGTAGTATAATTGCTGCTGCAGTAACCGGCCCAGCCAAACATCCTCTGCCGGCTTCGTCTGTGCCTGCTTCTAGGGCGGTATTGGAGAAACTCGAGAGCAGCATTTATTGTGAATTTCATTAAATAAAAACCAAAACTAAGTCTTTTTTAAACGTATTTCTATTCTTTATTTGGAAAAGCTGCATTTAGGCTGCATTTTTTTTAACAATTCATCAACGGCTTATTCCGAATTATTATTTGGTTAATTAAGAAATAATTAAGAAGTTTGCCAAATAACTAACTCAAACTAATTTTATATGAGATCGAAGTTCAAATGGATTTATATGCTATTACTAGCATTAACAATGCAGTTTTCGTTTGCACAAGAGAAAACTGTTACCGGTGTTGTTTCAGATGAGACAGGACCATTGCCGGGTGCAAATATTGTTGTAAAAGGCACTAAAAGAGGTACTCAAACAGATGTTGATGGTAAATATGCTATCAAAGCAAAACAAGGAGAAGTACTTGTTATTTCATTTATCGGTTTAGACGATATGACAATGAAAGTAGGTGCTTCTGCAGTTTTAAATATTAAAATGAAATCCGGTTCAGGTGTTGAATTGGGTGAGGTAGTAGTAACGAGTCAGGGTATTAAAAAGGAGAAGAAAGCCTTAGGATATGCCGTGACAACTATTAAATCAGAAGATTTCGCTTCCAAACCTTCTACCGATGTGGCCCGTGCCTTAACCGGTAAAGCTACAGGGGTAAATATTCAACAAACCAGTGGATTGTCCGGTTCTGGAACCAACATCATTATTCGTGGGTATTCTTCGATTACCGGAAGTAACCAACCTTTATTTGTGGTTGATGGAGTTCCTTTTAATTCAGACACCAACAGTGACGGTAACTTCCTAGAAGGTTCTACCAATGCATCTAGCCGTTTCTTGGATTTAGATCCAAACAGCATTGAGAGCATCAGTATCTTGAAAGGCTTAAGTGCAACTACACTATATGGTTCGTCAGGTAGAAATGGGGTAATCTTGATTACTACTAAATCTGGAAACACCAAAGACCTAAACAAAAAAATGGAAGTGAATTTCTCACAATCCATGTACATGACGCAAATCGCATCCTTGCCAGACTACCAAAACAGTTACGGTATGGGATTTGACAATAATTTCGTGACTGCATTCTCCAACTGGGGTCCTGCATTTGGCACTCAAGGAACACAAGGTATTCTTGCTGATGGATCAGTAACGCATCCATACGCATATTATGGTTCTACTGTTTTTCCACAGTTTTTTAATAATCCTGGAGAACTCAACGAAACCCCAAAAACAGTTGCCTACAAACCCTACAATAATGTGAAGCCATTTTTTAGCACAGGAACCGTAAAAACAACTTCGGTGAGTATTGGTGGTCGTGCAGAAAACACAGCGTATAACTTAAGTGTAGGTCACACTAGAGACGAGGGATTTATTGAAAACAATACCTACCAACGTTTAAATTTAAGTACTGGTGGTAGAACAAAATTATCTAATGGGTTCACATTAAGCACAACCATGAATTATGTGCGCACCGAGAAAACATCACCTCCTACAGCGGCCGGTTTTGGTTCGAATGCTGCTGCGCCATCTGTTTTCGCAAACATTCTGTATACACCACGAAGCTTAGATTTGTTTGGATTGCCATATGAGAATCCAAATACCCGTGCTTCTGTAAACTACAGAACAGATATTCCGAATCCAAGATGGACGCTAAGAAACTCAAGTGATAACGAATCTGTTCGACGTTTCTTTGGAAACTACACTGCAACCTACGATGTTAATTCTTGGTCAAATTTTTCTTATCGTTTGGCGTTAGACAATTACACACAAAACAAGAAATACTACATCAACAAAGGAAATGGGCAGCCATTTGACAATGATGGATTTTTAAGAACTACAGTTCGTGAGAGTACAATCTTTGATCACACCCTAAGTTATAACTTTGATACGAAGATTGATGCCGACAAAAACTGGAATATTGACGGTACTTTAGGATTTAATCCAAGACAAGAGAACAAAAAATTTGATTATGTAGCCAGTACGCTTCAGTTTGTGTATGGGTTGAATGAACATCAAAATTTTGAAAACCACGTTGGATTTTCTCAAAAACAAAACTTCAATATTGTAGGTATGTACGCCAGTACAACAATCGGTTTCAAAAAATATTTGTACTTGAACTTACAAGGTCGTAATGACGTGTATTCGTCTTTACAACCGGCTAATCGCAGTTTGTTTTATCCTTCTGCTTCTGTATCCTTCGTGCCAACAGATGCGTTTGACTACTTCAAAGGAAATAAATATGTAAACTATGTAAAAATGCGTGTTGGATATGGTTCATCTGCAGGATTCCCTGACCCGTACAAAACAAGAATTGGATTGGACACCAATACTAGAGCGTTTTTACAAAGTGATGGTACAGCGATCAATACAATTTCTCCAAGCAACGAATTGGGTAATTTGAATTTAAAACCTGAGTTGGTAAAAGAACTTGAATTTGGTTTAGACGGAAAATTCATTGATAATAGAATTGGAGTTGATTTGTCTATCTACAACAAAATTTCTACCAATCTGATCGTAGAGCGTGATTTGGATCCATCAACTGGATATGATTTTACGACCGATAACGTAGCACAAGTGAGTAACAAAGGAATTGAGTTGGGCGTGAATTTGTCAATTTTACGTTCTAAAACCAACGGACTTACTTGGGATATGACTACCAACTTTACCAAAAATCGTAACTACGTTGATGCCTTAGGATTAGGAGATGTGAAGCAATTGGCTTTCGCCGGATTTACAAACTTGGGTAACTTCGCGATTGAGGGAAGACCGTTTGGTGTAATCATGGGAGGTGCTATTTTGCGTGATGCCAATGGAAACTACGTGGTAGGTTCAGATGGTAATTATGTAGAAGATTCTGAGTTAAGAGAAATTGGCGATCCAAATGCCGATTGGAGATCTACCGTAATTAATGAAATTTCCTATAAAAACATCACCTTTGGTTTCCAATTGGAGTACCAAAAAGGGGGTGATATTTATTCTACTACAGCTGCGGCCTTGTTGTCTCGTGGTTTGACAAAAGACACTGATTTTGATCGTACTGGTACTTTTGTGTTGCCAGGGGTTAATGTCAACGGAAATGTAAATACAACGCAAATTGGGATTACCCAATACGGATTCAACAACTCCGGTTTCTTTATTCCAGAACAAGCGGTTTATGATGCGACTAATATAAGATTACGTGAAATTTCATTGTCTTATTCATTACCTAAGAAATACTTAGAGAAAACACCTTTTGGAAGCATATCCATGTCGGTAGTTGGTCAGAATTTATGGTTTAATGCCATCAACTTTCCAAAATACTTGAATTTTGACCCAGAGGTTTTAAGTTTAGGTGTTGGAAATGGTCAAGGATTTGATTATTTGACTGGTCCAACTGCCAAACGTTTTGGATTCAACTTTAACTTAACATTCTAATTTATTATGAAATTATATAAATCAATTTTAACGGTGTTTCTATTTACTGCGGTTTTCTTTGCCAGCAGTTGCGAAACAGTAGATTTGGATCAAACAGAAAATCCAAGTGCAGTAAACCCTGATTTGTTGGATCCAACTTTTGCATTCAATTATGTGCAATTGCAGTTGCCAGGATTTGTAAATTCAACCAACGGATTTACCCAAGGTGTTATGCGTCAGATGGCTATGACAGGTGGCAGCACCTATGACAATGCCTATGCACCAGTAAACTTTAACGGACATTGGAGTACAGGGTACAATTTATTGAACGCGATTAAAGTAATGGAGCCAAAAGCGGTAGAGCGCAATCAAAATTACATTTTGGGTGCGTCAAAAGTTATCCGCTGCTATGTTTTGATGACATTGGTAGACGTGTATGGTGACATTCCTTACTCTGAATCGTTGCAAGGAAGTGCAAACATCACACCGAATTTTGACTCTAGTGCTGCAGTGTATGATGGTATTTTAACCGAATTAGATGAGGCAATAGCTACTTTGCAATTAACTAATAATGGTTCGGTTACAGATTTATACTACACTTCTAAAGACAAATGGATTACATTGGCTAATACATTGAAACTTAAAATGTACAACAACAGTAATTTATTAACCACGATTGGTACCCGTAATGTGGCGTCAGAAATGAATGCCATTATTGCAGCTGATGATTATATTGACACACCTGCTGAAGATTTTGTATTTAAATACGGTTCATCTAGACAAAATCCAAATACGAGACATCCGATGTATAATGATCAATATGAATTGGGTGGTGGAGCCTATCTCGGAAACTACATTATGTGGGCGATGACTACTGAGAAATTGGCAACTACAGCGTTTCCAAACACCATCGATGAGCCAGGAGATCCGCGTGTTAATTTCTTCTTCTACAGACAAGATGCGAATCCGGGTAATGAAGATAATTTTGTTTTACCTGGTAGAACTCGTCCAGAACATTATAATGAAACGAGATATAGTTCATTCTATAGTACTGGAATAGGTGCTTGCTATACTGTTTCCAATTGGACTGGTGGAGCATTGCCTGCAAACGGATTTTGGGGTAGAGACCATGGAAATAATTCAGGAATACCACAAGACAATGACAAACGTACTGTAGCTGGTGTTTATCCAATTGGAGGAGCCTATGGTGCAGCGGGGACCGTTCAAACGCAAGGCACCAAAGGAGCTAAAGGAGCGGGTATTATGCCTATAATGTTGTCTTCTTGGGTACACTTCATGAAAGCTGAAGCCATGCTAAAAGGAATTATTTCGGGTGATGCAAAAGCCGAAATGACATTGGCCATTACACAATCTATCGACAAGACTACAACCGTAATTCCAATAACTCCTGCATTAACATCAGCTGAAGTTGCTGATATTAGCGTGAAGAAGCAAAAGTATTTGGATTACATCTCTACTACCTATGACGGGTTAAACGATGCTAAAAAATTGGAGTTGTTAATCAAAGAGTTTTACATAGCTACTTGGGGTAATGGGATTGAGTCCTATAACAATTACAGAAGAACAGGTTATCCAAGCAATTTCCAGCCTACCCTAGAACCCAATGCTGGAGTGTTCTACAACTGTGCGTTCTACGCCGGAAACTGTGTAAACAACAATCCAAATGCACCGACAAACGACCGAGCTAGAAAAGTATTTTGGGCAGTTCCAAACACAAAAGTTTTACATTAATATAACTAATACAAACTACGATGATAAAGAAAATATTTCTATTGGTTTTACTAGCCTTTTCTTTCCAATCTTGCGAAAAAGATGAAAGTTTAGACCCTAGAGCGCAGTTGATCCCCGGGATGTATGCGCGTTTAAATATAACAAGTAAAGTTATCAAGTCATATGATGTTGAAAATTCTTATTTTGGTGGATTATTGACTAGTCCTTCTGGAACAATTGTGAAATACAATTTGTATGTAAAAAGAAGAAATGGTTTTGGTGTTGCTTCAGATTACGGCTTAGTTCAATCAATTACTTCTTTTCCACACGATTTGAAAATTAAGATAGCGGATATTGCAATTGCACTTAATGTGCCAGCAACTGATTTGGCGTTTGGTGACGAATATTATTTCTATGCTGAATCATTTGATGCCGAAGGAAACAGAGCTGATTACTACAACCTATCTGCTACCGTACAAGGGGCTCCTGGTATGAAACAAGCTTATCGCTTTAGAACTACAAGTCAAAATGAAGACTTTTTTAACAACCCTGCAAACTTAGCAGAGTATGACAATTACGTAAACCCTTAATAATTTTTTATGAAAAATAATATATTACTTAAAAGTGTAAAATACCTAGGGGTTATTTTTACAATGATTACAATATTCTCTTGTAGTAAAGGGGAATTAGTTACGGGAAGTCCGGTAGATTCAAATGTTGAATTTGTTACTTTACAAGGTTCTATTACTACGCCAGATTCAGATGTTGTATCCAATCAATCATTTCCTGTAACAATCTCTTTGGGTACGGTTACATTCCCAATGGATGTGAGTGTAGAAGCGATTGCTTTTTTGCCAAACCTAAACAAGCGTTCACGCAAGGCATTTATCATTCCTGCAGGCGAATCATCAATTACGTCTACTATGGTTGCTCCATCTGGTGATGCAACTTCATCTTTGCCTTTCAATTTAGATTTAAAATTGTATTTGTCAGCCATTACAACTGCTCCAGACGTTACACCAAAAGGCTTTGTGGGTAAACAATATTCAATTGTTTCTGATACAATATTTTTAGGATATGGAGATACCAGTGTTCCAGGCGTCAACTCAAAAAGATGTGGAATCCGTTTTGATTTTCAAGGACCATACAGTGGAGCAGGCACCAACTTTAATAATTTAAATATGGTATTAAAGAAAAATGGTGTTGCAACTACTTCACAATCTTCTATGCAAGGGGTTTCACCTTTAGCAAGTTCAACAAGACCTCTTTTTGGTACTTTAACCAATGCTGGAAGATATGAATCTTTGTTTTTCCTTGATACTAATCAAGCAGGAGTATTGTCGTGTGCAACTCAGTCTGATTACGACAATAAAATTTACACTGTAAAAACGCCTAATAACAATGTTCAGTCTAATGATAAACCTCATGGTTTCAAAGTTGGTGATGTAGTTAGTATTAACTCAGTTGCAGGAACCACAGTTTCAATGCCAATTACGGTTGAAATCACTGCTGCACCCGATGCTTATACATTTAAATTCACGTATACAGCAGCGCCATTATTTCCTGCCTTTGTCTCTTCAACTACTACTTATGCTGTTGATATGTCAAGCTATACTAGTACAGACACCTATGTAATTGAGGTGTTTGCTAAAACGATTGGTGGAAATTCAACAACTGCTCCTGCTGTTGATATGCCCTACAAATTCTCTATTCGTAACCCAGATGAAACTAGTAAAGTGTACTCAGGTGTAATTTCAGGTTTAACTATTGGTTCAGCTGCCAATGCTATACCAAAATTGCAAATCGTTAAAACAACTACTGCTGGAGTTTCAACCTATGTAATCACTCATTTCGAGTAATTGTAATCCTAAAAATTAATTAGATTAAACTTTTTTTTTAATCTAATTAATTTTTACTTTTGTTTTTCAATCAACTAAATACAATCAAATTATGAAAAAATTATTACTTTTTGCTTCCTTTATGGTAGCTTTATCAGCTCATGCCCAGGATTATTGGTCAGAGCAAGCAACTTCACAACCAGCTGCAAGTACAGGTATGCGAAGCATCTCTATTGTAGATGATAACGTAGCTTGGTTAAGCAATTCATGCGGAACAACAGGATGTGCAACTATCCGTCGTTATTCTAAAACTACCAATGGTGGAACAGTATGGTCAACTTCAGCAATTGATTTGGGAGCATCTGCTGCCAACCTTGAAATCTCAAATATTTGGGGTGTATCTGCTGATGTAGCTTATGCTGCAGTATTTCCTAAAGCTGCTGGTGTAGTTGGAGGTATCTGGCAAACTACAAACGGTGGTACTACTTGGGTTCGTCAAAACACCGCTTCTTACAATGGTGCGGATGGCGCTTCGTTTGCAAACCTTGTTTACTTTTGGGATGCTAATAACGGTGTAACTATGGGTGATCCATCTGAAGGTTCTTTCGAAATTTACACTACTACAAATGGTGGTACAAACTGGGTACGTGTTCCTGCTGGTAACATTCCTGCAGCATTAGATGCAGCTGAGTATGGATTAACCAACCAGTACACAGTAACTGGGGATACAATGTGGATTGGAACTACTTTTGGACGTATTTTAATCTCTACGGATAGAGGATACACTTGGACAGCTGCTATTTCACCAATTCCTGATTTTGGTGGTGGTATCAACGGCTCTGAAGCAGGAGATCTTTCGTTTACCGATTCTCAAAATGGTCTTTTACAAACAAGTGATTTCTTATTGTACAATACTACTGACGGAGGTAATACCTGGAATTCTGTAACCTGGGATGCCAACTTGAGAAACTTCGGTATCTCTGAAATCCCTGGTTTACCAAATGCATACATTTCTGTAGGTGAGGATTTAGATGCTGTTCGTGGTTCTTCTTTTACTACTGATGGTGGTCTTACTTGGACAAACATCAATGACAATCCAGATGCTAATTACGTAGATGGTGGTGTAATATCATTCTTAAATGCAAACACTGGTTTTGCAAGTGGTTTCAGTACTTCTGCAGCTGTTGGTGGAATTTTCAAATGGAACGGTAATACATTAGCAAATGATACATTCACTGCTCAACAAATCGCTACTGCTTCTCCAAACCCAACTACAGGTGTAGTTGAATTAAGAGGAACTAACATTAGCCAAGTTGAAGTATATGATGTTTTAGGAAAACAAATTTCTTCAACCAACTATTCTTCATTAAACAATGTTTCAGTTAATTTATCTTCATTAAACAATGGTGTTTACATGGTTAAAGTAACTAACGCTACTGGTAATTCTTCAACTATCAAAGTTGTTAAACAATAAAATAGAAGTTTTATTCTATTCAAAAACCACCCAATTGGGTGGTTTTTTTGTTTGTATATCTTTCGCCCAATTGTAATTTTAATTTCAAACAAATAGTTATTTTTGCGGCATACGAATTACGCTATGCGATTATTATTTTTTATTTTGTTTTTATTATTCACGTTAGTAGGGTTTTCGCAAGAAACAACTACCCAAAAACTGAAGAAAAGCTTGCTAAAATCTCAGGAGCAAAAAACAAAAGAAAAAGCCGAAAAAGCACCAATTACTTCCTATCGAATCATTTCCTTGGCCAACGACACTACCTATGTGGATACGTCATTAACCATTGCCAAAGAGTACAATTATAATTATTTACGTAAAGACAATTTTGGTTTGTTTTCGTTTTTGAATGAAGGGCAAACCTATACTACACTGAATCATAGTTTGCAAACCACTACAGCCTATCCAGAAATTGGAATGGCAGGAAAACACTTCAATTATTTGCAAGCCAAAGATATTTCGTATTATTCGGTAGCTACACCACTCACTGATTTGTATTTTAAAACAGTGATGGAACAAGGCCAAAGTTCGGATGCCTTTGTAACCCTAAATACCAGTGAGCGATTTAATTTTTCTATTGCCTACAAAGGAGTTCGGTCTTTGGGTAAATACATCAATCAATTAACCAGCGCGGGTAATTTTCGCTTTACGACCAATTACCATAACAAATCCAACACCTATTTTATAAAAGCCCATTATACGGGACAAGATTTGTTGAATGGAGAAAATGGAGGCATAACAACTCCTATAGATTTTGAATCCAAAAATTCACTGTACAAAGAAAGACAACGATTGGAAGTGTACCTCACCGATGCCAAATCTTTTCTGAAAGGCAAGCGTCTATTCATTGATCATTCGTATCGTTTTTATACCGCTAAATCATCCTATTTTGCGCTTCATCATCAGTTTGAAGCCGAATCAAAGTATTTCGAATACAACCAGGCTACCGTTTCTTCTACCATTGGCGATAAAACAATTAATCGCTTTGGAGAAAGTTACAAAACAGCCGATATCAATGACCAACTGCAGTACAATAAATTGTACACTAAAATTGGCGTTGAAACAGCGATCAATCGCACCGGAACCCTTCTAGTTTATGCGGATACGTATCGCTATAACTACTTTTACAACACCCTGCTAATTCTCAATACGATTACAATACCTAGTCGATTAAATGACGCAATAACAACAGTTGGCGCTGATTATCAACTGAAAAATAAAAAATGGAATGTACAAGCGAGATACAAAAATGCACTAACTGACCAAGCGATTAGAGATGCAAAAGTTCAACTCCTGTATCAATTTTCAGATCAATTAAAAGGAGCTGTGAGCATAGAAAATAGCGCCAAAATCCCCGATTTGTCCTACACCTTGTTTCAAAGCAGCTACGTGAATTACAATTGGTATCAGACCTACACCACCGAAAAATCTACAGATTTCAAAGTTTCTGCCGATTCCAAATGGATGAACGTGAAAGCGCAATTCTCCAATTACAAGGACAAAGTATTTTTTGCTAATACCAGCACGAATGACACCATACAAATACTAGCGCCTTCGCAATACAATAAATCCATCTCGTATGCCTCAGTTCAGGCCAATAAAGAAATTAAATACTGGAAATTGGCTTTAGATAACACCTTGCTTTTCCAAACTGTTTCGCAAGACGATGCGGTGCTCAATGTACCCAAATGGGTTACCCGAAACAGCTTGTATTTTTCGGACTATTTTTTTGAAAAAGCCTTGTATTTGCAATCGGGAATCACATTCAATTATTTTACAAAATACTACGCCAACGGCTACAATCCGGTGGTAGCTGATTTTTTTGTGCAACAAAAGAAACAAATTGGCGATTTTGCAACCTATGATTTTTTTATCAATGCCCGCGTGCGGCAAACCCGTATATTTTTGAAGGCCGAGCACTTTAATGCAGCTTGGTCAGCGACAAATAAATTTTATTCGGCACCCGATTATCCATTTCGTGATTTTATTATTCGTTTTGGATTGGTGTGGAATTTCTTTAAATAATTAGGATCAGTTGAAATAAATAATAATATGAAATACTCAGAAAATATTTTAGGAACCATTGGTAACACTCCCTTGGTGCGATTAAACAAAATTACAGCCGAAGTTGATGCCTTGGTTTTGGCTAAGGTAGAAACCTTTAATCCAGGCAATTCAGTCAAGGATAGAATGGCCGTAAAAATGGTCGAAGATGCCGAAGCCGATGGACGATTAAAACCAGGAGGTACCATCATCGAGGGAACATCGGGAAATACCGGAATGGGTTTGGCCTTGGCTGCCATTGTAAAAGGGTATAAACTCATTTGTGTAATTACTGATAAGCAATCCAAAGAAAAAATGGATATTTTACGAGCAGTGGGCGCCAAAGTGGTGGTTTGTCCTACCGATGTAGAACCTACCGATCCGCGTTCGTATTATTCGGTATCCAAACGATTGGGCGAAGAAACACCCAATTCTTGGTATGTAAACCAATACGACAACCCATCAAATGCCATTGCCCATTACGAGCAAACCGGACCCGAAATTTGGGAACAAACCGCAGGGAAAATCACTCATTTTGTAGTAGGAGTAGGGACTGGTGGAACCATATCGGGTACAGCTAAATATTTAAAGGAACAAAATCCGAACATCAAAATATGGGGTATTGACACCTATGGTTCAGTATTCAAAAAATACCACGAAACGGGCATCTTTGACGAAAACGAAATCTACTCCTACATCACCGAAGGCATCGGGGAGGACATCTTGCCCAAAAATGTTGATTTCTCCTTGATTGATGGATTCACCAAAGTAACCGATAAAGATGCGGCAGTATATACCCGTAGAATTGCACTCGAAGAAGGGATTTTTGTAGGAAATTCAGCTGGGTCAGCCATAAAAGGATTATTGCAGCTAAAAGAACATTTCAAACCCGAAGATGTTGTAGTGGTGTTGTTTCACGATTCGGGCAGTCGCTACGTGGCCAAAATATTTAACGACGATTGGATGCGCGAACGCGGATTTTTGGACGAAGAAATTACTAAAGCAATCGATGTAATAAAAGACCACATCAACCAGCCATTGGTTGTGGTGCGCACCGAAGAACTGGTGTCTCATGCCATAGAACGCATGCGCAAATACAAAATTTCTCAAATCCCTGTGATTGATATCTCGGGCTTTGTGGGATCGGTTGATGAATCAAAGTTGTTTGAGTTGTATGTTTCAGATAAAAATGCAGCCGATAAACCCATTCGTGAAGTAATGGGCAAGCCCTATCCAATTGTGCACGCCAACACGCCAATTCAAGACATTACGCCTTTGTTTTCTAAAGAGAATCAAGCCGTATTGATTGCATTAGAAAACGGCAAACACCACATTGTGACCAAATACGACATCATCGGCACTATCAAATAAATGAATTTCACGGCCATCGATTTTGAAACGGCTACGGGGCAATTTTATAGTGCCTGCGCGGTTGGCATAGTTACGGTGCGAAATAGTGTAATTGTTGATGAATATTATACCTTGATTCAGCCACCAAACAATGAATATTCCTACCACAATATACGGGTGCACGGCATACAGCCACAACACACACATGGTCAGTTTACATTTGATCAGCTTTATCCAGAGATTAAACTCAGATTACAGGGTGAATTGTTGGTGGCACACAACGAGCAATTTGACCGCAACGTCTTGGCAAAAACCATGGGCTATTATGGACTTAATTACCTGGAATTGGACTTGGCCGATCGCTGGGAATGCACCTGTAGAATTTACAGAGCCAAAGGATACAAGCCAGCAAACCTTAGTTATTGCAGTGCCCAAAACAACATTGCTTTGCAGCACCACGAAGCCTTATCAGACGCTCGGGCTTGTGCGAAATTGTATATGTTAAAATAAAAAAGTTAGGCCGGAACTCACTTCTTTTTTTTAGTTTTACAGCACAGTAATTACCCGCTCCACTATGTCGTTTGTTATACAACTAAAATATTTTTTCGAAAAACACGGCTTCCACGTCTCTTCTCGCTTGGCCGATCGCTTGGGTATGCGTGCCAACAGCGTGCGGTTGTTTTTTATCTATATTTCGTTTGTAACAGCAGGCTTATGGTTTGGAGTGTATTTAACGCTTGCCTTTTGGCTCCGATTAAAAGACCTCATTCGATCTAAGCGGAGCTCTGTTTTTGATCTCTGACACCTTTAAACCAATTATACGCCATGAAAAAATTACACGCCTTTACCTTCTTTTTAGAATTTTCCAAGTCCCAGCAAATTGCCTTAGTTGCCTTGCTTATTTCTATAGCCGGTCTGCAAGCCCTTTACTACCGAGTTCTCGCTTTGCCTGCTACCAAACCCACAATGTCCAAATGGGAATATGTGAGTGCAAGCCCCAATAAAGATGATCCGTTTCAACGAAAATCATTTCCTATTTACCCGTTCAATCCCAATTTTATTAGTGATTATAAAGCGTATAAATTTGGCATGTCGCTCCCGGAAATCAATCGATTACGGGCCTATCGCCAACGCAATTTATATGTGAATTCTGCCGAAGAATTTCAACAAATTACACAAGTTTCCGATTCGATATTGCAAGTTCTACGGCCGTATTTTAAGTTTCCAGACTGGGTAACGCAGGCACGAAAAAACAGCTTGTATCCTTCCAAAAATAAATCCTCAGCGCCAATTGTAAAAATCGACATCAACCAGGCAACTGCCGAATACTTGAAGAAAATTTACGGCATAGGGGATGGCTTGTCTGAACGCATTATTCAGGCGCGTCAAAAACTAGGAGCATTTGTAAGTATGGAACAAATGAACTTCATCTGGGGATTGCGGCCGGAAGTAATTGAGTTGCTCAAAATTAACTTTGAAGTAAGCCATGTGCCGGTTATCCAAAAAATCAATATGAATACTTGCAGCTTGAAAGAGTTGATGCAAATCCCCTATCTAAATTATGGAAATGCAAAGGCAATACTGATTTACAGAAGCAAAAGTGAAAAACCAATTTCAATTGAGGATTTGCCAAAAATCGATCAATTTCCCGTTGATAAAATCAATATTATTGCCTTATATTTGGAATTCTAAAATAATAATACAAAACCATTTGTTGATGAGCTCAATTTACTTTACAGAAGAACACGATTTATTTAGAACAAGTTTTCAAGACTTTTTACAAAAAGAAGTCGTTCCTCATATCGAAAAATGGGAAAAAACAGGCACTATTGAACGGTTTATTTGGAAAAAAATGGGTGAGATGGGGTTTTTTGGAATCAATTATCCAGAAGCCTATGGCGGATTAAATTTAGATTTGTTTTATACCGTTATTTTTTTAGAAGAACTTCAAAAAATTAAATCATCGGGCTTTGCAGCAGCCATGTGGGCACATGCTTATTTAGCCATGACGCACCTGCATGCCGAAGGTAGCGAGCAAATTAAACAAGACTATTTGGCTCCGAGTATTTCGGGTGATAAAATTGGTGCCTTGTGTATTTCTGAGCCATTTGGTGGTAGTGATGTAGCAGGAATGAAAACTACTGCTGTGCTGCAAGGCGATTCCTATATCATCAATGGATCAAAAACATTTATCACCAATGGGGTTTATGCCGATTATTATATAGTAGCTGCCAAAACCAATCCTGCACTTGGCAATAAAGGCATCAGTATTTTTTTGGTAGATACAAACCTCAAAGGGATTAGCGCAACCAAATTGGATAAGTTGGGGTGGCGCGCATCAGATACAGCCGAGATTGCTTTTGACAACGTGGTTATTCCCGCCAGTAACCTCATGGGCGAAGCGGGCAAAGGATTTCCGTATATCATGCAACATTTTGCGTTGGAACGCCTAATTATGGCGGTCAATGCGCATGCTCGTGCCGAATATGCCATTGATTATACCATTGATTATATGGCGCAACGCGAAGCATTTGGAGTTAAGATAAATAGTTTTCAAGCCTTGAGACACACAATGGTGGATCATGCTACAGAGGTGGAACATTGCAAGGTGTTTAACTATGCTGCAGTAGCTCGTTTAAATAATGGCGAATATGTGGTAAAAGAAGCCACGATGGCCAAATTAAAATCGACCAAGGTGGCCGACGAAGCCATTTACAGTTGTTTACAAATGCTGGGCGGCTATGGCTACATGGAAGAATATCCAATGGCTCGTTTGTTGCGCGACAGCCGATTGGGACCTATTGGTGGAGGAACTTCAGAAATTTTGAGAGAAATTTTGTCGAAGATGATTATTGATAAACAAAATTATCAGCCAGCAGTGAAATAGAGAAGAGAATAAAGAAACAAGAGTCAAGAAGTAAGATAGTATTATCTTGTAGATTGGCTCTTTTTTCTTTTCTCTCATTTGCGTGAGGGATAGCAGCGGAAAGCCCACAGCGCAGCGAGGACTTTTAGCGTATAGCCCGACGGCGGCCATGATGTTCTTTTGGTGTGGGATTTGGAACCGCCGGCAAGCCCAAAACCAATGAATAATTAATAAGGATGGGGCACGATATTTTTTTCATTTATTAATTGTTACTTATTAATTATTAATTACATTTGCGGCCTTAACGAGAGGAGGTGTCTATATTATGTTAATTATACCAATTAAAGACGGAGAAAATATCGATAGAGCATTAAAGCGCTATAAAAGAAAATTTGACAAAACTGGAACTGTTCGTCAGTTGCGTGCACGTCAGGCTTTTATTAAACCTTCAGTGACCAATAGAATGAAATTCCAGAAAGCGGCTTACATTCAAAACATGCGAGACAACTTAGAAAGTTAGTCCTACTTTTTAAAGACATAGAACCGTTCGTTCACAAAGATTAGTACCTTTGAAACGAACGGTTTTTTTATGGATCAAAATCAACAAGCATTTCGGGATTATTTGGCATTAGAGAAAAAATACTCGATGCACACCGTAAATGGGTATGCCAAAGACTTGGAATTCTTTAGCTTGTTTTTGACACGCGAGTTTGATCAAGCTAATTTGTCAGAAGTAAATTACAGCCAAATACGCAGCTGGATTGTGAGTATGGTAGATCAAGGAATTTCTAACTCCTCTATAAATCGCAAAATCTCGTCTCTCAAGGCCTATTACAAATTTTTACTCAAGGCCAAACAAATTGAGGTTAGTCCGTTGATTAAACACAAGGCCTTAAAAACTCCCAAAATAATTCAGATTCCTTTTTCGGAATCAGAAGTAGATCAGGTGTTAACTCATTTGACTTTCCCGGACGGATTTGAAGGCATACGGGATAAATTAATCATCGATTTGTTTTACACCACCGGAATTCGAAGAGCAGAGCTTATCGAGCTGCAGCTGGCCGCTGTCGATTTGTATAATGCCACATTGAAAGTGCTGGGCAAACGCAACAAGGAGCGAATTATGCCTATTCATCCCGTTTTGGTTGATCAAATAAATGTATATAAATCCGAACGCGCTTGTTTAGAGCAAATTAAAGATCAGCACCATTTTTTCTTAACTTCTAAGGGTGTTAAATTGAGTGATTCCTTTGTGTATCGCATAATTAATCATTACTTTAGTGCTGTTTCCGAGAAGGTAAAAAGAAGCCCGCACATCTTGCGCCACACCTTTGCAACTCACCTTCTAAACAATGGAGCAGACATCAATTCGGTAAAGGAATTATTAGGACATTCTAGTTTGGCTTCTACGCAGGTGTATACACACAGTAGTTTAGCAGAACTAAAAAAAGTATGCGAAACGGCACATCCTAGAAATCAAAAATAATTCTGGTATTGTTTAATTTAAATTTAATGGTATGAAAGTTAATGTGCACGCTGTCAATTTTACAGTAGATCGTAAATTAGTCGATTTTGTTGAAGATCGCATGAGTAAATTGGAAAAGTATTATGATAAAATTGTTGCCTCTGATGTTTTTTTGAAAGTTGAAAACACGAGTGACAAAGAAAATAAAACAGTTGAAATAAAGATTCACGTTCCCGGAGATGACTTCATCGTAAAGAAACAGTGTAAAACTTTTGAAGAAGCAGTTGAGTTGGCTACAGAATCTTTGGAGCGTTTGGTAGTAAAGCGAAAAGAAAAAACAAGGGAGCATATTTAGTGTAAAATTTTAAAGAAAAATGTTTTGATTAAAAAACAAAATAATATACATTTGCAGTCCGTTAGAAATAGCGGACTTTTTTTATTGTATATGCCAGCGTAGCTCAGTTGGCTAGAGCAGCTGATTTGTAATCAGCAGGTCGTGGGTTCGAGTCCCTCCGCCGGCTCTAAAAAGCATATTAAAAATAAAAAAAGTTGGGGAGATACTCAAGCGGCCAACGAGGGCAGACTGTAAATCTGCTGTGTAAACTTCGCAGGTTCGAATCCTGCTCTCCCCACAACGTTTTTGTCACCAAATTTTTATAAAGCTCGCTTTAATAAAAATTTGAAGACAAAAACGTCGTAAGGGTCCCCCTTACGGGATGACCGACCGAAGGGAGGTAATCCTAAAATTATGTAAGAATTACAACCAAAGGGAGGTAATTCTAGAAAAAGGGAAGAATTACAACCGCAGGGAGGTAATCCTAAAATTATGTAAGAATTACAACCAAAGGGAAGTAATTCTAGAAACAGGAAAGAATTACAACCGAAGGGAAGTAATTCTAATGTAGAAAAATATCAATCAAAGATTGGTATATAGTAAAATACTGAGGATGATATCAAAACAACTTGTTTGTTGCGATTGAGTTAAGAAAAACTGCCGGTGTAGCTCAGGGGTAGAGTGCTTCCTTGGTAAGGAAGAGGTCACGGGTTCAATTCCCGTCATTGGCTCAAATTAGAAAGAATTTTTTAAACACTAATAAATAATAACTAAGATTAAAATTAAGTAAAAATGGCAAAAGAAACCTTTAATCGTTCCAAACCACACTTAAATATAGGTACGATTGGACACGTAGATCACGGAAAAACCACATTAACTGCAGCAATTACTAAAGTATTGTCTGATGCAGGTTACTGTCAAGCAAAATCATTTGATCAAATTGATAATGCTCCAGAAGAAAAAGAAAGAGGTATTACTATCAACACTTCTCACGTAGAGTACGAAACTGCTAACCGTCATTACGCACACGTTGACTGTCCTGGTCACGCGGATTACGTAAAAAACATGGTTACAGGTGCTGCTCAAATGGATGGTGCTATTTTAGTAGTAGCTGCAACTGACGGACCAATGCCACAAACACGTGAGCACATCCTTTTAGGACGTCAAGTTGGAATTCCAAGAATCGTTGTATTCATGAACAAAGTGGATATGGTTGATGACGCGGAATTGTTAGAATTAGTAGAAATGGAAATCAGAGATTTGTTGTCATTTTATGATTATGATGGCGACAACAGTCCTGTTATTCAAGGTTCTGCATTGGGTGGATTGAATAACGATCCAGCTTGGACTCCAAAAATTCTTGAATTAATGGCTGCTGTTGATGTTTGGATTGAAGAGCCAATTAGAGATGTTGCAAAACCATTCTTAATGCCAGTAGAAGATGTATTTACTATCACTGGTCGTGGAACTGTTGCTACAGGTCGTATCGAAACTGGTATTTGTAATACAGGTGATCCAGTAGAAATCATTGGTATGGGTGCTGAGAAATTGACTTCTACAGTAACTGGTATCGAAATGTTCCGTCAAATCTTGGATAGAGGTGAGGCTGGAGATAATGCTGGTATCCTATTAAGAGGTATTGCAAAAGAGGATATCAAACGTGGTATGGTTATTATCAAACCAGGTTCAGTTAAACCTCACTCTAAATTCAAAGCTGAAGTTTATATCCTGAAAAAAGAAGAAGGTGGTCGTCACACACCATTCCACAATAACTACCGTCCACAGTTTTACGTTCGTACAACTGACGTAACAGGAGTTATTACTTTACCTACAGGAGTAGAGATGGTTATGCCCGGTGATAACTTAACTATTGATGTATCTTTATTAAGCACAATTGCAATGAACGTAGGTTTACGTTTTGCTATCCGTGAAGGCGGTAGAACAGTTGGTGCTGGTCAGGTTACTGAGATTGTTGAATAATTTCAAAATTAAATAAGAAAACCAGTGTCGTTTTTTGGCGGCACTGGTTTTTAATAAACGGGCGTAGTTCAAGGGTAGAATAGCGGTCTCCAAAACCGTTGATGGGAGTTCGAATCTCTCCGCCCGTGCTAAAACAGAAATAACATGAAAGTTTTAAATTATATCTCAGAAGCGTTTGAAGAATTAAAAACAAACACTACTTGGCCGGAGTGGGCAGAAGTACAACGACTTACTATTGTAGTTGCTGTTTTTTCAGTCCTATTTGCTTTGGCTACTTGGGGAGTTGATGAATTATGTGCAAAGTCAATTGCTGGATTTTTTAGTTGGATAAAAGCTTAATTAATTTTGTGATGACAGAGAATAATGTGAAAAAATGGTATGTTGTACGTGCGGTAAGCGGCCAAGAAAATAAGGTTAAGGCTTATATCGAAACGGAAATTAACCGTTTGGGTATGGCAGATTATATTTCTCAAGTACTTGTTCCTACTGAAAAAGTGGTACAGGTGCGGGACGGAAAAAAAATCACCAAAGACAAGGTTTATTTTCCAGGCTATGTGATGATTGAGGCTCATCTTGTTGGAGAAATTCCACACATTATCAAATCTATTACCAGTGTTATTGGCTTCTTGGGTGCAGAAAAGAATGGGGATCCCCTTCCGTTACGTCCTTCTGAAGTAAATCGTATGCTTGGAAAAGTAGATGAATTAGCCGTTAAAACGGATATGCATGTAATACCATTTATAATGGGGGAAACCATTAAAGTTATAGATGGTCCATTTAATGGCTTTAACGGTACCGTTGAAAAAATAAATGAAGAGAAGCGTAAACTTGAAGTGATGGTGAAAATTTTCGGAAGAAAGACACCGTTAGAATTGAGCTTTATGCAAGTTGAAAAAGTATAATTTGTTACACTTAATATAAACCACATCAATCGCTTCCAATTGATAGATGTGCTAAATTTTTTTTAAAAAAATGGCTAAAGAAATTAGTAAAGTAGTTAAACTACAAGTTAAGGGAGGTGCTGCGAATCCGTCGCCACCGGTTGGACCTGCTTTGGGAGCTGCTGGGGTTAATATCATGGAGTTCTGCAAGCAATTTAATGCGAGAACCCAAGATAAAGCCGGCAAAGTTTGCCCTGTGCAAATTACAGTTTACAAGGATAAATCATTTGATTTCGTTGTAAAAACTCCTCCAGCTGCTGTTCAGTTAATGGACGCAGCAAAGCTAAAGTCTGGTTCTGGTGAGCCTAATCGTAAAAAAGTAGCTAGCGTTACTTGGGACGTAATTAGAACAATTGCCGATGATAAAATGGTCGATTTAAATGCATTCACTATCGAATCTGCTATGAGCATGATCGCAGGAACAGCTAGATCTATGGGTATAACTGTAACGGGAGACGCTCCTTTTTAATTAGAAAAAAGACATGGCAAAATTGACAAAAAAGCAAAAAGAAGCTGCTTCAAAAATTGAAAAGAACAAAATGTACTCCCTAAAAGATGCTTCGGCACTTTTGAAAGTTGTTGCTTCTGCAAAATTTGATGAATCAGTAGATATTGCAGTTCGTTTGGGAGTTGATCCTAGAAAAGCAAATCAAATGGTAAGAGGAGTTGTAACATTGCCTCACGGTACAGGAAAAGACGTTCGCGTTTTGGCCTTGGTTACACCCGATAAAGAAGCGGAAGCTAAAGCTGCTGGTGCAGACTACGTAGGTTTAGATGACTATTTACAAAAAATTAAAGACGGTTGGACCGATGTTGATGTAATCATCACCATGCCTGCTGTAATGGGTAAATTAGGTCCATTAGGTCGTATTTTAGGACCTAGAGGTTTAATGCCAAACCCGAAAACAGGTACAGTTACTATGGACGTTGCGAAAGCGGTTCAAGAAGTAAAAGCCGGTAAAATCGACTTTAAAGTAGATAAAACAGGAATTGTTCACGCAGGTATCGGAAGAATTTCTTTTGAAGCCGACAAAATCGTAGACAATGCTCACGAAATCATTCAAACATTAATCAAACTTAAACCAACTGCGGCTAAAGGTACATACATCAAAAGTATTCACTTGTCTAGCACAATGAGTCCTGCTATTCCTTTGGACCCTAAAGCAGTATAATTGGTAGTTAAACTATTTTATTATGACTAGAGAAGAAAAATCAAGAGTTATTGAAGAATTAACTGCACAATTAGCTGGAACCAATGTTGTTTATATAGCAGATATTTCTGGATTGAATGCAGATGCAACATCAAATTTACGTCGAGCTTGTTTTAAAGCTGGAATCGAATTGGCTGTTGTGAAAAACACCTTGCTTGAAAAAGCAATGGAAGCTTCCGAAAATGATTACGGTGATTTATCATCTGTATTGAAAGGAAACACTTCAATATTAATTGCAGAGAACGGAAACGTACCTGCTAAGATTATCAAAGAATTCCGTAAAAAATCAGATAAGCCTGTTTTGAAAGGAGCTTACATTCACCAAGCGGTTTTTCTTGGCGATCACCAATTAGATGTGTTAATCGCATTGAAATCGAAAGACGAGGTTATCGGAGAAATCATCGGATTGCTTCAATCACCGGCTAAGAATGTAATTTCTGCTCTTAAATCAAGCGGTGGAAAATTGGCTGGAATTCTTAAAACGTTATCTGAGAAATAAAGATAACCATTGCAAAGCGCGCACTTAATAAATTATATTTTACAAACTATTTAAAAACGATAGAAAAAATGGCAGATTTGAAACAATTCGCAGAACAATTAGTTAACTTAACAGTTAAAGAAGTTAATGAATTAGCAACAATTTTAAAAGACGAGTACGGTATCGAGCCTGCAGCAGCAGCTGTAGTTGCTGGTCCTGCTGCTGGTGGTTCAGGAGATGCTCCTGCTGCCGAAGAGCAAACTGAATTTACAGTTGTCTTGAAAGAAGCTGGTGCTTCTAAATTAGCTGTTGTAAAAGCAGTAAAAGAATTAACTGGTTTAGGTCTTAAAGAAGCTAAAGATTTAGTTGACGGAGCACCTGCAAATGTTAAAGAAGGCGTAACTAAAGATGAGGCTGAAGGGCTTAAAAAATCTTTAGAAGAAGCTGGAGCTGTAGTAGAGATTAAATAATCCCACTCAGTTTTGGAACTAGGTTTAGGTCTTGAGTATCATGCTCAATGACCTAAACCATTTTTCGTATAATAAAATTATAAGAAGTTTTATTATAAAATAGCTTAAATACGAAAAAGTTTTTGATCAATACGAAGAAAGAAATCACTGTTTATCGCTGGTTTTAAAGATGTATCGATTACAAAAAAGAAAGTATAGATTAAACCGTGTTATTGCACAAAAATCACTTTTTTTTAATCAAAATTTTGTCCATTGATGATAACAAATCAGACTGAAAGATTGAATTTTGCCTCTACCAAAAATATTCCTGACTATCCAGATTTTCTAGATGTGCAGGTTAAATCGTTTAAAGATTTCTTCCAATTGGAAACCAAATCTGACGAAAGAGGCAACGAAGGTTTATACAACACCTTCATGGAAAACTTTCCAATCACTGATACAAGAAATAACTTTGTATTAGAATTCCTCGATTATTTTGTAGATCCACCCCGTTATACTATTCAAGAGTGTATAGAAAGAGGACTTACGTATAGTGTGCCCTTAAAAGCGCGTTTAAAATTATACTGTACCGATCCAGAACACGAAGATTTTGAAACCATCGTTCAAGACGTGTATTTGGGTACAATTCCATATATGACACCCAGCGGTACCTTTGTAATTAATGGTGCTGAGCGTGTTGTAGTTTCTCAATTACACCGTTCACCTGGTGTTTTCTTTGGACAATCCTTCCATGCCAATGGAACTAAATTATATTCAGCTCGAGTTATTCCTTTCAAAGGATCTTGGATTGAATTTGCTACCGATATCAACAGCGTAATGTACGCGTATATCGATAGAAAGAAAAAATTACCTGTAACTACTTTATTCCGTGCAATCGGGTTTGAAAGAGACAAGGACATCTTGGAGATTTTTGACCTTGCCGAAGAAATTAAAGTATCTAAAACAGGACTTAAAAAATACATCGGAAGAAAATTAGCCGCTCGTGTATTGAATACGTGGCACGAAGATTTCGTGGACGAAGATTCAGGAGAGGTAATTTCTATCGAGCGTAATGAAATCATTTTAGATCGTGACACCATATTAGACAAAGAAAATGTGGAGCAAATCATCGATTCTAATGTGAAGTCTATTTTGTTGCACAAAGAGAATAATAACCAAGCAGATTATGCGATTATTCACAACACGCTTCAAAAAGACCCTACCAACTCAGAAAAAGAAGCTGTAGAGCACATTTACCGTCAGTTGCGTAACGCAGAACCGCCTGATGAAGAAACCGCTCGTGGCATCATCGATAAATTATTCTTCTCAGACCAACGCTACAACTTAGGTGAAGTAGGTCGGTATAGAATGAATAAAAAATTAGGATTGGATATCCCGATGGAAAAGCAAGTCTTGACCAAAGAAGATATCATCACGATTGTAAAATATTTAATCGAATTGATCAACTCTAAAGCAGAGATTGATGATATCGATCACTTGTCCAACCGACGTGTACGTACGGTGGGTGAGCAATTGTCGCAACAGTTTGGCGTAGGTTTGGCCCGTATGGCCAGAACCATTCGTGAGCGAATGAACGTGCGTGATAACGAGGTGTTTACGCCGATCGATTTGATCAATGCCAAAACCTTGTCGTCAGTAATTAATTCGTTTTTTGGAACAAACCAGTTGTCTCAGTTCATGGATCAAACGAATCCATTGGCCGAGATTACGCACAAACGAAGATTATCTGCCCTTGGACCTGGTGGACTTTCTAGAGAAAGAGCCGGATTTGAGGTGCGTGACGTTCACTATACCCACTACGGACGTTTGTGCCCTATTGAAACGCCTGAGGGACCAAACATTGGTTTGATTTCGTCATTAGGAGTATATGCCAAAGTGAACGGAATGGGTTTCATCGAAACACCTTACCGCAAAGTAACCAATGGTAAAGTTGATTTGATTTCTACTCCTGTATATTTAAGTGCAGAGGAAGAAGAAGGAAAATTGATTGCACAGGCCAACATCAAAATGGAGGATTCGGGTAAAATTACTGCGGACAAAGTTATTGCTCGAGAAGAAGGTGATTTCCCAGTAGTTGAGCCTTCAGCCGTTCATTATACCGATGTAGCACCCAACCAAATTGCTTCGATTTCGGCATCCTTAATTCCTTTCTTGGAACACGATGATGCGAACCGTGCGTTGATGGGATCAAACATGATGCGTCAAGCCGTGCCGTTATTGCGTCCAGAAGCACCTATTGTAGGTACTGGATTAGAGCGTCAAGTGGCTTCAGATTCGCGTGTTTTGATTAATGCCGAAGGTCATGGAACTGTAGAATACGTGGATGCCAATATCATCACCATCAAATACGATCGTTCAGAAGAAGAGCGTTTGGTGAGTTTTGAGTCAGACGAAAAAACATACAACCTAATTAAATTTAGAAAAACCAATCAAAGTACCAGCATCAACTTGAAACCCATTGTTCGCAAAGGGAATCGCGTTGTGCCAGGACAAGTATTGTCAGAAGGATATGCTACCCAAAATGGAGAGTTGGCTTTAGGTAGAAACCTAAAAGTGGCCTTCATGCCTTGGAAAGGATATAACTTTGAGGATGCGATTGTAATTTCTGAAAAAGTAGTGCGCGACGACATCTTTACGTCTATTCACATTGATGATTATTCGTTAGAAGTGCGTGACACCAAATTAGGAAACGAAGAATTAACCAATGACATTCCAAACGTTTCAGAAGAGGCTACCAAAGACTTGGATGAAAACGGAATGATCCGCATTGGAGCTGAGGTAAAACCTGGCGATATTCTAATTGGAAAAATTACGCCAAAAGGCGAATCAGATCCTACACCAGAGGAGAAATTATTGCGTGCCATTTTTGGAGACAAAGCCGGTGATGTAAAAGACGCTTCGTTGAAAGCTTCCCCTTCTCTACACGGAGTAGTATTAGACAAAAAATTATTTGCAAGAGCGGTAAAAGACAAACGCAAACGTTCAAAAGACAAGGACGATTTGGGTACGTTAGAAATGGAATTCGAGACTAAATTTGTAGAATTAAAAGACAAATTAATCGAGAAACTATTTGTAATTGTCAACGGAAAAACTTCGCAAGGTGTAATGAATGATTTGGGTGAAGAAGTATTGCCAAAAGGTAAAAAATACACCCAAAAAATGCTTTATGCAGTAGAAGATTTTGCGCACTTAAGCAAAGGACAATGGGTAGCCGATGACTCGACTAATAAATTGGTTAACGATTTGATTCACAATTACAAAATCAAATTAAACGATTTACAAGGGGCGTTGCGTAGAGAGAAATTCACCATTACGGTGGGTGACGAATTACCAGCAGGAATCTTGAAATTGGCCAAAGTATACATTGCCAAAAAACGTAAACTGAAAGTGGGTGATAAAATGGCGGGACGTCACGGAAACAAAGGTATTGTTGCCCGTATCGTTCGTCACGAAGACATGCCTTTCTTGGAAGACGGAACACCAGTTGATATCGTGTTGAACCCACTTGGGGTACCTTCTCGTATGAACATTGGTCAAATTTACGAGACCGTTTTAGGATGGGCTGGTATGAATTTGGGTAGAAAATATGCTACTCCAATTTTTGACGGTGCTACCTTAGACCAAATCAATGAATTGACCGACGAAGCAGGAATTCCACGTTTCGGACATACCTATTTGTATGACGGAGGAACGGGAGAACGATTCCATCAAGCCGCGACTGTGGGTGTAATTTACATGTTGAAATTAGGACATATGGTTGACGATAAAATGCACGCGCGTTCTATTGGACCATACTCTCTTATTACGCAACAACCATTAGGTGGTAAAGCACAATTTGGAGGTCAGCGTTTTGGAGAGATGGAGGTTTGGGCACTTGAAGCCTATGGGGCATCAAGTACGTTGAGAGAAATCTTAACGGTTAAATCGGATGACGTAATTGGTAGAGCCAAAACATACGAAGCAATTGTGAAAGGGGAAACTATGCCAGAGCCAGGTTTGCCAGAATCATTCAACGTGTTAATGCACGAATTGAAAGGTCTAGGACTTGACATTCGTTTAGAGGAATAAATCAGTTTGCTGTTGTTGGTTTTCTATGATCAGTTTTTTTACTGACAACAGAAAACCGACAGCGGACAACAAAAAATTTAATTTCAAATACTTCAATAGTAACGACTATGATGAATAATAGAAATAACAATAAAGATAAAAACCCTATCAAGAGATTTAATAAAATTTCGATAGGTCTTGCTTCGCCCGAGTCCATTTTGGCCGAATCTAGAGGTGAGGTATTAAAACCAGAAACAATCAACTACCGTACCCACAAACCGGAACGTGATGGCTTGTTTTGTGAGCGTATTTTTGGACCTGTAAAGGATTTTGAATGTGCTTGTGGGAAATACAAAAGAATCCGATACAAAGGAATTATTTGTGACCGTTGTGGGGTAGAAGTGACCGAGAAAAAAGTACGTCGTGATCGCGTAGGACACATCAATTTGGTGGTGCCTATTGCGCACATTTGGTATTTCCGTTCCTTGCCTAACAAAATCGGGTACATTTTGGGCTTGCCTTCCAAAAAATTAGACATGATTATTTACTACGAACGATACGTAGTAATTCAGGCAGGTGCTGCTACAAACCCCGAAGGAGAATCCTTGAAGCGTTTGGACTTCTTAACCGAAGAAGAGTACTTGGCTATATTGGACAAATTAGACGAAACCCATCCAGGAAATCAATATTTGGATGACCAAGATCCAAATAAATTCATCGCCAAAATGGGTGCTGAATGTATCATGGATTTGTTGGCCCGCATTGACTTAGATGCCCTTTCGTATGAATTGCGTCACTCGGCCAATACCGAAACGTCTAAACAACGTAAAACTGAAGCGCTAAAACGTCTACAAGTTGTAGAGTCGTTCCGCGAGTCAAACGTAAACAGAGAAAACCGTCCAGAATGGATGATCATGAAAGTGGTTCCTGTTATCCCACCAGAATTGCGTCCGTTAGTGCCGCTTGATGGAGGCCGTTTTGCTACTTCTGATTTGAATGATTTATACCGTCGTGTGATTATCCGCAACAACCGTTTGAAACGTTTGATGGAAATAAAAGCACCGGAAGTAATTTTGCGTAACGAAAAACGTATGTTGCAAGAATCAGTTGATTCCTTGTTTGACAACACGCGCAAAGCATCAGCTGTAAAAACAGAATCCAACCGCCCACTAAAATCCCTTTCTGATTCCCTAAAAGGAAAACAAGGACGTTTCCGTCAAAACTTGTTAGGGAAACGTGTCGATTATTCGGCTCGTTCGGTAATTGTGGTTGGACCAGAATTAAAATTATTCGAATGCGGTATCCCAAAAGATATGGCTGCCGAATTGTACAAACCTTTTGTGATTCGTAAATTAATCGAAAGAGGAATTGTAAAAACCGTTAAATCGGCCAAAAAAATCATCGACAAAAAAGAGCCTGTAGTATGGGACATCCTTGAAAATGTTATCAAAGGACATCCAATCTTGCTCAACCGGGCGCCTACGTTGCACCGTTTGGGAATACAAGCGTTCCAACCCAAATTAATCGAAGGAAAAGCAATCCAATTGCACCCTTTAGTGTGTACGGCGTTTAATGCCGATTTTGATGGGGATCAGATGGCGGTTCACTTGCCGTTAGGACCAGAGGCTATTTTGGAAGCGCAATTGTTATTATTGGCTTCGCACAATATCTTGAATCCAGCCAATGGAGCACCAATCACGGTACCTTCTCAAGACATGGTTTTGGGTCTGTATTACATGACCAAAGAGCGCATCTCGACTCCAGAACATAAAATTTTGGGAGAAGGATTAACTTTCTATTCCGCTGAAGAAGTAAATATCGCCTTAAACGAAGGCAAGTTAGAATTGAATGCTCGCGTGAAAATTAGAGCAAAAGATTACAACGACAAAGGCGAATTGGTTTACCAAATCATTCAAACTACTGCAGGACGTGTCTTGTTTAATGAAGTAGTGCCTGAAGTTGCCGGTTACATCAATGATGTATTAACCAAAAAGAACTTACGTGATATCATTGGTCGTGTGTTGAGTGTAACCAATGTGCCAACCACAGCGGCTTTCTTGGATAATATGAAAGACATGGGCTATAAATTTGCCTTCAAAGGTGGATTATCGTTCAGCTTAGGTGATATTATTATTCCTGAGCGCAAAGAAGAATTAATTGCCGATGCCCGTGAGCAAGTAGAAGGTATTTCTGCCAACTACAACATGGGATTGATAACCAACAACGAGCGTTACAACCAAGTAATTGACGTGTGGACATCAACCAATGCGATGCTTACCGAATTGGCGATGAAAAACATTCGCGAAGACCAACAAGGATTCAACTCGGTTTACATGATGCTTGATTCTGGAGCACGTGGATCGAAAGAGCAAATCCGTCAGTTAACCGGTATGCGTGGATTGATGGCAAAACCTAAAAAATCGACAGCAGGCGGGGGAGAGATTATCGAAAACCCAATTCTTTCGAACTTTAAAGAAGGACTATCCATCTTAGAATACTTTATTTCTACGCACGGTGCCCGTAAAGGACTAGCCGATACGGCCTTGAAAACGGCGGATGCGGGGTACTTAACGCGAAGATTACACGACGTATCACAAGATGTTATTGTAAACATTGACGATTGCGGTACCTTACGTGGAATTGAAGTTTCGGCCTTGAAGAAAAACGAAGAGATTGTAGAAACATTAGGCGAACGCATCCTAGGACGTGTAGCGCTTCAAGATGTAATCAATCCGTTAACTTCAGAGATTGTAGTTCATTCTGGACAACAAATTACCGAAGCCATTGTAAAAGATATTGAAGCTTCCCCAATAGAAAAAGTAGAGGTGCGTTCACCGCTTACTTGTGAAGCATTAAAAGGAATTTGCGCCAAATGTTACGGCCGAAACTTAGCTACTGGTCGTATGACCCAACGTGGTGAGGCGGTAGGAGTAATTGCAGCACAATCCATTGGTGAGCCAGGAACACAGTTAACATTACGTACATTCCACGTGGGAGGTACAGCAGGAAATATTTCTGAGGAATCTAACATTGTTACTCGTTTTGACGGTCGTTTGGAAATCGAAGACTTAAAAACAGTTAAAGGCGAAGACAATGACGGAAATGCAGTGGATATTGTAGTTTCTCGTTCTACCGAATTGAAATTGGTTGACGTAAAAACAGGTATCGTTTTAAACACTCACAATATTCCATACGGATCGAGTATCTATGTAAAAGATGCCGATGTGGTTACAAAAGGAACAACCATCTGTAAATGGGATCCATATAACGGAGTAATTGTTTCTGAATTTACGGGTAAAATTGCCTACGAAGATTTAGAGCAAGGACAATCGTTCCAAGTTGAGATTGATGAGCAAACCGGTTTCCAAGAAAAAGTAATTTCTGAATCGAGAAGCAAAAAATTAATTCCAACCTTATTGGTATTCGGAAAAGACAACGAGTTAATTCGTTCGTACAACTTACCAGTAGGAGCCCACTTGATGGTAGAAAATGGAGAAAAAATTAAAGCCGGTAAGGTTTTGGTGAAAATTCCACGTCGTTCGTCAAAAGCGGGCGATATTACTGGAGGTCTTCCTAGAATTACCGAGTTGTTAGAAGCGCGTAATCCTTCAAATCCAGCGGTAGTTTCTGAAATTGATGGAGTGGTTTCGTTTGGAAAAATCAAACGTGGTAACCGCGAAATCATCATCGAGTCTAAATTTGGTGAGGTGAAGAAATACCTAGTAAAATTATCCAGTCAAATCTTAGTACAAGAAAATGACTTTGTTCGTGCAGGTGCTCCGTTGTCAGACGGTGCAGTTACACCAGACGATATTTTACGTATTCAAGGACCAGCTGCTGTTCAACAGTATTTGGTAAATGAAATTCAAGAAGTATACCGTTTGCAAGGGGTAAAAATTAACGACAAACACTTTGAGGTAGTGATTCGTCAGATGATGCGTAAAGTGCGCGTTGAAGATCCAGGAGATACTTTGTTCTTGGAAGAGCAGTTAATTCACACCAAAGATTTCATCCTAGAAAACGACAAGTTGTACGGAATGAAAGTGGTAGAAGATGCGGGTGATTCAGAGAACATCAAACCGGGTCAAATTATTTCTCCAAGAGAATTGCGCGATGAAAATTCGTTGTTGAAACGTTCGGATAAAAACTTAGTAACAGCGCGTGATGTAGTTACCGCAACTGCAACGCCGGTATTGCAAGGGATTACCAGAGCGTCGTTACAAACAAAATCATTTATCTCGGCGGCTTCTTTCCAGGAAACGACCAAAGTATTAAACGAAGCTGCAGTAGCAGGAAAAGTAGATTACTTAGAAGGCTTGAAAGAAAACGTAATTGTTGGTCACAGAATCCCAGCCGGAACCGGAATGAGAGAATACGATCACACAATTGTAGGTTCTAAGGATGATTTTAACGAGATGATGGCCAGTAGAGAAGAATACATTTACTAAGATGAGCGATTCTAACATACAACCCGGACAAATCAACATCGAGCTCGAGGAGGCGATAGCGGAAGGAATTTATTCCAATTTGGCTATAATTAACCACTCGGCCTCTGAGTTTGTGTTAGATTTTGTGTGCATTATGCCCGGTACGCCCAAAGCAAAAGTGAAGTCACGCATTGTGCTCACGCCACAACATGCTAAGCGATTGGTAAAGGCCTTGGCCGAAAATGTGCACCGCTTTGAATCGGCTCACGGAGAAATTAAAGATTCCGAACAGCCGCCCATTCCCTTAAATTTTGGTCCTGCGGGACAAGCATAATACAAAAGCCCTCCAATTGGAGGGCTTTTTTTATAAGCAAAAAAAACTTGCAGGTAGCAAGTTTTTTGAAATATAAATTAAGCTTTAATTCTTTTGGTTTTGTAGAGGTAGTAGGCAAAAGCTAAACCAACTATTAAAAACCAAATAATTTGGGTATTGATTGGATAAACAGGTGGCTCAGCATTCTCAACAGTTCCATCATACAAAATATCACCCCCCATCATCTTTAGCAAATAGGATAAAATTTGTCAATAATAAATAGGCTAGGAAGGCTATTTTGGTCAATTTTGCTTTCATTTTTCTTGTATTTAGGCGTGTAAAAGTAGAATCTATGATTTATTGAAACCAAA